>Ga0315914_1002371_pt1 | contig 28879 bp, 17 predicted proteins | sample MpolenodulesMG_FD_203920 | JGI IMG/M metagenome (GOLD analysis project Ga0315914, IMG submission 203920) | Medicago polymorpha root nodule microbial communities from Los Angeles, California, United States - elongated nodules | ecosystem: Host-associated > Plants > Roots > Nodule | place: USA...
GCCATTAATTGAAGCAATTTTTTAAGCAATTCTTTTTTATAAAACAAAATTAAATAATTCAAAAATAGTTCCATGTTGGTGGTAAGATATGATGGAGATGGTAAGAAAAAAATGTTTACTGCATAAGTGCAGAGGTGGGAATGAGATTGAGATGTTAGGAAAAGAGTGGAAGATAGGAGAGAAACAAATCTAGTGTATAAAGTGCATATTAAAATCTATACACTCTAGTGATCCGATGGTTCTTAATTATTATTTAAATTGGTCCACCGATGAACCACTTAAATGATGGTTCACTCTAGAATCCACCAAAAAAATATAGTATTCTTATAACGAAATTTGTCATAGAGTATAATTGGAAAAGAAAAAACCAACTATTTTGATATTATTTATGTTATTATTTGAAATAGTCATATTATAGATAAATAGTCATAAATCAATATAAAATAGGTCCGTCATTTTGTCAATTAAAGTACAATTTGGAATAAGAGAGATGAAATATAACCTACTAATGTGTGCTAAATAAAATTAGGAGGTAAATGATCTTTCTAAGAAAATGTTCAAATAATATCAAATTAATCAAGTGACTTTTGTTGTGCATGTGTGAAAAATGTTTGAGTTTGACCAACTTTTTATATTTTTTAAGTGGGTTAATAAGCTGTTGGGTTGTACCTAATATAATGAAAGTATCAATTGAGCTCGGGCGAGTGCCTGGGTTAGCGGGTGAGACTTTAGTGACTTTGTGTTGGGTGACTTTGGTGTATTTTAGAGGAAAGAGAGTGATGATGAAATGATTAAAATAAATTATTTTGATGAGAGAGAATTATTGGTTAGGAGAGAGATAGAGACAAAGGCACCGAAAGGCACCGAAGCCAAGGCACCCAAATGCTACCCCGGGTTAGCTGGGTGGTGCCTCCGCCTATGCCTATACGTTAATTTATTTTCGTAATTAATAATTGTTAACTTCGGAAATAAGTTAGAAGATACACATACTCTTTTTAGCCATCATACCTAAATAAGTATTTTTCACACCTTAATATAAAAAGAAACTCTTTCAAAATAATTTACCAAAAATAAACTCTTTCAAAATAAGAACTTTTTTACCAGAAGTTAAAAAATACGAACATTCAAGTCGTTAAGTTTATTTTCATTGTAAAAAAAAGTAAGTTCATTTTCTCAAGTTTACCCAAACACACCTCAATATATTTGCACTAATTAAAATATGTCATGCTGAAAGTCAAGTTAAGGCATGTGCTTGAAGTTAATATCACACTTAAAGCATGCATTTACACTTTTCACAACGTGATTACTGTATTAATTATTCAAATTTGAATCAGAACCTCTCACCATTGAAAATCTATCTGATAGTAACATTGACAAAAGAGTAAGAGGTTGGGTGCATTTAAAACTATAAAGACTTTACAGTCAAGACTTTAAGTGCAAATGCATGGGGACCGAGTCATAAAAAATTAGGCCCATTTTTACTTAAGCATCCATGTGAATAATGAAAGAAATGGAGAAAATGAGTAAAAAGTTATTTCATTATTTCCAAAATACCACACTTATTTTATTCTCCACCAACATGTGGTTGAAAAATTAAAAGTTAGCATATGATGGTGAAAACTATAATTACTCATAAAATCCAAAAAAAGAAAAAAAAATGAAAAATTGTCTCAAAGTAAAATAGCAAGGACTATATATCGCTTCCAACTTAACTAGAGATTCTTGAGAAAGAATTATGCTATTCATTGTGATTCTTTTTTTTTTGGTAGATGCTATTCATTGTGATTCTACCAGCTCAATTCGATTAGTCTTTACAATTAAGTGTAGAGATATTGAATTTAAAAAATACCCGTCCTTGAAACTTTAGATTCCACGTAATAATGAATACAAGAATTTGATATAGTCATAAAATCTAAACCAATAAATAAAGATAAAACATCTCACATTTTAATATCAATAGATCAAATCCAAAATATAAATAAAAATACAAGTCATTTGATCTAAATTAATGTATGTGTGGATCAAAATCCTCTCTTTTACACCAAAAGTCATTTCTTTTCCCTTTTCTTTTTCAACATATAAATTAAAGTCTAAACCAAAATAATATATTATATTTTCTTATCTATAGACGAAACGACAAACACCCTATCTGAAACTCACACACACAACTGTGAGGTTTTGAGGTTCAACTTGGGAAAAAGTGTCTAGTTTACCAATATCAATATTGCTAGTTAAACCAATCTCTTTTTTCTTTTTCGTGAATCAGATATCTTGAGAGCAACTGAAAAAATTAATCATTCAAATTATATATGATTGCAGCAAATGACAAAATACTTCATCAAAAAATTTAACACAACTGTATTCGCGATAAATTTACATTCAAAATCTTTAGTTAAACTAACAAAGATATCTTATCACACCATCGAAGTGCTTTTAATTAATAAAGACTTTATGCACAAAGGAAAATAATCTTAATAAATCTAAATCATAATTATAATAATCAATTAAAATCTATAATCTATAAAATGAAAATAGTAATAAAAAATGAAAGCGTATAAAATAATCTTAACCCTAGATCTTCTTCATTCTCCACCAAACTCCTTTCATCTCATTACTCAACAACACCACCATCTCCACACTTTCCTTTTTCATTCGTAGATCTCACAATTCACACAACAAAAAAACCCTAATTTTTTTCCATCAAATTTTCCACTTTTTCACTTCAATTTCACACAAAAACCCTAATTTTTTATTTATTTATTACTACTAAATTCTGAATTTTGAATTCTAAATTGTGAATTTTGATTTTGTTGTTATTGAGTTTTCATGGCAATGCCAATGGGAAATGCAGTAACACCGGAAATTAAGCATTTTCCGGCGGTGGTTACCGCCGGTGAGATGCAGTACAGACCACCACCACAGCAACAGCATCAACAACAATGGTTTGTTGATGAGAGAGATGGGTTTATGAATTGGATTCGTAGCGAATTCGCGGCTGCGAATGCTATTATTGATTGTTTGTGTCAGCATTTAGGTGTTATTGGTGAGAGTGGTGAGTATGATCATGTTGTTGGTGCAATTCAGCAGAGGAGGGTTAATTGGAATCAAGTGCTGCTTATGCAGCAGTATTTTTCGGTTAATGAGGTTGCGTACGCGTTGCAGCAGGTGGCGTGGAGGCGGCAGCAGAGGTTTGTGAAGCCAGTTGTTAAGGAGTTTAGGAAGAGTAGGCAATGGCAGAGGTTTGAGGGTGGGAATGGTGGTAAGGAAGGGAGTAATTCTAGTGTAGAAAATCATCGTCGTGGTGAAGGGAATTTTGTGGTTAAAGGGTCTCAAGTAGTTGATAAGAGTGAAGAAGTTAACTCTGGTGGTAAAGTTGGAAATAAGGATGATAAGAGTTTAGACACTGCTGAGGAGAAGAAAGGTAAATGATGGGTTTTGTTCAATTATTTGAGTCGTGGTTTTAAATTGCGGTTGTGATCATATATATAGTTTTAGGAGGCCGTTAAACCACAATGTTAGGGTCACATAGTTGTTGTAAATCACTTATATGAAACTTTGATATGCACTATACCGATTATTGTCAAATAGCGGCGCTATAGTATAGCAGAGTTTTAACAAATCGCTATTGTTCCGCGATATGCGATTTAGTGAAAGAGTTTGAACATTCATTATACCACAACATGGTTAATCTTGGATCTCTAGGTGATATAGTTATTTGTAGGTTTATGCAAAATTTATTTTTCATATGATCTGGATTTTACGTGTTACTGTTTTAATGGTTTTAAATTGCAATTTGGAGACCATTGTAGGCCACTTGACTGCAATGTTGCATGATGCAAACTGCAATTAAAATCATGATGTGCATTATACTACATTACTGTGAATATTGTATATCTGTATTTACATGACTTCAGACCTTTTGGCCTGCTAAAAATAGTAACATTTCAGAGTTTATGTTTTTCTATGCTTGAAGCCATATTGAATTTTTCATCTACTGGTTGTTTGAGCAGATGCTATAACAAATCATAAATCTGATGGCCTTTTGAAGGGCTCTGGAAATTCTCAAGGATCTCTGTCAAGCACAGAATGTGCATCAAATTCTGGAGGTTTTCTTCCTGTTGACTATGATTTGAATAATGATAGTATATTGAATTTTAGAAGGCACCAGACTATGCTAGGTGTATTTATGAAATTTTGGAATAGAGTAAATGTTAGAATATAAGATAATGTTAATCAAATTTTTAACAGTAAGTAATGTTTCAGGCTCTATTTCAAAAAAAAAAAAAAAAAAGATTATAGGATCCGAGTCACTTTATAGGATACATGTAGTTTGCTGTGAAGACTGGTTTGATATTTGTTTTCCATCATATTGATACTCTGGTACAATGTGTTTTCAGAAAATGATTCACATTCTATGCAAATTCAACAGCAGAACGTGAGTGGTTCCACCACAGGAAAAACTTTTATTAGCAATGAGATGTTTGATGGGAAGATGGTAGGATATTTTAAATGCAGTTTGTTTTTCCTCATTTCTTTTTGTCATTTTTGCTCGATGTGTAATACCTTCTCATAATTGTTCTTTTTCTTATATCTTTTATATTTTATTTTATGGTGCATCTGTTTTTAATCTTCAGGTTAATGTTGTTGAAGGACTGAAGTTGTATGAAGATTTATTTAGTAGTACTGAAGTTTCAAAACTTGGTTCATTGGTCAATGATTTAAGGGTTGCTGGAAGAAAAGGACAATTTCAAGGTAAGTGAATTGTGTTGTACGTCTTCATATTGAAAGAATCCATCGCTAATTTGTTTTTCATTCTTTGTTTTGGTTCTTTTTTAAAGACTTTTGTCTGATTTTTATGCAATGACCAATGTGTGTGGCAGACACTTGATAGGTCCTCCGCACATATTTTTAATGTTGGTCATCTCATTGAATAATGATTGTGTGTGTGTGTGTGTGTATATATATATATATTATCTTTCTAGTCTTTTGTTAAAGTAGTTGAGTAGTTATCAAAAGGAGGTCTTTAGCATTACCTTTGATGCTAACTATCATCTTTAAAGTGGTAGCTCGACATTTGTGTATGCCAAGTCAAATATTTATTGTATTATGTATTTTCTCGCTCTTGCAGTAAACTTTATGTATTATGTCTTTCTATTTGTTGGGATACCATAAAAAGAGCGTGCTTTAGTAAGAGATTAGGGATACAGAACAGAAGAATAACAAATCTTCCTAGTGCAGTGAAATAACAGGAGGAACAAATATTTAAAGAAAAGTATATCAGCTCAAAAGGACCCTTTCTTACAAACTAGCAATTAATATTCTCTTCTATGTTCTATCCTACTGAAATCCCATTTATTGTAGAACTAAACTCCTAATTCTAATAAAATACGATAACAAATCATGATGATAATTAAGAAATATGGAAACTAGTCGTCTATGATGCACCCATGCTCTGATAAGCCGACGCATTCTGATTTTCCATCAACACGTGTCGGCAGAGGTGAGGGCCTGGTGAGCCTTGGTACACATTTCGGATACAAACAATGAGGACCAAACCCAATAAACTTAAGTTTCATAGTTAGTGACAAGACGAGTTGAAAATTGTTTGATAAAGCAAAAGCTCTTACCTATAGTTTCAATAACCCAAAATTAATTGATAGCCATTGCTAACTCCTAGTATTTTTTAATGTATATATTGGTTGTATTTATTTTCACAAGATAGCTTTTAGGTTAAAATCTCTCTTCCACATTGATCGTAAAATTTTCTGTAAACAGAAGTAAGTAATCTAATCACACCAAATTCAAAAGTGCAGCCACTTAATCTAATCATAACCATCTATCTGTTAAATCTGGACCTTTGATTTACCAAATATTTACACACACACACTAATTAGATAAAAGCCATAAAATAAACATAAAATAGTTGATTCAAGCAGCGTGCCATTCTGGAATTCATTTTATTGTCTGCATTTTGTAGAACATGTATGAATTGCTCACTTGTCTACTTTTTGTTAAAAAATCAGAGTTTTTTTTTATGCTCTAAGTAAAAGCATAGGATACAATTTCCCGTTTTTGAAAGGGAAAAAAATACACATACCGTTGCATCCATATCATTCATTCTGGGATTCTTAAAATTTGACGTTTTACAGGTTTTATGAATGTTTTAATTTTTCATATAAATTTTTTTGTTATAATGTGTACTGAAATAAAGGACTTGTTTTTTCATCTGCAGCACAAATGCCTTCTCTAGTACACAGTACTTTTTTTTTTTTCTTTCATTTTTAATAACTGCTAGTTACTTAGCTAATATCTTTAATGAACAGGGAGTCCGACATATGTGGTTAACAAAAGGCCCATAAGAGGACATGGAAGAGAGATAGTTCAGTTGGGTGTTCCAATTGCTGATGTGGACAATGTGACAGCGTCGTTCAAAGGCAGGTTTTCTATCTCACATACACACTTTGTAGCCACATTATTTGTTTTCCCTACCTCTATAATAATGACTAATGAAGTTTCACTAATTGAATCTGACAGATAAGAATGTGGAATCCATGCCTTCCTTGTTTCAAGATATCATTGAACGCATGGCTGCCTCACAAGTTATGTCTGTTAAGCCTGATGCTTGCATTGTGGATTTCTATAATGAGGTAGCTTCTTGTATTTTTTTTTTTTTTTTGGGAAGGGGGTGAGTACATTTGGATTTTGGTCAGATATCAAATTTGTAAACGTAACACGGTATCCATATTACAATTATCTATAGGGTGACCACTCAACGCCAAACATTTGTCCGTCTTCATTTGGAAGGCCTGTTTATACGCTTTTCCTGACTGAATGTGACATGACTTTTGGGAGAACATTTGTCTCAGAGCACTTTGGGGATTATAAAAGCAATGTCAAGCTTTCTCTTGGACCTGGGTAATATTTGTTAACCTTATTTGTTTGGTATGCTAGTTGCTATTTTGTTGTTATTCCTATTGCATAAATGATATTTTGAAGCAAAATTTGACTACAATTTGGATGGTTAATGCTATTCAAATATGTGGTTAACTACGTTTGGTGGATGGTTAATAAATGTGACAAGATGTCGCAACTCATTAACTATTCACACTGAATGTAATTAACCATGACTTTCTGATGTTCAAATATACACGATATCAATTAATCATCCAAATTGTGTTCAAATATACAACTTAAAATTGTGGTTGATGATATTTAAAATCATGGTTAATTGTATTCAGTTGATGGTTACTTAGTTGCTACACCTTATTATATTAATTAATCATCCACTAAATGTAATTGATACCATATTTAAACTTCGTTAACCAACCTAATTGTTGTTGATTTTTTTTGTCAAACTTGCGTGTCAAACCACTAAACGTAATCAACACCATATTCAAACTTTGTTAACCAACCAAATTGTTGTCAATTTTTTTGTTAAACTTGCATGTCAAAATAACACAACTCATTACTATGATTATTTGTAATTAGGATCATAGAAGACAATTAATTATGTTATTTCATTGCAGAAATGTCTATACTCTAGAACTTAGTTGAGTCCCTAGTATTAGGTAGGGTAAATTGTTTTCTTTGGTAGCCTCATCTTTAAATGTACTTGGTCAAAGCCAAATGTATTACTTTCTAAGTAGGTTTTACGATGATTGAAAAATATATTAGTTGAAGTTTTTAGTTGATAACTATATCACTTGATGTTCCATGCACCATGAAGAGACCTTGTGTTTCATCATCCATGAATTCTAGTTTTTTGTTGACAATCAAAATAAGTTCTATTTTGATGTTTTTATTTACAATTTCTGTGGATAGTATTTATTTCATAACGATGAAATCTGTTTTCTACTATGGTACTGTGCTTATAATTTGGTTTAGTAACTTGAAAAGCGTGCTTTTAGTCGAATTGTATTCAAGGAGTTTTTGCTGCCATGAATCATGATGCATGATGAGAGCACTGGCACTATTTAACATTGTCACGTAGTTTTTCGATTGTTACTCCAGACTAGGTGTCCTAATAAGGTTAGAAGTTTCGTACCATTATGTTCATGGAGGTTAATGGTTGGGTTATATACATTGCTTATGGTGATTAAAGGAAGAAAGATAGCTTATGCTGTATAATACTCCTTATTTTTCCTTTACTCCGATTCAATAACTCAATACCTGATTATTATGGCCTATTATTATTTACTCTGTTGCAACTGTAGGTCCCTTCTAGTGATGCAAGGGAAAGCAGCTGATTTTGCTAAACATGCTATTCCTTCCATTCACAAACAACGCATTCTTGTTACTTTTGCAAAGTCTCAACCAAAAAAGTCTCTGCCAATTGATGCTCAAGGTCTTGCTTCGTCAGCAACTTCACATTGGTCAGCCACACCAAGCAGATCTCCGAATCATATCAGTCATCGTCCATTAGCTCCCAAGCATTATTCAGCTGTTCAAGTAACAGGGGTGCTGCCGGCTCCATCCCTACATGTTGCTCCTAATAGCATGCAGCCATTGTTTGTGCCAGCGCCAGTTGCAACTCCCATACAGTTTGCTACACCTGTGCCAATCCCGCCTGGCTCTACAGGATGGACCGTGGCTCCTCCAAGGCATCCTCCTCCTCGAGTCGTTGTTCCCGGCACAGGAGTCTTCCTTCCGCCTGGCTCTGCTAATTCAACTCAGCACTCGCAAGGTACCTTAACTGAAGTGAACTTGGCTGTTGGAATTCCAACCTTGACGATAAAGGAAAATGGGAAACCTAATCTTAGCAATACTAATGGTTCACCAAAAGGTAAAATGAATGGAAATATTGAAAGGCAAGAATGCAATGGAAATGCAGGCGCAACTGAAGTTGAACAGACGACTGTAGAGGAAAAAGGTGAAAGCAATGCAGAAACTGCTGCAAGCCATTGAGAGATCAGAGAGAGATGGAAAGCTTATCAAAGGAAAGAGATAGATTAAGAACTTAATCTGAGTTTGAAGCAAATGTAAAAAGCGGCAACAGTGGATATAACATTATACTGCAAAGGAGAGAACAAGGGAAGGATGTATAACATTTTGGTTCTCTTCAAAATCCTTCCTTTGTTAGTTTCATTCCTTCTTTTTGTTGTCTTAATATATTAACTTCTATAGTAAGAGAAAACTCATTCTTAATTCATACTTAAGAGATTTTTCCCTCGATAATTCTTTTGCGCATTTTGCTATTGATTTTTATCGTGGTAATGTTCACTTCAACCAGTTTTTTTTTTATAAATATTATTAACTGAGTAAATTACGAAATTGTCAATCATCTTTGAAATTTTTTATTGCTTGAAATTTACAAATATGCAAAAGCATCTTTGAATTCGTAAGACGTCAATCAATTTCATCATTTTTCTCTCAAATTAGGATTTTTAGATTCATCATCATCATGGATTTGGTTGATATGAATGAGGTAGAGGATTAGTAGTTAGGTTGGGACGAGGAAATATATTAGGGATTTCAATTGGTATGAGGAAGATTAGGGATGTAGTTGGTATGATGAAGTTTAGAGATTTTGGATAATGAAGAAGACATATTTTGCTTAAGGAAGAACAAGACCCCAAAAATTCAAGCAATTCAATCTGATCCTTATGACGTGTCTGAGTGTCACAAAAATTCTAACCTGACGTAGATTAGACCGTAAATCTATGTTTTTTTTAGAGAACCGTAAATCTATGTAGATTTGATCTATTTCCATCATTGCGAGACCCTAATCTATATTTCGTGCATAACTTCTATGTTTAATTTGAACAATTACTATTGCAATTTGCAAACCATAGGTATATTTGGTGTATTTCAGTAATATATATAGTGGCCATACTTAAATTGAGAATAGCATATTATCCAATAAAAAATGTAAATTTCTGTCAGTGACAAATTTAAAATATACACTTGTTTTTGTAGCTGCTGACAATGTTTGAAATTTTGAAATTTTAAAGCAGCTCCGAAATATCTAAATTTTAATGTTCTATTATTTTGTTATTATAAATACTATTTTAAAGCACTGTTGGAATGAGTAAACCTTTTTCCCCGTGAGTTTATCTTAATTAGTAAAGACATTGTATAATATATGCATGAGTTGGAGTTCGAACTCTGACACTTAGTTATTCAACTTAAAAAGTAAATTTCTAGCCACTAGGCTACTCGACAAAAAAAAAAGGTTAAACCTTTTTAAAAGTTTTTCAATGAACATTGCGATCATACTTTATTTGAGAGATTAATCTTTACAATTGTGCGCAAAAATACTGGTTTGAAAAAAAGAAAAAGAACATTGAGTAGTTATTAAAAGATTAACACGATTTATAAAAGAATTATGATCCAATTAAGAAAATTAAATGCTTTTTAAATTAAACATTCATTTTATTAAGATTAATTTACTCATTTTGGATTTCTTTTAGTATCATCCATTTTTTTTGAATGGCAAACTATATATATAAATGCTAGAAGAGAGAGAGAGAAAATAGTACAAGATACACCAATGGAGCCGCCAAAACGCCACTCCAACAAACTACCACCAAATGGAGCACCCCATGCCTCACACACGAGACCGAGGCACTCCAACAACTGCCCTATACAAAATAAAAACAACCAGAGAAACAGAAGGAGCACCAAGCCACAAGCGGCAGAAGCCCCAACAACACCTGCAGGCAACAAAAGAACAGAAAGTCACACCAGGAGGGGAGGAGAGACACCCCACCCAAACCCGCACGCAGCCCCAGAAAACCAACCACCACAAAACCCTACTGATACCAATACAAGACGGGCTGCACCTCCCACTCATAGAGAGAACATGAACTGGCAGGGCACTTAGCCCGGAACCACTTCCAAGCTAAGAGTTTCACTCTGTCCACCAATGGGTCCCCTTGGAGTAAGCCACCAGCAAAGATAAGGTCATTCCGGGAAGCCCAGATGGTCCAAATAACAACATGCCAAACCAGAAGCAACCCTAATCTAACTCTCTTCCCCCCACCTAACCCCGTAAACACCTGAAACTGTTGGGCAAGGCCCAAAGGCATCACAAACTCCCAGCCCAACCACCTAGCTACCTGATACCACACCGGGAAGAAATAATCACAAGAAAGGAACAGGTGCACCGACGACTCCGAAGGGGCATCACAAAAGACGCAACCACCCCGCCCACAGGAAGCGGAACACCACGCCTAACATGATTGCTCCGCGAGGGGATCCTATCAAGAAGGAGTTGCCACGAGAAAACAATAACTTTGGATGGGGCCCAAGATTTCCAAACTCTAGAAACCACCTACAAAACCTCCCCCTGAGGGGTGCCGGTAGTCAGCAACCCCTTAATAAGGATAGAGTAAGCAGACTTCACCGAGTACCGACCGTTAGTAGATTGACCCAAGACCACACATCCTCCCTCGCCACTCTCAGGTGCCTAGTGGCGACAACAAGAAGATGAGAAAGCAAGTCAGATTCCCAGACAAACAACGGTCTCCTCCAGATAAAATCCCAAACCCAGACTCCCCCTCCCAATGCCCTATCTCCCCCACTTTCCGCTCAACCTGAAGGGATAGGTTGAAAAGCCTCCTAAACCTAACTCTAAGGATAGATGGCCCACACCAAGGATCGTGCCAGAAATGAGTGGAGAGACCATCCCCAATCACCCTGACCACCCCGTCCGAGAACCAATCCCCAGTTGCCTCTCTATCACCACCCAAAAGGGAAATATTGGACCACCAAGAGACACCACGAAGACCCGAGGGCCTACCACCCAGATGAGGAGATGGGTAGCAAACCCCATAACAGGCAATAAGGATATCACGCCACAAGCCACCATCCCCTAAAAGGTAGCGCCACCGCCACTTAGCCAGAAGGGCAAGATTCACTTGACGGAGGTATCTGACACCCAGACCACCCTCATGCTTAGACTTACACACAACGACCCAAGAGATCCAGGGAATACTCTTCCCCCGCTTAACACCACCCTAGAGAAAATCCCTTTGAAGGCGAACCACCTTCTTCCACACCGAAACATGCATCTTCATAACATACATGTAGAAAATAGGGATGTCATTAAGAACAGAGTTAAGCACCACAACTTTACCACCAAGACTGACATATTTGTTCCCCTAGGAGCCCAGCCTGTTGCCCAGCAGCTGAAGAAGCGGATCCCAGGTCTTCTGGAGGCGGGGGTTAGCTCCCATAGGTAACCCGAGGTAAGTGAAGGGGACACTACCGACTCTTTAGTATCACCCATTGAATGCTCTTTCAACTGTTTGCCTACAAAATTTGTTTGTCACATGGCAAAGACTTTTTCAATTATGGAATGATTGATAGTAAAATGAAATATGAATAAGACCCGCTTCTATAAAATAAGGAAATAAAAGTATATTGAATTTTTTATTTGATGTATATGATTATCGTAATATTTTTTTGATTTATTATGATTATCTTAATTAATCCATTACAAAGGTATACTCATATACTTTTTCACTAATATGTTTATAATAGATGAATATTTTTTCTACTAAATGTAATTAGCAACCTGTTTAGGTTTACTTGTTTCTTGAAAGGCATTCATTTTTGTTTTTCAGAATTAAGTACTTAGTACAAGTGGTGTCAGTGAAACTAAATGAGGTATTGACCATTTACTTTCAATTTCATTTTTAAAAATCATTGAATTTCGAAAATAAGTTAAAAGGATGTATCATGGTTAACATAAGTACTTTTTGGCCATTGCACCTAAATAAGTACTTTTGCATATAAATAGAAGCTCTTTTAAAATAGGAGCATTAAAATAAGTTCATAAGTTTATGCAAACATTCCATGTGGAGAGTCAAGTTAAGGCATGTGGTTGAAGTTAATATATCACAATTAAAGTACTATGCTTTTAAACTTTTTACAATCTCATTATTCAAGCATTAATCAAAACCTTTTAAAAGAGGGTGATGTTAGGTGCATTTAAAACTAAAGAAAATAAGTGGTTATGCGTAGTTAACAAGTTACCACAAATTAGAATTCAGATTCGCTGCACTTATTTAAATACCTAACTCTTTTGACGTACTCATGCTCATGCAATTAAATTATGTACTATTTACTACATTATCTAATCAAATAAAAATAAGATACAAGTGATTTTTTCTTAAAAAAAGAAAGAAAGTGAGAATGTGATTTTTCCTATCTTAATTCAATAGTTCAAATTAGTGATTGTGTGAATGCATTTCTCCGAATCCCCAAAAACTTTCAACGTCTAAATTCAATAGTCAAGAATTTTTTTAAAGAAATTTATAATGAAAATTTTATAATTTGGATTTCAAGGAGTTTATATTGATTGTCTTCATTGAATACCAGAAAACTTATTTAAGTTGCATAAAAATATTGATTAAATAACACGATACGTTTTTGACTTTGTCACAAACATATATTTTAAAATACACTCCATTGAGTGTATTTTCTTTTTATTATTCACTACATGTATGTTTGGTTCCACTTTTAAAATAGACAAAATTGATTCTAAAAATTTAGAACTAATTTTGACATATTTGGATGTGAGTATAATTTATTTTTTTAACAGCAAATGAAGAAATTTTACTAAGAAATAAATAGGTAAAACAAAGTACAAAAGATACTTAACTTTCACGAATAGAAGAAGTATAAGGAATCCTCTATCCATCAAAATAAAATGAGAACACGCACCTCAAACTCATACCATTATCTAAGAATACAATCTAATAAAATAGTGAACCATTCCATCTCCCCGTCTAAAAGCCATTGTCAAGTTAAGCTTTTGATCAAATCCACCACCTCTTCAACCAAGGTTGTCTTCGACTCAATGATATTATTGTTCCTCACCTTCCAAATAAGCAAAAGACCTTCTACCCCGTTTCCGTTGCCGAAAGTAGAACAAAAACTTTGGTTCAAGAATTGATTTTTATTTGGAGTAATATTTTGAATCTTTTTACCATTAGAATTTATTTATCCTAAAAACATATCATTACAATTGATTTTTGGTCCAACTCTCTTTTACAAATGTATCTAAAAAATCAAATTTTTTACATAATCAATCATTCATGCAGATAATCAATGTTTAACAAACTCTCAATATGGTAGGGTCTTGTGGAAAGACTTGGAAGAGATGTCCGCATTTAATACTCGACATACCTTAAATAAAATTACGAGATAATATAACACCGGTAGACGAATTGAAAAATACTATTCAAAACTTACATACAAAAGCGATATCGAGGTTTCGAACTCGACTGCAGACGTAACAATATCAACTTTGTCCGTTGAGTTAAGCTAAAAATAAAATAAAGTAATTTTAAACCTATATATTTATACTCCAACAACCTCCTCTATTTTCATTACTCAACATCTCACTCTCATCTTTCATGATCTCCTCAATCACACTCCCTTCCCCAAAACCCTAAATTTCTCATCAAATTTTGCACCTTTTCACATTAATTCCTCCCAATTTCACATTTCATTTGGTAGGATCTAACTAAAATGCATTGAATTTAATCATAACTAAAAAAAATAATAAGAAAAAATAATAATTTTTTCAAAAATTTCTGTATTGGGTATGCTTTGTAGGTGTTTGTTGATTTGATTCAGTGAGTTTTCATGGCAATGCCAATGGGAAATGCAGTAATGCCAGAGATAAAGTATTTTCCAGCAGTGTTTACTGACGGTGCGGTGCAGCAACAATGGTTTGTGGATGAGAGAGACGGGTTTATGAATTGGCTTCGTAGCGAATTCGCAGCTGCAAATGCGATTATAGATTGTTTGTGTCAGCATTTAGGTGTTGCCGGTGAGAGTGGTGAGTATGATCATGTTGTTGGTGCAATTCAGCAGAGGAGGGTTAATTGGAATGAAGTGCTTCTTATGCAGCAGTACTATTCGGTTAATGAGGTGGTGTATGCGTTACAGCAGGTAGTGTGGCGGAGGCAGCAGAGGTTTGTGAAGCCGGTTGTTAAGGAGTTTAGGAAGGTTAAGCAATGGCAGAGGTTTGAGGCTTCCAATGTTATGGAAGGTAGTAATTCTAGTGTTGAAATGCATAGTAACAAAGCGAATTCAACGGTTAAAGAGACTCGAGTTGTTGACAAGATCGAAGAAATTAAATGTGAGGGCATGGTTGGAACCAAGGGTGATAAGATTTCAGACATTGCTGAGGACAAGAAAGGTAAATAACGGGTCTGTTGAACTATTTGAGTCATAGTTTTAAATTATGGTTGTGATAGCAGAGATGGTCATAACTCAAACTGTGAAACCACGATGTTAGTGTCACGCAAATGCTGTTGTAAGTCGCTTTTTAAAATCATGATATGCATTATACCACAAAAAGGTGAAGCTTGGATCTTAAGTTATATTGTTATTGTAACATTGTGCAATACTTTTACTTTATTTTCTGATGCATTCTCGATATGTGACACCCAAGAAGACGTGCCCTTAACCTAATGGCATTGAGCGCAACATGCATTCAAAGTCTTGATATGATTGGAGTTTTTCTAATGTATTAAATTATGGTTGCAGAGATTATTGTAGGCCCCTTGGCTACAATGTTTCATGTTGCAAAATGCGATTTAAAATCATGATGTGAATTATACTGCAATGTTACGAATACTTGATTTAAATCTACATGATTTCAGGGCTTTTGACCTGTTAAAATTAGCAACATTTTAGAGTCTTGAGTTTTTGAATGAATTCTGTATACTTAAAGCCATCTTGAATTTTTCATCTTGTGGTTGCTTGAACAGATAGTATAACAATAACAAATCATCAATCCGATGGCATTTTAAAGAGATCTGGCAATTCTCATGGATCTCTTTCCAGTTCAGAATGTGAAGCTGCGTGTTTAAATGAAGGAATTGCATCAAACTCTCGAGGTTTTCTTCCAGTTGACTATGATTTGAATGATAATATATATCAAATTCTAGAAGGAACCAGATTATGCTAGGTGTATACATGAAATTTAGGAATAAAGTAAATAATTCATGGATTTTGTTCCCTATCTTCCCTGTGGTTGTGACAGGCACACAATTTTAACCACCTTTTTACTTATATAAAAACTGGAGGGAGTTTCTCCAAATTAACATCCCAATGTTTTTTTACAATCTATCTTTAGTTACTTACTTTCTTGCTTGCTTTCGCTCACATAGAGTTCCAAGAACTTGTATGATTAGAGTCTGCTTATAGACGTTTTCTGTGAAGATTGGTTTGATGTTTGTTTTCCATCATATTTATATACTCTCGTGCAATCTGTTTTCAGAAAATGAATCACATTCTATGCAAAATGAAAATCAAAAGAAGAATGATTCTAAAATGGGAAAAACTTTTATAAGCAACGAGATTTTTGAAGGGAAGAAGGTAGGGTCCTTTAAATGATAGTTTGTTTTTCTTAATAACTTCTCATAAATGTTCTTCCTTTTTTTCCATCTTTTATACTCTATGTTAAGATGCATCTTTTTTTAATCTTTAGGTGAATGTGGTTGATGGACTAAAGTTGCATGAAGATTTACTTGATAGTACTGAAGTTTCAGAACTAGTTTCATTGGTCAATGATCTGAGGGTTGCTGGAAGAAGAGGGCAATTTCAAGGTAAGTGTATTGTGTCCTACGTTTTAATGTTGCAAGAATCTACCCTTGTATTCTCCTTTTTATGAACTGTTGAGTTTTAGAATCATACACTGAGGTAAAAAAAAAAAAAAAACATAAAGAGAGGGCTGACATTACAGATCAATCCTGCGGCAATTGTTTCTTGCGAGAACCATTAGGGTATGTTAGAGAGTTGACATTCATTGAGCTAACAAAACAACATGATCTTATGATACTTCAATCACACTTAATTCATTTTTAAAAATATTTTCGTGTCAAATGTAGACATATCCCTCCAAAACCCAACACCGAAACATAACCTTAGTGTTTTGTACCATCTTAAGAGGAAGACTAAATACACAGTAGCGATGATAGGATAGAGCTGTGCAGGAAACGTGGGACACCATCTCAGGCTTTGGACTATGTATTTATGTTTGTATAAGGTGCCATAAAAGGCACATGTTTGAGTAAAGCTATTACAATATTTTGAATCTTTGGTTAAAATAAGTCTGTGTCAAGAGATGTTTAAAATAAAAAAGCGATATAGAACTGCTAGTTACTAGTATTTTATATGAACAGGAAGTCAAACATATGTGGCCTCTAGAAGGCCTGTGGGAGGGCATGGAAGGGAGATGATTCAGTTGGGTGTTCCCATTGCTGATGCTCCACCAGACATGGACAATTTGACGGCATCGACCAAAGGCAAGTCCTATATTACACAGTTCATTATTGTTTCATTTTGCAGCTGATAGTTATATTATTTGACTTTTCATACCTCTATAATAATGATTGATGAAAATCCACTAATTGAATATTACAGAAAAGAATATAGAATCTATACCATCCTTGCTTCAAGATATTATTGAGCGCATGACAGCCTCGCAAGTGATGACTGTTAAGCCTGATGCTTGCATTGTAGATTTCTATAACGAGGTAGCAGCTTCTTTTATGTCTTTTTCGAAAAGGGGTGAGTACATCGAGAGTTCGGTATAATATCGAATTTGCTAATGTAACCCTGTATCCGTATTACAATTATCTATAGGGTGATTACTCGATGCCAAACAGTTGGCCGTCTTGGTTTGGAAGGCCTGTTTATATGTTCTTCCTGACTGAATGTGACATAACTTTTGGGAGAACAATTGTCTCACGCCACCACCCTGGGGATTATAGGGGCACTCTCAAGCTTTCTCTCGTACCTGGGTAATATTCGTTAACCTGTCTGTTTTATATGCTACTCACTCCGTCCTATAATAATAATAATAATAATATACTAATCACATTTGCAAAGAAAAGCCAAAGGTGTTATATTCAAAGTAGGTTTTTTGATAATTGAATAGCAACTGTAGGTCCCTTATAGTGATGCAAGGAAACGCAGCTGATTGTGCTAAACATGCTATTCCTTCTATTCATAAACAACGCATACTTATTATTTTTGCAAAGTCCCAACCAAAACAGTCACTGCCAATTGATGCTCAACGCCTTGGTTCGCCCGCAACATCATATTCATTAGTTGCACCGATCAGAACTCCAAATCATATCAATCACCATCATCATCAGTTAGCTTCCATGCATTATTCTTCTGCTGAAGTAACCGGGGTTCCACCTGCTCCCTCCCTCCAGGCACCTCCAAACAGCACGCAGCCATTGTTTGTGCTGGTGCCAGTCGCACCTCCCATGCAATTTTCTACACCTGTGCCAATCCCACCTGGCTCTACAGGATGGACTACTACTCCTCCAAGGCATCCTCCTCCTCGAATCGCTGTTCCTGGCACGGGAGTCTTCCTCCCTCCACCTGGTTCAGCTAATTCATCTCAGCACTTGCAAGGTACCGTAACTCCAACCACGTCAATAAAACATAATGGGAAATCAAATTATAATACTAATGGTTTCATCAAAAGGTAAGATGGATGGAAATATGGAAAGGCAAGAGTGCAATGGATATGTAGATGGAACAGAAGTTGAAAAAGTTATAGAAGGGAAAAATAATGGAGAAACTGTTTCAAGCCATTGAAAGATTATAGAGAAATTGATTGATAGAAGGAAGGCTTGTGAAAGAAAATGGATTGGTATGAACTTAAATTTGAGTTTATATTAAATGTAAACAGTTGCAACATTGGAGATAACATTATACTGCAAAGAAGAGAACAAGGGAAGTATGTAGAACATTTTGGTTCTCTCCAAACTCCCATGTTTCTTTGCTCCACTCCTTCTTTTTGTTGTCTTATTATATCATATATTAACTTCTATAGCAAGAGAAAACCATTCTTGATTCAGATTTAGATTTTTGCATTGTTGATTTCTTTGTTGCATTTTGCTGTTGATTTTTATTGTTAAATGTTTGTTTGGACCATTTTTGTTTTTGTTAATTTGTATGCAATGTCAATGTAAAAATATTTTGCACAGGAATCTAATAATGTGTTTTCAAATTATTCAATGAGTATGTAAAATACATGCAATGTCGAGTCAGAATCCAAGGATTCTTTCAATCAAGGTAAATTCTTAGCAAAAATGCATTGCCCAATGTATATTTCTTATACCATATGAAACTGAACAATTGGATAAGTAGAAAAGAGGTCGATTTTATTTTATTTCTAACTATTATTATATTTACAATTGGATAAGTAGCAAATAGAGGGATTTAATTTACTTCAAATCCTGTTTTGTTCTAATATCTGCAATATTTGTTCAAACAGGATTATTTCACTTTAAACTTAATTTAAAATTGGTCAAAAAAATACTTAATTTAAACTAAATATCAATTTTCTAAAAGTAAATAACCAAAATACACAGCCCGGGTGATATTGAGTTTTTCCCTTGTAAAGGAGGACACATGTCAATATCTACAAGTTTCATTTCTCAGTGAATAAGGATCATTCAAATAGCATTTTCATTTTTCTTTAACTGTTACAGTTAGCCTAATGAAATCAATCAAAAGTTACTAGATGAAAACTACTACAGATAGCCTAATAAAAAAAGTAGGTAACTGACGAGTACATCGGTGGATTTATCCTTTCATTCCACTTTGCCACATTTGCCAGCAATGATGATGGAGGGGAGAAAACAACTCCATTCATTTGCGTTCAATCAAACTTCCAACTTATTTTCAGAAACCTTCAGTAAGTGCAAAAGTACGACCGGCTAATGGTGGAGGCAATGCACCAACAGCTTGTTGAATTTCCTGAATATCATGAGCACAAAATGGTGCATCAGCATTCCAACGAAAAAACATAACTAGAGAAAACTAATATTGAGCTAAAAGCAACAACATGATATTAATTTTCTATTTGTTGGAAATATGACGTAGTCACTGCAGTCATCAGATTCACAAATGTGAAAAGGCACGACGTAGTCACTACAGCCATCAGACTGGAGCCATTAGACGGAAATCAGACAGTTCACATTCTGACTGTTTTAAATCTAATTTACTGAATTGACACGAGTTGTTAGATTTTCATCAAACGATGCCAATCACATGACTGGCAGTTACTGATGTACTCACTAAAACCAAGGTTTTGGGAGGGTGATTTATTATTCTCAAGAGACAAACAATAATGTCATACCTCTACTGTGTAACGTGCGGAAAAGTGAATCAAAAGGATTGCTTTGTTCTGTAACCTATCAGCATAACTTATTATCTGAAATAACACATTGAGAAGAAATAAACAAATAAATAGAAACAAAGTGATAAAACTACTGATATTTGCATGAAATTGTATGCTATTGATTCCAGCAGGTAGCATACCTCAGATAAATGAGTGTGTCCATAATCTCTGGCATGTTCCACAGTCATTTCATTGTTAACAAAGGTGGACTACACAAATAATGGAGGAAAATAAGGTTGAGTGTAAACTGTGAAGCCATAACATCAACCATCAACACCAGTTCATTGAGGGTTCAGTACTTCACTCCCACAAGAACTTTACTCTAAGTAAGTGGTGAAAGACTCAAAATAAAGCCTAACTAAAAATTGAGTAAATAGAGAAAATTGATTAAGCATCTGAAATCAAAGAGGCACATGGCCACATTCTGCGAGGTGTTTGGTTGTAGTTTGATTCTGAAGATGCTCAAGGTCTCTTTAACAATTTCTACTTTAAAATATGACGAACTTGAAAATATGACCTTTTGAAAATCAAAAGTAAAAGGAAAAAGTTTTCTCAAGAGTCTTTTGAAAAAATGTGTTAAAAAGTTACCATTCACTACGCATATAAATCACCAAGGAAAAGCATAATCAGAGATAGAAATCAAATAAAGCAAACCAAAGATCATATAAAATGGCTTCAATGACCTTAAGGAAAGCCAGATGGGAGGTCACTATAAGATCAGGATGTGAACCAGCAAGAACAAAGAAACAACTATCAAGAAAATCAATTCATAATTTCATTTGAGCTTTAAATTCTACGAAGGCCATGTATTCCAGAATATCTGCAATATAACTACCAGACAACCTACCTAAGTGAGAGGTTTCAACAAAACTAAAGGTCTATGATTCCAAATCTTGTTCTTTGAAGAGATAAAATAAAGAAAAATGGCAAAATAAAACACAAATAAGATTATATAAAACACAGTATTTCAGATATTGCAAGTGCAAATTCCAATTTAATTTGTACTTGGTTTCTTCTAAAGTATTGGACAAAGTGGATTACCTCCAATACAAGAACTTTAGCCCGCAAGACGTCGGTGTTATTTTCATCAATTATAAAATCTGACATGGTGTCTCCTGTGAAAGCAATCTCCGGTTCTTTCAACGTGTTTGTTATCTGCCAAAAGACCAGCTTATTTAAGCATTTGTAGTGAAACCGAAGCTATCAACTGAACTAAAGAGACATAATTTAGTCATTTTATGAACACAAATCGCAAAATCAATGTGTTTAGCTGTTAACAGTGTTGTTGATGGTGGAAGGCCGAAAATCTGCCATATAAACACGCCATTGCAACCTATGGCACCGCCATGGCGGGCATCCCTTCACAAATCGGCTATGGCAATTGTCAAAAAATCTGCCATGGCATTCCGCCATAGTGACACACTGGCCACCATTTAACAACACTGGCTGTTAATTACAAATTTAATTCCTCTTTTTTGGACATTACAACTATTCTATATCCTGCTGAAAGTTCATTATTTTCTGCTCATCAAATCGAACTAAAATAAATGGAAAACTTACCAGCTGACAAGTTCTAAAATTGGATGAAACATGCAAAAGATAATTAAGATGCCTAGATGTAAATTTGTGAAATCATTGACTAGTACATACAGTACATAACACTTACCTCCACACCAGAGAACTTCAATTTCTTAATTTCGTCACCAGAAAGACCAATATATTCTGGTTTAAGTTTGTTTTTTACAGAGTAAAGTATATAACCCTGCCAAAAACATGCAGAACAGTTAGGTCCCATATGCGATGAAAGGTGCATCATAATGCACATATATTAAAAAGGTGTTTGTTGAATATCATATTAGATAATCTAAAATTCCAAAAATAAAGGTTTAGTAATGTATAGACAGACAGGTATAAAATTTAAGCATAAAAGTAAGAGTTTAACAGAAGACAGATCCTTTATATTTTTTACATCTATGAAAGCTTAAAAAGTCATTCCTTATGGTTTTTTTCAAAATAGCATATCGCGGAACAATAGCAGTTTGTTCAAATTTTATTACGCCATAGTGCTGCAGTGCCACTATTTGACAACATTTAAAAAAATAACAGAAATAGTATAACCAAAACAATTTAAGAAACTCAAATTTTTTACATTCATTTTCAAATGAAACCGCAATCAAAAGTCTCAACATTTTTCAAACCAAACAATGTCGTAGTCTAAAGAAATATTGAAAAGCTCAAGACTCAGAAGACGCGAGTTGCTGGTTAGCTACCTGGCTGGGTATTACATGATAAGTCCGAAAAGCTTTCACTTTAAGATCATGTCTCAGAGAAAATTCTTCTCCTGCAGTAAGTCAAGAACTAGGATCAACTGTATACACAGGTAAAAAAACTTTGAAGTTTTAATCTTTGATAGTTGTAGTCTCCATTTTGATTGAGAGAAACAATTACCTACATCCAAGCCTACGAGGTTGTGTTTAAGCTCAGATTGGTCCATTTTCCTGTGAATCTCAAAGAGTTTCTCTACATCCTCTTTTACTGAAATTGGTACAATAATTGTTGGGGGCTTCATACGGTATAAACCACGTGTGGCAACATACATTGGTAATCCTCCCTGTCAAAAGTAAACATACATCATAAAGTTCAGCAACAAACTAATTCAGTAATACTTTCAGTTTATATGACAAATGCCCACATGCAACATATATATTTTAATTTAAAGAGAGAACATAAAATGAGATGACAGGTTCTGCTGTGGACCACCATGGAGTAGTACTTGAAAACAATGTTGTTAATTGTGGATAATGGAAAATAGAGAACTGTTTAAATTCTGCTATGCAATAGTGATATAGCGCCACTATTAGCCGCTATCTGACAACATTTTGTACTTAATAGCGTATCGCGGAACAATAGCAGTTTGTCCCAATTCCCTATGCTATAGTGCCACTATACTTCTTATTTAACATCATTGCTTGAAAATCGTGTGAAACTCAAACAATGACTGACGTTGTCCCCTAGAAGTGTCAGTTTGACATAAATATGAGAAAACGGATGGCTCAAAACTTAATCATATTTGTTTTCTCTTGTTTTTTGTGAAACTAGCACCAATCATATCACATCCTTAGGCTCGGTTTGGATAAACAACTTAATTAAATAAGCACTTATATAAGTTATAAGCTCTTTTCATGAGTATAAAATTGAGGAGATTGAAGCTGCAACAATTTTTTTTTCACAATCCCTAAAGATTAGAGAAGGAAGGTATGGTCCAGTTATTAAGTTTCTTTTCGACCATACAACTGTTGCAGTTAAGGTTCTACGTCCTGATGCAGCACAAGGAAGGTCGCAGTTTCAAAGAGAGGTTGAGGTACTGAGCGGCATACGGCATCCAAACATGGTTCTCCTCTTAGGAGCCTGTCCGAAATATGGCTGTCTAGTGTATGAGTACACGTCAAATGGAAGCCTGGAAGATTGCCTATTTCTTCAAGGAAACCGTCCTCCACTTTCATGGCAATTAAGATTCAAAATTGCAGCCGAAATCGGCACTGGCTTGTTATTCCTTCACCAAACAAAACTAGAACCTATTGTGCACGGAGACTTGAAACCAGGAAACATCTTACTAGACAGAAACTATGTAGCCAAAATCAGTGATGTTGGTTTAGCAAGACTAGTTCCACCGTCTGTTGCTGACAGCGTGACGCAGTACCGCATGACAGCAACTGCAGGAACATTCTGTAACATGAAATAAATAGGTTATTAGTTTTATTTTATGTCAGTTTACTTTTATAGCCCTAATCGTTGTATTTAAGTTTGGCTTTGTGGCTCGTTTGTAATCAACCAACATTTCAACAAATTATCATCTTCTCTCTAAAAATCTTACTCTCTAATATTCATCCCACAATTTCTCCTCTGAATCGGATTCTAATCTAAATCATTAGAATCCCTACTAATTAGACTTGGATTTTATCAGTTCGTCCCAAGAATCCATTTTCCCGTCTCAACTTGTATATAAATTATGGGCCTGTTTGGATTGGCGTATTTTTGAGCTTATGCAAATAAATAAGCTTTTATTTATTATTCATAAGCTTGTCAAGATAGTTTATCAAAAAACAGCTTATGAAGATACTTATGAAAGCTTATTTGTTTGCATAACAAAGTTCATTGATTTTTGTATAACCTATGAGCTGATTTCGTAAATGCGCCGGACCAATATAAGAAATCTTATGCAAATAAGCCACCAATTGCAAAAATGATAAATAAGTTAGCTAGCATTAACAACGAAACAAAGAGAGTAACCAAGAAACTAACAATGTGATCCATATGAGCATGAGAGATCAAAAGAAAATCCATAGAAACAGCACGAGGTGGACAACGACCAATATCAAAAGCAACTTTAAAGTAAGGAAAAATAACACAAGTTTCATGTCCTCCAATTGATAAACCCTCAACTTGGTATCCTTCAATATTCAAACCCTTTGATTTCTTCTTTGACTCTGTTTCTACACTTTCTGACTTTAACTTCTTCTCACTTCCAAGCTCCATCAACGCAATACTATGGTGCTGCTGCGGCGGCGTTGCGTTTTTGCAGGGAAGAATACGGTGGCTGTAAATGGTGGTGGACGTGGTGGTTGCTAAGGTTAAGGGTAGTTTTACTAATTGCTTAAACCTAACCAACATTGATTTTTTTGTTCTCCTTTCAAATTTCACTGCGTATACGTACGCTTATTTTTATTTTTTTTTTGGCAGTGGCCGGTGTTTGAATGCCGCAACTTGCATATTTTATGCATTGTCTCAACCAACTTAGCTAAGTTTACGAAGACATATTATTTTATTTTTTACTCTAACCAACATAATTCAAAATAAGAATAGGAAATTAAAAATTAGGGGTGCTCGTGGGTGGGTTTGGTCAAACCCAAGACTCGAACCATATAGGATATTCCAGTTTTGGTGAGGTAAAACGTCTAACCGCTATATTAATGGGTGGGTTTGGGCAAGCCCACTAGTTTTTCGGTTTAGTTTGGTTTGGGTTGGGTTGTAGGTTACCCAAATTATTATTTTTTTGTTAATATTAAATGACTAAATGATGAGTCCTCGTATTTTTTTCTCATAAAAATTACTCAACTTTTTATTTTCTTAAAAAAAATTGTGGAACTTATTTCACTATATTTTAACGTTATAAAATAATAAATTATAATATTAAATAACAAATTTCATCATAAAATACTTGCAACAAACTAAAGTTGGATGACGTAAAATTGTTTTAACATCAAAATAACTAAAAAGTGCAACATCATAAGTTGTAACTATAACATGTTTTGATTTTCAATATAGAGGATGTGTTGTGTCAATTTTAGAAATTAGACTTTGATTTTCAATATAGAGGATTTGTTGTGTCCATTTTTGAAATTAGACTTGATTTATAACCAATTATTTATTTATTTTGAAAGAAAAATTATCACAAAAACCTTTGTTATTTTCCTTCCTCCCTATGAAAATGAAAATAAAAATATGAACATTATTGGGTAAGTGGGTTTTATTGGGTTTGGGTCTGGTTTTACCCAAAACCCGTTATTTTTTATGGGTTTATCATTTTTAAAACCATATCTACCCAATCACCCAACCCAACCCACTTTTTTGGATTTTTCGGGTGGGTTTGACAGGTTTTTTGGCTTGATCCAATCCATGAACACCCCTATTAAGAATCAACTATACGATAGTTTTTTACTAAAAAAAAACTATACAGTAGTTTAATTTTACACATATCCAATAATATTTTTTTGAAAGAAACACATATCCAATAATTGTTGCTACTTAGTCTAACAAACATGAAAGTATAAGAGTTGTCGATTCATATATTCATTAATTGACGTGGTAACATATTATATTTTTTTTTAAAAAAACATTTTATATTTTTAGTTTCTGTAAAAAAAAAAACATATGTTGGTATTTTAATCCTCGTATAATTCTCCATTAACATTTTTACTCATTGTACAATTTTTCATCAATATGTTTTATCCTTACAAATACTAAAGAAAAAAAATTACAAGAAGTAAAAAGTGTGATTTTATTTTATAAAAATTAAAATAAAATTCTATATACTTATAAAGATTATTTACTTAATTAACTTGAATAGGAATCATCCGCACTTTGAACCTATGAGTCAAAGCAAATAATAATATTGATAAGGGTATTAAAAAAAGAAATTACTCTCGAACCTTGTAAGTTTTCCTCGAGTTTGGATTTGCTACCGTTACAACCTTATCCAATTTTTAGTTTCTTTCACATACAAATGACACGTGGCAACAAAAAAAATCCAACGGTTGGGATTAAAAATGTGAAATTCAGATTTATATAAGAAAAAATTAATACTATATTGTTTCATAGTTCAATTATCTCTCCGTCTTCTCCAATTTCCATTGTTTTGGTTTTCTATTGATTGTTTATTAACATTGAATTTGAGGATTTGGAGAATACGAGAAATCAACGACGGCAAGAGAAGAAGACTTCAATATTGTTTTGTTTTAATTATGTAATACTTGATCTCGACTGCTGATTTTTTTTGTTGCCATGTGTCCTTCGTATGTGAAGGAAAACTAAAAGCTGGACAAGGCTTTGACAAGAGTTTGACTTGTTTTCTGCAAAGGTCATTTAATTTATCGAAATGTAACTTTCAATCGCATAAAGAAGATACGATTTTGTTGACTTTTTATTTTATTATATTTAAAAACTATCTTTCATCCAACTTATTTGATGGGTTGAGCAATCCAAGCACCAAATAGAGAAGATGTCTAAGACAAAAATAACTAGCGGTGTCGGGGCTTGGAGCCCGAATTGGGATAGAATCTAACAACTAATAAATGAAAAAATTGAAATGAAATAACAAACAATAAAAGTAGATTAGCTGGAGTCTTCTATTGTTACAATCATGAAATAAAAGGAGTGAGAAATATCAATCTCACCACCTCTCTCTTAAATTTGATTTTCAATTTATTGGCTCCCATTTCATTTTCTTTTTGATGAGAAAAAGTTTGCGCGAGTTTGACTTTCGAGCTCATCAGGGATCAAGAGGTTTAGTGAGGAATATTTGTCTCATCGCCTCTCTTATGTTTTTAGGGAAATCATAGAAGTGTAGAGATCGTATGTGAAGGATGGGACTTATTGTTTATTGTTGTATTTGTTTTGTTATTTTTTGAATGACTATATGCTCTTCTCATGCGTCCTCCTTTTTTTTTTCTTTTGAGAATACACTTTGCTCGGATTATATAATCTGAATTTCTTATTGGTGTGTTTTGAATTTTATATGGGAATTAGGACCTTCACCAAATGCTATTAAATTATCAGGGAGAAAATTGGCTACTAAACTTTTCAGGTTTTGAGATGCACATATATCAAAGAAAGTAGTAGTAACTTGCATGGGGGATACTTTCATCTGCTGCATTCATTCCTTTTCTGCATAAAGTCCCTTTTAAGAGAGTAAAAAATCTTACAAGCTTATAGATGCATAATTAATGAAAATATCTAACTCGATCTTCCCTTATCCCAAATTTTTATTTTATAAAAAATATAAACATTTTATAAAACTAGTATAAAAAACATGTTTGGATGAACTTCTTTACATGGTAGTTCCATTATTCTTTTTTTTTTGTGACCGAACCTTACATATATTATGCATTTTCCCTATCAACTGAACTAAGCTCACGAGGATCGGTTGTTCCATTATTCAATATGCATCTATAAGCTTGTAAGAATTTTTTTCAAAAGTGAAGAATTGTAAGATTCTACATTTAATTGAATTTTTTTCATTAACAAGATGTTAGTTTAAATGGGGCCAAAATCTACTCCGATATAGCCCAACAGTGATTAAATTTTCTTAATTGAACATCATACAATAATTACATTGCTAGTACATAAGAACCCTGCTTTGCTTAGTGTGATCACATACTAATAATCAGTACCTAAGAGACTTATAAGAAAGTCTTCATAATGTCCTGATGTATCTGATTTAACAGCATGAGTTAATGGCTTTCCATATCTACTATAAAACGCTGCTTTTATTGGTTGCATATCAATCTCAGTCCTTGTCACTATTACCCTTATTAGTCTACTATCATCAGTTCCAATACCCTTCATTGACTTGCGCAAAATCTGCAAAGGTATACATAAAATACATCGTTAAGTATATAAACCCAAATAATAATGTTTTTTTTTTGTAAACTGGGTATCCTTCGTGTGTAACTTGTGGAGACTGATCCCTCGAACTTTGTAGGACCAAATGGACAGCAAACAACAAAAGTTATAGAATAAACATGAGACTAAACCCTAAGTTGTTCAAGAATGCAAACAATAATGTTTTGAAATGGGAAACTTGTGGGATCAAATGGGCGGCAAACAATAAAAGTTATAGAATAAACATGAGACTAAACCCTAAACCCTAAATTGTTCAAGAATGCAAACAATAATAATGTTTTGAAATGGGAAACTTGTGGGATCAAATGGGTGGGAAACAATAAAAGTTATAGAATAAACATGAGACTAAACCCTAAACCCTAAATTGTTCAAGAATGCAAACAAGAATGTTTTGAAATGGGAACCTTGTGGGATCAAATGGGCGGCAAACAATAAAAGTTATAGAATAAACATGAGACTAAACCCTAAACCCTAAATTGTTCAAGAATGCAAACAATAATAATGTTTTGAAATGGGAAACTTGTGGGATCA
>Ga0315914_1002375_pt1 | contig 28839 bp, 24 predicted proteins | sample MpolenodulesMG_FD_203920 | JGI IMG/M metagenome (GOLD analysis project Ga0315914, IMG submission 203920) | Medicago polymorpha root nodule microbial communities from Los Angeles, California, United States - elongated nodules | ecosystem: Host-associated > Plants > Roots > Nodule | place: USA...
AAATCCCTCTCTAATTCCGTCACTAAATTTTGCGACCAAGGAATTTGTGAGGAATTTCATTTTTTCCGTCACTAATTTCCCTCGCTAATTTTGCTTTTTTTTAGTAGTGAGTACGGGTGAAATTGATGGTGCCACAACCAACTACAGTAAAACTTATGTCTGGTAAATGTTGCAGTGGAAGGTACTACATATGGCTGAGAAACTAGTAATCTCATTAAATTTTTCAACAGCTTTTGAAGGATGTTTGATGTTAAAAAGTACGAGTTGACTTAAAAAGCAATTTGAAACGTGAAAATTAAAAAGCACTTGTTTGCAATTAACCACTTGTTTGCAATTAACCTCATTTTTTTCACAGTTGAATTCCTAGGTTTCTTCTCCTCTAATCTTAGACTAAGGTTTTGAGTCATCCCTTGGAATCTTGTACTATTGTTTGGTTTTATTTTCCCTGATAGGTCCCGGCCTTTCAGTTTCTTCACCTTTAAATATAGAAGGGCCTACAAGAAAGTGGTTGGAGTTTTCGGCTTCTAAGGAAAAAATACCAATTTTAATGGTAGAATACTCCTGATTCTTAACATATGTTTTGAGATCCAAAAAATGATCCATAAAGATTAGGATAAGGAAGAATGAATGGAGAAAGGGATGATAGAAGTGAAGACCATAACCAAGTGGTTCATATTATTTATTGTAGAGAAGTCATCCAATCATTAAGCAGAACAATCGCTTAACCATTTGAGAAAATCAAAATAATTAGATGTGTAATTGAACTGGAAATAATTGAATATGATTTGACCATTTGCAAGTCGAGGTAGGGTTTCTAATAGTTAGTTATCATTATATGTCACAATGATAAATGCGCTCGACAATTTCAGTTTATGTCGCATCATTTCATCACCCAGAGTTAATCGACAATGCAACACAAGACGACATTTGTTTGCACCTAAACATAATCATCATGTTAGTCAAAATTGGCATAAAGGTGATTTAAGGTTAGGTAAATTTCCCTCGATCAACAGTAGGTTAAGAGAGCGTTGGTACAATCAAACATGGGTCATATGAATATTTTTCGAGTCTAGTGAAGTATATGAGTATCATCAAGACATCATACTTAGTTGGACAATGAGCATTTAACTTGTGTTTTATATTTATTACACCACTATTCGTATGAAGTGATGAGCACGCAGACACGTTCTATAGAATATTGCACACATGTAGACTTTGTCAATGGATCACACCACAAAGTGGAAGACTGTAAGTCAAACATGGGGCGTCACATGAACCCTCAACGAGGGAAAACTCACTAGTTTAATAGTCGAGCAAGGTTAGTCTCAATAGGCCATATCATTTTGGTCATTAGTTGCAGTGTTTGTCCATAAATATTGAACTTATACATTTTGTTAAACACACACAATCAATAAAACGAGTTATTTATGCATTTTTGTCTCTTTATCTTTCTGCCTTTATATTTACTTTATACATTTGTTAGTATAGTAACTCAACGTCCCTAAAATACTATATTTAACACTCTTTGGGGTAGTTAAGAAAACTATAGCTAACAATCAGAGTTTTTTCTCAACGTGATTGTTTGAAGAAAAAAAGTAATAAATGTTGAGAGCTTTGACGGATACCTTAGCTAACCTCGTTAGCAAGATAAATGTTGAAAAAAACGTGATTTTTGGATAATTTTTCTTGTTGATTTATTAACACATATACTCTTACCCCCGTTAGCAAGATCAAAACATTTTTAATACCCACTTATATAATTAAAAATATTTAATAAAAAATATTACATAATTATTTATTTTTTTCATACACTGATTGGGAGACTTACGTTATAACTATTAGTGGAAATATGGGCATGCTCAATAGTATTTTAATCTCTTAAAAAAAATCTATACTATCGCATTTTGCTTCCTTCAAAAAAATTTTTTATCGCATTTTGCTAATGTATATATTTTTTTTTAAAGAAGCTCATGTATACATTTTAAGAAAATACAACAAGTTTTGTCAAAAAAAAAAGTAAATACAACAAGCAAATAATTATGATAAATAAGATCAAAATAAACTCATATTCCACTAAAAAAAAGCCTTTTTTTTATATGGTGCATATTGTTCTTCTTTTTAAATAAGATAATGCTCATATTTACGCTAAAGAGAAAAAAAATAACGTTCATTCATATTTATTTATTTTTCACAGAAACAAATTTAACTCATTTCATTGATAATAACAGTCTTAATACAAGATAGCATATGATCTTGAATGTGGAAACTACTATAAGATAATGACACATTTGCTAGCAGATGGGTAACATTATTTGCTTGTCTCCTTATAAAACTTATTTTAAAGTTTTTGTGGATTCTAAGTGAATCTTTGTAAATATCAAGAATAGCGCCAATCATGGAATTGATGTTGAGTCTCCTAGCTATGCCGTCAACCACTTGTTTGCAACTAAGTTTGATAGACACCTTAGATAGACGCATACTTCCAAGTCATTTTATCGCCTCTTTTAGTCCCCTAGCCTCCGCTTCGTGTGGTCGTGGTACTCCTAAGAACCAAGTTGTTTTTGTCTTTATGAAGTCGTCGAGCCTTCCTTTGCTCCACTGCTCATGGTTATGGCCAGGCCCGGCCTTGGGGGAGTGCAAGGTGCTCAACTAGGCCGAGCCTCCAAATGTCATGGGCCTCAAACAAAAAATTAAGTCTAATACCTACCCCCACTTAAATAAAAAAAATATATGTTATATCCTTTTCTTTTTTCAGTACACATTTGAGTTTTTTTCTAGACTCTAGTTCTCTTTTTTTTACATAAATCTGATCCTATCAAACCACCATAATTTGTATAATCACTTAATCATTCAATTTGAAAAGTTATTTCATTGAAAGAATCACAACAATCTTTATTTTTCTTCGCATAAACCATTCATTTTACCCTTTTTCACAACATAGGAGTGACAAATCCAAACGACACCGTTAGATAAATTTCACCTCTTTCACTTAATTTTTTTTTAATTCCTTTCATATTTAGAAGTTCTTCTGATTTTGATTTTTTTTAATGAAGTTTATCTGCACAAAAAAATTATGTTTTATTTTACTAGAGGCCTATTTTAAAAAAAGAGTCGAACCTCCTATTTTACAGGAACGGCCCTGGTTATGGCTAGTTACTCCGTTGGAGTTGCTCGCTCCTGCTTCCCTGCGGGTTGTGTGTTCACGGACTTGCTGCCATTCCAACAAAGTTTTGTGCGCCATATGCACATACATGCGAGGGTTCGTATATGTCACTTCAAAGCTTCTCATTTCTTATCTTTCATATGCACCAGAAAGTCATTACAAACATCAAACTTGTTGATGAGGTAGTTGTTTGAGTAGTCGAAAGAAGAGAGATATATAACCATCCGCTATTTCTAGATTCACTTTTTAAGTTTTAGTTGAATAACTGATTGTTTGGGGTTCAAACCTGACCATTATACGCAATGTCCCCAATATTATCACGAAAAATATGTACTTTAACCATTCTTTTTACATAAAATTCCCGTACTGATGTTTTGAGATGACAAATAATTGTTGAAGTCTTGTCAAAAAAAAAATAATTGTTGAAGTACAACGCTGAAGCCGAATTTATTTGAAGGATGAATGACAAGTACTCCCTCGAGTTTGGCCTCTGGTCTGGTTCCATCCATCGCATTCCTAACGAATAATGATTCGAAGCAATGATAAATTCTGGATAAGATCCTATAATTAATGTTTCACACTACATGTTTGGATTTTTTTTAGAAAATGTTGATGAGTGTCTCTACAACACTTTTTAAAGATCATAAGTACTAAGTATTTATATAAATATATGTAATTAATGTCTTAGAAATTAAAATATTTAAAAAAAAAAATTACTTATTTTAAAATGCTTAAAATATCTTGGTGACACTCATTAAGAAGACTTTTTTTTTTTAAGAAAGAATACGTGGGTATATTTTATTACTATGTCCTTTTCATGAGTTTAGGTGTGAAATTTACGCACATCTTAAAGGGAGAGTTTGTTTCATAGGAAAGAAAAGATTTTTGCGTCTATCATATCGATCTACTTAATTAAATATAAATAATATTATTTATTAATATTGTATTAAATTTTGTACTTTAAATTAAATTATAACGTGTTAGCCTTTTCAATAATTTAAGTTTATAAGTCTACGTTATTTTTCACAAATTTAAATGTAATATTATAATTGAAATATGATATCATATATTGTCAAATTTTTCAAAAAATCATGTTATATATCAAAATCGAGTTTAATCTCATTGATCTATTAGTTGTCTCGTATATTTAAACAAATAGTAAATTACTTATTTAAATATGTCTATATGAAATAGGTTTCTAAAATCTAAATAGACTAACAAATCAAAATAGACCTTCAAAAGTCAAACTCAAACCTAAAAAAATAAGCTTAGGCCAGACCACAAGTTAGATTTGCCTTAAAAAAATTTACAGGTCAAACTTAAACTTTACAAAGTCTAACTCGGTCTAACTTATTCTCATCATAATATCGAACCAATTGAATTACCTCGGAGCATATATTTTTTTACAAAAGAGTTACTATTGTGCTAAAAGTAGTTACTTTTTCGAACAAAATAGTAGTTACTACTTAAATACTAGCTCAAATACCTTTTTTGGTCTTTTAAGTTTAACAAAAATACTGGATTAGACCTTTCAAAATTTTAACTTTTAAATAGGTATTTTAAGTTATTAATTTAATACACTGGTGCTCTTTTAAGGATCTCTTTGAAACTTAAACACTTAAAAAACTTAAATGAGTGTACCACATTAACAACTTAAAGGATTTATTTGAGACAAAAACTCAAAGGACTATTCCGATATTTTCGTCAAAAGATCAAAAAGGTATTTGGCCTAAATACTGCTAGTGCACAAAAGTATTACTAAATTTCTTACACCACTTCTGTTACCTGCTCGATGTAAATGCCGATACAATTTGACCACAAAAAGGACTGACCATAATCTGTCATTCCAACCATATCCATGATGGTCGGTTCAATGCAAGTTTTGGGGGGAAATTACACTAGATTTTCCTTGTCGGTGTATAAAGCGTAGATTATTAGTTATGAGAATGCCTGGTGTATTTTAGGCAGCAATAACTCTAAATATCAAACAGTACGGGAAAGAGATGCAAAAAAAGCCAAATACACTCTGTTGTGAGAAATGTCAAATACACTCTGTTTATAGGCCAGAGGGATTATTTGGTCTCTTAAATCACTTGTGTTGTAGGTATCAACTAACAAATACATGATGAGCTGAGAAAAAGTAGGTCACTTTTGTTTATTTTATTTTTGTCCAGTAATCTAACTAAAAATTCATCTTTTAAAGTGAATAAGTGAAGAACTTGAGGTTCAAACACCTTCTGCATATTTGGGGAGCTATGCTCAAGAGGACAAAATAGGCCACTTATATTTCAAACAGTACTCGTAATGAATTTAATAACTATCTAACAAAATACATAAAATCATTGTGATATTATTTTCTAAAATACTTTCATGAATATGTATACGATTAAATGTGATTAGACGGCTACTTAAATGAATGCTTAATATTATTTTCTTTCTCCAAATGATGAACATGATACATTTACAAGATAATATTTTCATTTCTCCACCCATAAACAAAATTACTAGCAATTGCTGAGCAAAAGTTTCAGCATCATTCTGAAGAGTAAGACAGTGCAATCACTAGAAAATATCCAACTTAACTATTTGAGGAAAAAAAAAACAGAATTAAAAACCCAACTACTTCTAAAGATAAATTTACTAGTTATTGAGGATGAATGTGCTAATACCTCAAACTACAAACTTTGAAATGCCCACTAAAACTACCAAAAGGATCACGATCACTGTAAATGAAAAGATTATCATCCAAACTTCTGGCACTCGTTCGTACTTGTGGAGCTTTTACTAACCTTGGTTAATTTCAGGTAGCTGAATCATTTGAGTAGTCCCTGAAAATACGGCATTCGCTTTTCCCGATTCAAACAGAACCACTGCCAGCTCTTCTATATGATAAAATGTCTGCTCCTACTGTGTAGCTGATATCAATTTTCGACGGTGTGATGAAAAATTATCTTTAGGCCTTGTCACCTTTTTTCCTGTAAGCAAATCACATATACATACATCACTAGCAATAGTCCTGGTTGAGGAGTCAAAAACTTTTTTTAAAAAATGAAAGCAAAAAACACAGGATGTAGTAGTAGTAGTAGTAGTAAAATTATTGATATTACCAACACTAAAAATAAATACTGACCTTCATCTTTTTCCATTTTTCTTCTGCTGCGCCACAAAAGCCGAATGGGGGTACCAGGAAATCCCGCATTTGAACGCAGCTGCTTCTCCATAAAGCGCCGGTAAGTTTCAGGAAAAAGTTTTGCATCATTGACAAAGAACACAAATGTAGGCGGCCTTATAGCAGCCTGCAAGAAGACATCTAGTAAGGAACTAAGAACATACAAGATACCAAGTAATTATATATTATATAATTTATAAGAGCATAAAGCTCAACCGAAGGAACTCATGGGTAAGCACTACCGTTGAATGGTGTAAATACCTGAGTGCAATAGTAAACACGCCCTCTTTTTCCACCTCGTGTCCTGGGAGGAGGCTTAAAAGTTACTGCTTCCCGCACTACTTGATTCAATATAGAAGTACCAAGCCTTCTTGATCTCTCCTTTTCGACTTCACTAGCGGCAACAATGATCCTTTTGTTCAAAACAATAATAACTAATCAGCTACTCACTTAGGGGATTAGCAACAATAAAAAAAATCAGACCTGGATAAGTCATAATTTTAACATTTATAAATTATAATACAAAGTTATTGTCTAAATCCAAGAAAACCTATCAACCACAGACTAGTTACATGATACAGCCAGAAGAAGGAAAAAAAACAAAGTTTGCCCAAACCCAAATAGAAAAGATCCCAAAAACAGCCGAGTTCTTGAATTCATTTCCATGTGCATCACTTGAGCCCCAGAAATGACAAAGGAAATTTCTTTTACCACACATCAAGAAATACTAGTATATAAAAAAGGGGTAAAGATTGATGAACACCCTTTTAATTCATCCACCCCATACCACTGCTACGTGGCAGTTTTTTTTTTGTCTTCTTCAACCAAAATATAATAAAATAATATAACATTCCTCTTCTTTTATTCCAAAAAAAAAAGAAAAGAACCTTTCCCTTTTCTCTGTTCTCTCTCTTCTCCCCACACCCACCTCAGACCTCCACCTTCTGTCGGCCCACCCTCTGCCGGCCGCCTCTGTCAGTTTCTTCTCCTCTCCTTTCTGCTCTTTCTTTCTCCCTCACATCTGTCACCACCACCCCCACCGTCGCCTCACCCTTGTCTAAATCGGAAGGAAATCGCTCCATAAGTATGATTAACACCCTTGAATTCTCATATGGTCCATTTCAGTTGACACACCATAACATTTATCAACCAATCAATGGTGTGACATAGCCATTTCAATGCTTCAATTGTCATTTTCTTCCAGATAGTTTTGCAGTCAAATCACTCACACTATACTAAGCAAGGCTTATACGAGATCTAATGGTTAAACTTGATTAGAGATTGTACTTCTCACCAATGGACTTTATGGTGAGGTAGGGTGGACGGTACAGCAGGGAGACGGTTGTGGTGAGAAAGGGTGAACGGTGCAGTCCAGCGACGGTGGTGGTGGTGTGGGAGGGTGGGGGTTTGATAGAAGACAGAGAAAGAGAAAGTGAGGGTGGGAAAGTTACAGCTTTCTTTTGGACAAAATTGCCCCTTATATTATATGAATGGACAAAATTGCCCATGCCACATAGTGGGTGTAGAGTGGGATTTGCCACATGGGGGTGTCTGTGTATAATCACTCAAAAAAAAAAGAATAAACTCTTAATTTGATCCTCTGGAAATTAGGTTGTCTCCATTTTAGTCCTTCAAAAAAAATTGTTACCAGATTAGTCCTTCAAAGACTATAACGTCATCATATTAGTCCTACAAAGATACAAATTGTCACCAAACTCACATCTTTAAAGACTAATTTAGAGGCAAAAATCATTTGAGGGCTACATTCTCATATCAAATGCCATACCATCCTAATCTTTGGAGAACTAAATTAAAGATTTATGATAGGATACTAGATTTGGGCTTTATCCCAATTGATGTGGTAAATGGGGATAGTAGTGACGTGGCAATATTTTTGTTAGGAGGGGTTTTTTGTTAAAAAAGAGAGGATAGGGGAGTTAGTAAAGCGCTGAGAAAGTTGTTAACACGCTGTTAGGAGAAATTATTCTCTGGTTAGGAGTTCTAGCAACTTTGGTTTATCCTTTTCTTTTGCATTTTCACCATTGTAGAGCTCTTGAGTTCATCTTTACCATTCAATAAAATACAGATTTGTTACCTTGAATTTATGGGTTCTATCAATTTCCTCTCCACAAAATTTTGCAGAGACAATGATTTGACTACTACATAAAGTCTACTATGACCACTACATTGCAATTGCTAATGTCAATTAAATATACAAATTTAGGAATCATTCACCATGTGTGTTCAAATTTGTATTTGTTTACAAATATGTATGCCTGAGAAGGGAGAAATTGTTTTCAAGGGAAGATTGGGAGATTTCAAAGAAAGCATGAAATTAACATACTATGCAGTACTTTTTCAACAAAAAAATATAAAAAATACTAAGCAATGTGCACCTTCAATAAATCAAAGATTTTCCAGCCAAAACTTACTTGTCAACATTTTGCCCAGCTAGAGCAGTAGAATAAACAACTGGTGCCCAGTCAAGTAAGCGAAGCTTCTCTCTGACATCTTGCTCATAGTATAAAGCAGTCTGCTGATTTTTATTTGGTATTGTATCCCACTTGTTTACAACGATCACACAACCTTTCCCTTCTTTTTCTATCCTTTCAGCTATCTTGTAGTCCTTTAAGATATATGAAATAGTTTCGTAAAAAAAAATCTGAATGATTATGAACAATATTGATTACTAAACAACTGGCACCCCATTTACATCAGTAATGCCTTATTGTAACCAGAATTAAAAACAGATCTGTGTTCATCTACAATAGCATTTATTGGGAACCTGTTCAGTGATACAAGCCATGGCCTCAATGACAAGAGCAACAACATCGGAACGCCTAATAGCACGAAATGCACGATTCACTGACAAAGCCTCTGTTGTACTTCCAGCTGAGGCTACAGTTGTCCTTTTCCTGATTCCAGCAGTATCAATAAGATGGAACTTCTAGAGAAGGAAATTAAAAAAAAAAATTATCATACTGAACCAAATTCTAAAAGCTTACCAATTCACTATTACAATCTAGTAAGATCAAAAGTATACAGCCGTAAACCACCAACGTTTGGATGGGGAAAATATTATAACTAACTAATCACTTTTCAAAGTTTCTTCCTTGCAAAACATGCTATACATTATAAGTAGTCACTGGGTTTTTCTGTGGCACTAGAAACCAAATAAATGCTGGTTAATTTGGTTAAATGTGGTGTCTTTAAGGTGAGGAGGGAACCACCATGCTCTTGGTGGCCGGGGGTGAGGGAGTTGGAGGAACATCTCTTTGCAAAATGCCGGTTCTATAGCTCTATATGGTATAAGGCTTTTAATTAGTTAGGGGCATCGATGGTTATGCCTGGGGATCTTTTTGTGCTGCTAGAGAGCTGTTGTTTTCATCTCAGGCAGGATATCGGAGTTTTAAGGGGCTATTGCGGATATGGCACTCGACACTTTGGTTGATTTGGAAGGCACGTAATGAGTTTATTTTTTCTGCAAAGTCAAAACAATTCTTGGCAATGGCTCTTGGCTAAAAAAGTGGGACAACCCTATTTGTATTATGAGTGGTTTGTTGATCCCTTCGACTGTATGATTAGATAGGTTTTTCTGCCTTTATTTTCTGTGTTCTTAGTTTGTGAATCAGTGCCACTTGTACTCATTCCCATTCTTTGGGTTCAGTACCACATGTACTCTTTTCCATTATAAATATATTGAAGTTTTTGCCATTCAAAGAAAAAGGTGCTTGTTAGTCACCAAAAGAAACAAACCTGGCCATCTGGTCCAGTAAATTCAGTATCAATAGCATCACGTGTAGTGCCACTGATGGGGCTGACTATTGTTCTATCCTCACCAACCAGCGCATTCAAAATGCTACTTTTGCCAACATTTGGTCTACCAACAATTGAAATTGCTGGAACATAATCTTCTTCTTCAACAAGATTCTGTGGCTCCTGTTGTATAGCATAAAATGAAGTATAAGTAAGAAAATCAAGGGTTTCAAAATCAGATTAAAACAAATTGGTCCCTGGTTGTATGGTGATGAAAAATGCTTCCAAATGAATCAACAATTTATAATTGGTAGGCGAATGCATAATATAATCAAATCAACCTGCTACACAATAAAAAGTATCACCTAAAGTTACTCATTATCGATGATACATGCAGAAGATAATTCAATATTTATGGAAAACAAACCTCAACTTTCTGTAACCCTGAACAAACAAGGTCAAGAAGATCTCCAGTTCCAGTCCCTGATATAGCTGATATTGGAATTGGTTCTAACCTGATATGTCATTAACCATAGCAACGAACTTGTTGATTAGAACATATGACACTTGAGGACGCATCAGTAGACAACATGATGCAAGAGCTTTGAACTATATGTTCGCATTAACAGTATAACCACTCAACCATGGTGTTGAAAGCATAAAATAAGGTTTTGTGCAGGAAAAAAAAAATATCATTTGATGTTTTATACCAAAATCAAGTTTGTCCTCAAGTCAAAACCATTCTAGTTTAGAGGTGCAAAAATTTTGCTTGTGTGTTGAGTTGAGAATTTTGGACCAAGTTTTACTACAAAATTAGTTTTAATGTAAATCATTTCAAAAATATATCACTTCACCTCAAACATAATATTAACCAAAATCGATTATAAAAAAAAATGTTAACCAAAATCAATACTGTAAAACAAGTTCATTCAAATTGAAGTTTAACAGTAGCTCGTCAAATAACACTTAATTGTCAGACACAATGTGAGATAATGGTTTGTCTTGTATGTTCAGGATGTATCAAGATGTTAAACATCAACAATTTATATGACTTCTAAAACGTCCAAATCAGCCAGAGAAATGAAGTTTCTTTATTAAATATGTAATAGCTGTAATATCTTGTATCTTCATCACATGAATATATAACAAGATAACCAAGATCTTATGTCTGAGCATAGTTATACCCTACATACAATTACTCAAGCAAACTATTAAGAGGAAACATGAGGATGCACCTGGTAAAAAATGAGGTAAATTTTAACGCATAAGGGTGATTCTATAGTTTTTTAAATTTACCAAAATGTAAGTTGAATTAACCAAACTTAGTTTAACATTAACCACATCATAATTAAATTAACCGTTCGAACTAGCTAGTTATTAAAAAGAATTAACTGTCGCGCCAACATAGTATATAATCTGACATCTCTAAAGAATTAGTCTAGATGTTGACAAAGGTGAGGTAAGTGTGTTCAAAACCATCTTTGACATCAACGGTCAATTGAAACCGATACGCAAACAATTCATGCCAGTTGAGGCACATTGAAAAACCATATCCATGAATTTGACAGTGGGCAACGAAATAACAATTTACAATATATCAAGTTTAAGTCCTAAGGGACCATGTGAAGAAAACATCAGAAGACATGCATTTTTTTTTAAAGTAGCTAAGTGTCAGGACCAAGTTCTACGGTGTTTTTTCACACCTCCAGCATGTATCTACCACCGATATAGCTTACCCGAGGGACCAAAATTCAGACACCTGCATAATTCTTTTCCGTGGAGATTCGCACTTGTTAACTGCAAGAATGATACTTTTATTTGAGTAGTTTTTACGTAGCCAATCAGCAATCTCCACATCAGCTGCTGTTAGACCTGCCTGTTCAGCATAATTATCATTACTGTCTTCAGGTTATGGTAATTGGTAGATTCAAGAAAAAGTTTATCATATCATGCACTTAACAAGTATGAACAACGAAAACTGTTATCTCATTTTGATAGTGCACAACTATGTTATCTGTGGCAAGATTGGTACCACAAATAATTAAATGGAGAAAAACAACTAAAAGCTTCGAAGATTCAGCCGGACTGCAGAACCACTGGTAATTGATAACCATCAAAACAAGTAAAAATCACTTTTTAAATATTTTGTTATCCTTTTTATATATTCATTATATTAAAATAAGGATCAAGATAAAGTAGGTACATGCATGGAAGAGAAGGAAAAACATTAGATTTTATATGCAAACAAACAATTACCTGACCATCAACCAGGAAAATGATAACAGGTGATTCTTCCACAGCCGCAATCGCTTGTCTCTCAATCATTGACGGCATCCTGGCAACAGCTGCCTCTCTAGAGGCAAGGGGAATACCATCCATACCGATGGTTGTACTAATATCCAGATCTTCCATAACAGTAGTTTGTGATTTTGAAACAGTGAGAACACCACCAGTGTCCACCACCATGAATTCATGATCTCCCCAATATGATCGCCCATATAAACGGTCCCTTGTAACTCCAGGCTCATCCACCACAATTGCCTTGTTTCCCTACAAAAAAGAAACAACTATCGTAAGGAATCACTTCCACCATTCAGATTTCAAAAGTCGAAATTTCCAAAAGTTAATTTCCCCAAAACAGGACAGAATCAATAAGAAAAAAAACAAAGCTATTAAAAAACATTGAATACCCCAACGAGACGATTAAATAATGCTGACTTGCCAACGTTCGGTCTTCCAACAATAGCAATCCTTGAGAGAAGATTATCAGGGATCTGCCATTCAAAATATATAAATGTTCAGCAGATAACCCTAATTTATTTTGATCTCTTTGGGGAAAAAATACATATTTCAAGTTCTAACTAGTTACAAACAAAATGTGGCTGCCTCAATTTTTATGGTAACTTATGATATCAGTCTATATATCAATCTATGTAGCATCACACTTCTCGTCAAAAGCGTGTCCGATGTCCACATGTCGATATCCAACACTGACGCATGTCATTTTCTCAAATTATTACCGGTGTCATATTTGGTGTCCGTGTTCGTGCTTCATAGTTGTTAAACATTGAATAGAGAGTAGAAATTGGTAAGTTGAAGAATATACTAACAATTTTCCTCTTCGGTTTACTCCTCTTGGAGTTTTTACCCGTTTCCTTGACATCACTTCTCTCATCTTCTGAAATCGTCAAACACACACACACACAGAAAAAAAGATAATTATTGAAGATTGCAAAAATAAGTAAAAACTCAATTAACTACGAATGAAGCAAAACTCTCACCGATAGTCAAAACGCGAGATAGAGAGGTTGAGTACTCCAGCGCAACTTCCTTTGCTTCTCGCTCGAGTGCAGCAACATCAACATCATCGTCATCGGAATAATCATCAATCTGATTTTCTAATTCCTCCGGTAATTCAACCGATTCCTCTGGTAAGTCATCGTCGTCGACGGTGGTGCCGGAGAATTCACCGGCGCTGAACTTCGGGGTGGATAGGGAGAGGCGACAGCGAGGGAGAGAGATGGATTTTGGTTGAGAAAATGAGCGAAGAATTGAAGTGGGAAAGGGGAGAGTGTAGTGAAATGAGAAAATGGGGGTTGGGGTTTTAGGGGTGGTGTAGTAAGAAATGGGGGTGAGATAGCGTAAGTGGGAGAGATATGCCATGGGTGAAACTATGTGATAAATTGTGAGGATTGAGTTGAAGATTTGGCGGGGTTTATGTTTATCTTCTTCCTTCCTTGCATGTTTAACCGGCTTTCGTGGAAAATAAATACATATCCTCTTCTTACAACCAAAAACAGTGAGAAACGGTTTTAACCGGAAATAAACTAACGCTAAAATTTAATTTGATAAAGAATTACTCTAAAAAAAACATATCTTATCATTTTTTTTAAATATTTTTTCCTTCCATTTTCTCTTTTTCTTTCAAACCTTTTGTGTTAGAATTATTCGTATCCATGACTTGGCAGCTTAGGGGAGAGAGTACAATGATACAACAAACTAGTATTAGTATTAAAATGTTATAAGAATCTATCTCACAAAAAATTATAATTAGTATTAATTTTTTAATGTCAAAAACTTAAAAAATCATATGTAATTTTTCTTTTGTTAAAAAATTCTAAACTTTTGTAAGGAAAAATTTTATGACGTATCAAACATGCAAAAAAAATCAAATTGAATGACTATTGTTTGAAGAAAAATGAAAAACAAAATTTGATATAATAATAAGAAACAAAATCTTATTTAACTCTTTTTTTATTTGAGTTTGATATAATTAGAAGAAATAAATTCTTATTTAACTCTTATTTTACTTGTGATGGAAGGTCTCATTATTGGGACGCGATCTCCAACCTACATTTTTTATTTTAAACCTGTGATTGAGGGTCGCATCATAGGGATTCAACCTCCAATCTACGTTAGTTTTTAATTTTAAAACAAAATGAAATTGATTAAAAAAATAGGAAAGGAAAATATAGCCATGTTTAAAAGTCACATCCGCATATTGTGAAGGTGGAAGAAAAAAAAGTATTTTAGAGGGTGTTTGTTTCATGGACTCAAAAATTATTCCTGGGAACAACATACTCGGAAATATAAAGACGGGAGTTTTATTCATGTGTATTTAAAAAAAAAAATATTGTTTGACACACTCTTGGATATTCCTAGAAAAATTGGAAGGTTTTTTTAAGAAAAATAAAGTATACAAAACTTCATACTTTCCTATCCTTTAACTTGATAATAATTTCAAAGGAATGTTGAAAGTTATGGAAAGTTTTTTCATTCTAAGGAACCTTTATGCAAGAATAATGATTTCTCAATCTTGCAATAAACATGAGTACACTCATTTCTTACCCATGTATTTCCAAGAATGTAAATTTTAAACCTAATGGGGTATTTTATTTTATTTTTAAAGGGATATATTCACTACGGTATGTTCTTTTATTATTATTTTTAGATATTAAATATATATCAAAATATGAACTTAATAGTTAAAAATTTATCCTTTAAAAACCAAGTCGCAAATAAACCTTCAAAATTTAGTCTAGTGATAAAAAGAAAAAACAGTCATAAGATTGAAAGGTTCAAGATTTGAGACTCGTAAGTAAATACCTGATAAGCGAGGTAAATGTAAGTCCTTTTAAAATCAGACAAGATTGAAAGGTTCAAGATTTGAGTCTAATAGATGATAGATTTAGATCCTTTATTATCTACATATGAAAGAGTAATGTGTAATCATCTATCTTTAATTTGTATAATGAGAGAGTACACATTACTCTCTCATGTGTAAATCAGACATAAGAGAATCTAATAATTCGAGTAGGTGATTGAACTTCACCAACCATTTTTAGACAAGTTCATGGCATACAATTAAAGGTCCAAAGTGGCCCTTAACAATAAATATGAAGATATACTTGTTCTCTGGAAAAAAAAATCTCAAAAAAAATTAAATGTCAGTCAAGTTAATTCCATCTTAGTACTAAAGTTTTTTTTTATTTGTGGTAGCCGGGATTTGAACCCCGGACCTTGAATATATTATGCATTGTCCTTACCAACTGAATTAAGCTCACAAGGACAGTATTAAAATATCTCTAAAAATTATTCGTTGAAGCCAAATTTATTACTCCCTCTGTTTCAAAATGAGTGTCGTTTCAGCCAAAAAAAATTGATTCAAAATGAATGTCACTTTCAGTTTCCAATGCAATAATAACTTTTTCTTTTCAATTGTACACTTCAATTAATACTATACACACTACTTCCAAAGTATTATTTTTTCTTTAAAAAAAAACAAACCAATAGTTGATTAAGATAATTTGGTAAAATAACATCTTCCTTTCTTTTAATTAATGTATTCCTTAATATGTGTGTAAAAACTTTAAACGACATTCGTTATGAAACGGATACTATTTTTTACAAGATAGATCAGGAGGCAAAACCTATTTATTTATGGGGGCAAAATAACATTTCAAAAAAAATGGTCAAGTAAAACAATTTATTTTCTCGGGGCAATTGCTTCAACCTTGATCCTTCCCCTAACATCTCTTTACACTATCTATCTCACAAACTCTCCTCTCTCTTCAAATTATTTCACCTCATTCTCTGACTTGCCGTAGAGGATCCATTTCCCCTTCTAAAACGTGTGCACAGGATCCCTACCACCTTGCATTGCAGTTTAAAGTAACATCCCTCCCTCCAAAAAATACTTATTCTCTAAAGAAATGTTCCGACAGCCTGATGGAAACCAGTACCTAGCGTTTCGTTTTTTTTACATTAGTGTACAATTTCCTAACACATATATGTATGCCCATGCCTTCCAATTTTTGGATGCCATATAAAAGGGAATCTGGAAACTGCATTCCTCTGACAAGTCTGCATGTTTAGTTTTGTGGGAGCAACACTAGAATTTTTTGTTCCCCTATGATGCTTTACTTGCCAATTCTACTGAACCACACACTTCTTCCAGGTTATCCGGTTTAACTTTTATCTTAACTGGATTCCCAATCTTTGATTTATCTTCCATTCTTGCAATTTCCAAAGCTTTTGCGCATACTGGAAAACTTTGATCATCCCCGGACTCCAAAATCACACCAGAACCAATGCATGTTCTTCCCTCATAGAAGGCTGTGAACTGCCCAGCTGCTAGGCCTTGATCATCTTCAGATATGCGGACGACAGCAGAGTCAATTACGTTATCTTCACCAAGTTCCATTTGTAAGCTACAATCATAGAACCCAGGACCATGTCTCACCTGAAAAGGTTAAGATACTAGAACTTGAAGTACCGTAAATATGAAAAACATTTGTAATAACAGGGAACAGAAGTTAATGTTCAAGATATCCATCCACCTTGCATCGAAGCTGACTTGTCTGGCTAGGAGGCAACCCACTAAGCCATTTAAAAGACCCAACACGGAATATGCGCCTTTTTTTGTCAAAGGAAAAGTAGTTTCTGGACACAAAAACTACATTGTTTTTAACATCCTTCTCAATTACATACCTGCATAAGATGGCAAGAGGGATATTTTTTTAAACAAGGTCCAAATTTGAGTAATAGGAATGCTACCAAAGAAAATTTTCAAACGACTCAAGGTGGAGAAAAAAATTGCAACCTTGCAAATGAATGATCAAGTTAAAAAGTACATTACAGCTAACTAACATAAATTCAAACTTCCATGTTTCTACACCTACATGATATGAACCAACAGGTATTATTAAAAACAACCCATGTTTCTACACCTACATGATAGGAACCAACAGGTATTATTCAAGACAACGAGGAAGAATTCCCTTGATTACAGAATAATGGCAGCTCATCGAGGGTCTGCCCACATCCCTGTGTCAACAGGCCCTAAATCAGTCAATTAACAAGATACCGACTCTCTAAACTCTCCTTACTTATAGATGATAAGCCTTTTATCATCTCCTCTATCTACCTCAACCTACTTAACTGACTAACCTCTAAACTAACAATAACAGATCTATCATTACAATGTGGATCTCTCTTCAACATAAAATGGGATGTATAAAATGTGACAGGAAATTCGTCAAATCAATACAATAAATGCAAGAAAGAAAAAGAGAGGGGACAAACCATGGACCTCCAGGCAGCCGTAGACCCTGGCGTTGACCAATAGTATAAAACCAGAAGCCCCGATGTTTGCCAAGGAAATCTCCTGACTCAGCTTCCAAAATGATACCTTCTTTCTCCCCAATATGTCTTGCAACAAATTCACTGAATTTTATCTGACTCAAATTGCACAAAGATAGAATTAGAAAGTAAAATTATCTTCAAAACAATTATATAACTTTGAACAAAATAATGGCATTGAAGTTTTATAAGTTAAAGAATAGTTATAAATTATAATTTATATTAGACATTACCATAAGTGTCATTTTATTTTTACCAGTCTCTTTCAAAACTGATCAGAAAATCAAGAGTATCTATAATGAGCCGTATATTTATCAAACATTGAAATAGATATGGAATAAAATACTATCTGTTCACTACTAATACCTTGCCCAAAAAGCATATTCCTTGGGAGTCCTTTCTATCCTTATTTGGTAGATCAAATTTTGTGGCAAGCCTGCGGACTTCATCCTGCAGATGATGTGGAAGGAGACAGGGTTAGAGTGAAAGTTTCTCCATCACATATGCAGTGATATAATAATACTGCCAGAATTCTCACTCTGACATAATAAATGACTAAACCTCTGAAAAAAGTTAAATGAAATATCAGCATTGGAAACAGAACTAGTCACAACAAACCTTGGGAATAGAACCAAGTGGAAAAAGAAGTCGCTTCAGCTGGGACTGAGATAGGTGTGATAGGAAGTAAGTTTGATCCTTTACCTGAAATTTCAAACCACATTAGAAACTAGCATGTAAGAGCACCTAACAATGTTTTTCTGACTAATGCACAGGCAAGCATATAAATATGATTTATTTATTTTTTGGAGGGATATGAAGAACTTGGTATTAGTATAAACAATTTACTTGGGTTAGCTAATCCGTGAAAACTCTTCCAAGGATATGGAAGTACAGAAATAAAACCTACAAACCACAAATGCAAACAAGATCTTGTAACCACAAAAGTATATCTCATATCAGTACCGTGTCTTGTGATAGTTCTAGAGCAGAAAGCCCATCGATCCCATCTGCAAATGGGTGGTTAACCTTTGCATAATGCCCAGAGGCAACATAGTCAAAACCCATACCACCAATTGCATCCAAAAATGCACCTAACAGGAAAAAAAAATCATTAATAAAACAGAATAAATAAGAAAAACACACACACACACACGAACACAACAAACTACAATTTGGTTTAGATTGGATTCAATGCATCATACCAAACTTTATTCTTGTATTGCAAAGAACATCCGGATTCGGAGTTCGACCACACCTATACTCTTCAATGATGTAGGAAACCTGATAAACAGTTCAATAAGTCAAATATGAGACAGAGCTGCAATGGCAATACTCAACAGCGAAATTGCAAATAGAACATATTCATTAACTTAGGCCATGTTTAGATAAATAATTTAATTAAAGGCTTATCATATAAGTTCTTTGGCATAAGCTACTTCTATAACCAAAAGATAAAATAAAGTCAAATTGTTTTTGAAAAAGCTATCCTAAATAGTTTATAGAAATAAGCTGAAAACGGCTTATGTATACATGTCATAAGTTGTTTCCATAAATTCTCTCAAACATTCTCATATGTGCTTATGCTAATAGATAAGCTCAAATAAGTCTATTCAAAATTCCAAATAGGCCCATAAAAGTCTAGTTCTGTCAAAAACTTAAATTCCTAGTAAAATGGTACTAGCTGAGTTTAGAAGGACTGAAGGGCGTATTGCATACCACGTTTTTCCAATATTCATCGGTCAAATGAACAACTTCCAGTGGTACTTCAACCTGTAAACAATGAAATAAATACAGATACAGTTTGAGTTTACATTGGTAATATGATAGCATCACATTAGGTGTGTGCTTGATTATGTGGTGACAAAAGTTGATTTTGTAAAATTGATTATGGCTAAAAGTAAGCTGCATGTTAAATGATTTATGTTTGAATACATATTCATCTAACAGCAAGTTGAATATTAAACACGCGACTAAAAATCAATGCTGGAGGCAAAAGATACAAATTCTAGCTTAGAGTTGAAATAAGTTCTGGGGGCAAAATTCTCTAGAATCAATTTTGCCTCCACCGTGTTTCATTATGCGGAGTTGGCTTTCACATGTTTTGTTGCTCTCAACTGTATAATTGATTTCACCTCGAGAATTGATTTTAACTAGAAGGTAGAATTTGTATCTATTGACTGATTTTTACACTCAAAATTTCCGGACTTCACAATCAACTCATTTTTCACTTAAATCAATTTGGCGAAATCAATGCATTCAAAATCAATCTTTACAGCTGCAGAACCAAACAGACACTAAATAAGGATATGAAAAGACCTGATTGCAAACGTCTTTAGCATACTTCAAATCATCTTCCCAAGGACATTCCGTCCAAAAGTTCTCAAAATCATCCTACACAAAATCACCAAAGCAACAAATCCCAATTTCATCCTAATTAAAAAAAAAAAATTATGGCAGAATTTTCGAATTTATCATGCAAAAAAATGGAAGAAAACATACTTGGAACCATATCTTAAGGTAAAAAGCAGTGCAAGAATGACCGGCGGCATGAAGAAGCCGGAGAGCAACGCTGCTGTCGACGCCGCCACTGATAAGAACAGCGACTCGGAGTGGGTTCTGTTGCGGCATGGAACAGCGGAGATATGGGCCGAGTTCGTCATTGAGAGAAGGTGAAGGTGATGTTTGAAGAGAAGCGGAACAGAATAGTTTTGAGGTGGTGAAGCGTAGATTAGGGTTTAATTTGCGGAGGTTTTGGTGTGTGAAGTGAGATAGCGGGAGAGAACAGAGTTGTTTCCAGTTCAACCGCGCTGCCGTTTTCAACATCTTTCGTTTCGTGTTGATGGCTCATCCATGTTTCTTTGTGATAAAGGTTTTAATAGGTTTTTATTTTAAAATAACTTAAAAAATAATTTGTTACTAACTAAATAACTTTAAATGACTTTTAATGTAATTTGTTACAATTTGCTACTTAAAATTGCTCGATAAACGATTTAGGGACAAACAAACTTCTCTTGGTTGATAGTAGGTTAGGTGAACGTTAACACATCCGAGCAAGGATCGGCTAAACATCAACATAAACAAACGATAAGCATAAAGGCGCATTGAGTGGAGACTTACACACATGTGGATTTTGTCAACGAATCATGCAACAAAGTGAAAAACTGCAAGTCAAATGTGGGGTGTCGTGGATTTTAACTCTCACATTACCTACCTAAATGATCAGTCAAGACTAATCCAAGTAGGTAGCGTCGTTTTGGCTAGTATGAATAGTCTTTACCTATAAAAATTGTACTAGTACATTTTATTCAACATGCATAATCAAAGAAATTTAGGTATACTTTCTCTCCCAAAGAAATTTAGAATTTTGTAACAAAATATAAATTTTTAAACGCTAAAAACATCAAAATTTATATTTATTTCTTCTCTTGTTAAAAAATATTAAACTTTTTTAAGAGAGAATTCTATAATCAATTAAATATGAGTGTATAAAAATTAAAATTTGAAATAATACACATGAGTTTACTTAAAAACAAAGACCATAATTGGTGATAAAAAAAATTGCAAGACTAAACATTTAAGAATTTTTTTACAGAAATTAAAAACAAAATTTGAATATTTATAGGATGAAAAGTTTATTTAACTCAAATATTTATCACTCAACCTACAACTTTTGCAAGAGAAAATTGTAAACCCTCTCATAAAGTTTTCTAGACAAATTTGTTAACTCTCAACTCTCCCACAATTGCAATTTTTACAAGGACAAAATTGCAAGTCTCTCAATTATAAATTTTGCACAGAAAAATTGCAAACCTCTTATGAAATACTATGATACTACTACACAAGTCTTGAGTAGACCCAAGAGACTAGATATATTGTGGTGAAGATAACTCAATATAACTTTATATTTAAAATAACCTTTTACCTCTATGTTCTTCTCACCACTTGATGGGGGACTTAAATGAATATCAGGCTTCATCCAAAGTCTCACATTTCTTTACTTTGTAGTCAGTTTCATCTTCAAAATGTCAAAAAATATTCTCTTAACCATATTTGCAGAAAGATTATTCTTCAACTTTTTGACTTCTCTTTCAAGCTTCACAAACCGTCCGTGATTTTTGGACTTGTGCATTGTCATAAGGAGAAGTTCATCCTCCCATCAAACAAAACTACATCCAACTTCAAAGTAATCATACCACTTGCTAAGAGAAACACACAAATAAGATGATAATTAAATTCTTTTGAAATTAATGGTGCAACATAACTTATGTTTCTCTCTTGATCGGAACCTATGTTCAAGTGTCATTTGTTGGGAAAACCACCATGTAGAAATCTCTAAACAAGCGGAAGCACAAACACAAAAAAGACAAAAATAACTCACAAGACACTTTATACATAAATCCACAATCTTTCAATAAAATATTTATTACTCAACCCGTATTTTTTTACACGAGAAAATTGCAAAACCTTTTATATAATTTTTTTGAACAAAATTGCAAACTCTTATTTTAATATTTGCTTGTTTCTTTACTCAACCACCATAGTCACGTATTTTAGTAATTGTCTGTTTATGTACTTTTGTCCCTTAATTTTAAAATTGTTTAATTTGATCCCTTAAATTAATTTAAAAGTTTAGTTTAGTCTATTAACTTTTAAATAGATCAATTTGATCTTTTAATTTATTATGTAAGTTGATGCAATTTGGTCTTGTACTAGCATAAATAAATAAATACATCTTGATCCCTCAATAGATAAATATAATAATATATTTTCATTCGGGATAAAACTGAACTTTTTAAATAAGTTAAATGATCAAATTGTTTGGCTTAAATATGATTTTCGTCCCTGTAATTTGGGCGCGTTTTTTTAAAGAAATTTTTTTTTTGCAAAGAAAATTAAACTGACCTTTTTCAAAGAATTTTTTTTTGCAAGGATGTTTTTCAATTTTTTTTCAGGGACGAAAACCAAAACTCGCCCAAATTACAGAGACGAAAATCATATTTAAACCAACTTTTAAAATAGGTTGAGGGACAAAATGATGTTTAAGCAAAAATTAATTAGTAACAACATTTTTGAAAGCTTAAAACTAAAAATTTCCCACCATTGCCACCGTTCCCTCCGAAAACGTTCCAAACCCTCGCTCACCGTTCCACTCCATAGTCCATACCCTTTCAACACCATAATTTGTTCCTCCAACACCTCATTTCCCTCCGTCATTCACCCCAACTTGTTGACCTCATTACGCTGCAACATCAACTCTAGGCTTCAGGTAAGGTTTAATTCAACGCTTCCTTTGTTCACCACCTAGTGGCACACTTCCTTTGATGCTTGTTTGATGATTTTGTTAACAATAGAAATGACAAAATATACGAAAGAGAACAAATCTAGGGGCTCAATTAGAATGCATAATAGTTAGGAAAATAAGGGTTACAAAGTGAATTCATAGAGTTGGATATTCCACCTTCATAGCTGTTCGCCCCTAAAGTATTTATAAAGTTATGTCAGCCCTCACCTTACAAATCGGTTTTGTAAGAATGAGTTAAGCTCAATATAAAAAACCTGAAAGTCAAGTTATTATTTAGTCAATTGAATTTTATTGGAACCATAACATCCTTTAGATGTTTCTCCTTTTCTCTTTCAATTCATATTGTCAACATATAGTAAAGCATAAGTGAACTATTATCTAATAAAATTTTCAATTTCTTCGGATCTTGAAGGAAGGATCTTATTTAGGTATACTTTCTTCGTAGATTTTGGTTCATGTTCTTTTAACTTGTTTGCCGGGGATATGTTAAAGCTTCGTTTTAACTGTTGTTGGACCAGAACTTTGAAATGGAGCTTTCTTATGTGTATGTCTTATGCTTGCTTTGATTTCAAGTTCTACTTCTCCCTTGGTTATAGTTTTGTAATAGTACTTAGGGTTTGTTAAATGATTGTTAAAACAATATGATATACGCCACAGTTAGCTACTCAAATCTATTGTTATAGTCTTATAAAAAATTTATGTGTAGAATCCAATCAAAGTGCCTGTTTTAGTGGTTGTTTACCCCTAAATAATTTTCCAAGCAAAAACTCTCTTTTATCTTCTTGCACCCTCTATTTGAGTTGTAGCTAGTCTTTTGCTTTTATTATGGAACGTGAATATTTTATTTTATATCTGCTTTGTGATATTTTGCCGTCGATGTTCTGTAATATGGTAGACCTTTGTCATATTGACCTTTTTAAAAAATGTAAATATTTTTGCACTTAAAGATTACCTATTTGTGCTAGGAATCTTGATACATTGTCCCTGTCTATAGTAATTGACATGTCGCATATTTTCAAATAGGAAAAAATGGAAATTCCCGAGCATCGCAAGTGGATGGTTAAAAGGATAGGTCCTCATAGAAGAAGAGTTACAGATGGATTTCTGGCGGGGGTTGTTGAGTTTGCATGTGCACAAGAAAATTACAAGGAAGGAGGAAAGCTAAGATGCCCATGTGCAAAATGCAAGTGTTTGAAGTTTCACTTTGTTGATGATGTCAAAGGGCACCTTTGTATGAAGGGGTTTAAGAGTGGTTACTATTGTTGGACTAGCCATGGTGAAGGAAGGGCTCACATTCCACCAATGGTTTCAAACAACTCTTATGGAAGTAGCGGGGATCGAGAACACTGCAAGTACTACGAGGAGACGGTAATGGATGCCTCTTGACTTTCTCTTGGTACTTATGTTCTGACTAGAGATAATAATGAAACAACGAAACATTCTTACTAGATAATACTCCATGCGGTTGCTAAGAGACAATTGAATCAGCAAAAGTTGGTGTATTTAGTCCTGATTTTGGACTAGAAATATCAACTTTTGTTGATTCAAGTGTCTCATATATTTAGGATCGGAGGGAGAATTATCCTTTGTTTCTTTTTTGTATGCAAGCATTGATCAAATTACACACTGCACATATTTTAGTATGCTCGCACAGTTGTGAGTTTCTTTACTTTTATATATTTTAGTAATTGTTTGTTTATTTTCACGTCAGTTTAATTGAACTTATCAAAATTTCATTTTATATATTGCATATAGATGATAGATAATGGTAGAAGTAGAGGAGGACAAAGAGTTGCCTCTCAGACCTCTCACTCACCTCAACTATCTATCCCATCTTTCCTGACTGAACATACACTCGACCCATCTCCTCAGTCCCAAACTAGGCCAACACCAGTCATATCTCAACCTTCACAGGGGTTCCCCTGCATCTGCCACACCTCTTCATTCTCATTTCCAAATTAGACCTACATCAGTCATATCTAAACCTTTACAGAATTCCCCTACATCTTCCTCATTTTCGCATTCCCAAACAGGGTCATCCATGAAAATTACATCGTCCTTAACATCGGAGAACATCAAGTGGGGGTCAAAGGATGTAGATGGACGGATTTGGATCATGCCCGCACCTGGAAACAAGTAATTCAAATTGTATAATGTAATTCATATCGAAAGTATATGTTTAATATTGCATCTCACATAGATATTGCTTTGTACTTTCAGCTTTCACCCAGAGCTTGAAGTGAGGGGCGTCATTACAAAAATTGTCAAGAAAAAGTTTGAAGGGGCATGGACATCTTGGAGTAACGTGGATGATGACATAATAGACAAGTGGTTTGCTGACTTTAAGGTATTGTGTGACATTCCATACCAATAGAAAGCAAAATATGTATGATATTTTTATATTTTGATCCCGAACTTATTATTCCAAACAGACCAAATATGGCAATTATAGGAGAGGTTTGCCTGTTTGGCAATGAACCCAATTTCGTTTTGTTATTTCGTTGTTTAAAAATAAGTCAAATGTTGTTCATATCAGATTTGTTCAGCCCCTTATAACATTTTTGTCATTTATTCACATGATACAAGATGATTTTGGTCCTAAATCTTCTCTTTAACATCAAAACTGGGTAAAGTTTTAGATATGTCGATCCAAATCAACTATGGACGTTGGAGAAATCCTGTGAGGAATTTGATTGGTTGTGATTTTTTAGTTCTGACGGACTTCGATATATTAAGATTAGCTTTTAGAGTGTGAAGTGTGAAATTCATACTCTTATACATAGAATAGTACCAGCTGAATATGTTCATCCATATATCAGATTTGCTCTGCTACTTTTTTTTTTTTGTCATTTACATAATCATATGTAAATTTGCACTTAAACATGACAAACTTAGAATATTATGGTTTATGTCTTAACAGTATTGGAATTTGGTAGCGAAATTACAGGAAGATACTAATTCTTGTGACTGTTTAATGTATAATACATTTTGGTTGATTAGATTATTTATCTAACCCAATCTAGCGCATGTCTTGTTTACTACTTACTCATTGGGATCATACTATCATATCTATGTTGGGTTCGAACTCCCATCCTTATGCCTCCCAACCCTTTATGCCCACACCCCGACCACCTCTCCTTCAACATACATGAGAATCCAAAAATGTGTTCGGGATTTTTAGAATTTGTTTAGAGTCGTGCTTTATGTATATTTTGCGTAGAGGTTATACGTACCACATGTTTTTAAATCTTATGACTAAATAACGGCTTCATAAGTACATGAGCATATAACAATTGCAAGTGAACAAAGGAATCAGGGGCCAAGACATTGAGAATCTTGTCTGCAAAAGGCTGACCAATGAAGTTTACTACAAATAAGGGTTTCTATTATTTTCTTTATTCTTGAATTCTTACTTGAAAAATTGAATTAAACATCTCCACCGCAATTCCATAAGGTAAAAGTGCTAAGAGTTGATGTTTCTTTCACATAAACCTTCTGAACAAAGTTTAAGCCACAATTTCAAAAGATGGTGGTGTAGTGGAACAGAAAGATATTTACCCTTTAAACTTGGCTTGAATTATAAAGAAATCCGAGTTTACTGCAATTTGAGGACTTCTATACAATTTAGTCTACTGCAAAGTGAAACATAGTTACAATAGCTTCTAAACTAAAGTTAATTCTGCTACCCCATTTGCACCAATTGGATTACTAGTCAATATCGTTTCACTAAGACAACGCTAAAAAATCTTTAAACTGGTCTGATCATCAACAAATAACTTGCTACTCTTCCTAGCCCCACTCTTCAAAACACTTTAGTCTTATTCAAGTTTCAGAATTGCTTTTATGCTGCGATACAATTGATCTTGGAATTGTTTTTGTTTGTAGGCCAAGTACAAGTGGCTTGAACACGATGAAGACAAGATTAAAAAGAGCTTCAATAGCAGGGGATCCTTAGCACTAAAAAATGCTTTGTTCAAGGTGCGTAGTGGTAAGGATAAGGGTGGTAGGATTGGCGAAATTTTTTTAGAACGATTGAGGGTTAAATGGCAAAAAGTTTCTACGATGAATAAGAAAAATAGGCAGTCTCAAGATGGACACAATGCCCATAGTGGAGGATCCATATCTACAAGAGAACATGCCAAGAGAATGGTTAGTAACTCTTAATGATAGCATGGATAGTTAACTAATTTTGCACTAATTTAATGTTTGCTTTTGCTTGTTATTCTTTTAGAAGATGGAAATGAATAGGGAACCAACATGTTTTGAGCTTTATGATCGACTTCATAGGCCAAAGAGAAAACCAAATTAGTGGTTCAAGGACTAACAACTAAATGTATGTATATATGCTAGTCTTGAAAGTTTTATCTCTTATAAATATAAAAAATAAAAAATAAATATAGACTAACAACTACATTTTCAGGAAATGTAACAACACAAATATCTGAGAGACAAAAGAGTGGTGAGAGTAGTAGCGAGCAATCTACCCAATAGTCTGACAAAATCATAGATTTGGTATCAGCAAGAAAGGACACATATTTGGATTAAGAGCTCAAGTTGTAACTGTCATAACATCTCCATTTAAATATTGTCAAAATCAAATATTAACTTCCTTTTTATGTTATCATGAATTTATGGTGTGACTCCTAAACTAATTGCAAACTACTTTCTGTAATTTATGAGTGTGTTTGCTTGTTAGAGTTCCAAAATGTGCACCTGATTGAAATATGAATGATTTGATGTTTATTATAGAGTCACCTCACCTACATGTTTGACTTTATTTTTATTTTTTTTATGGAAAGAAGGAATATTTTGATTTTAATTTAGAAAAGGTACAAAAATAGATAATTTATAAAAATAAAGATAAAAATATTACACACAATATCATATTCCCCTCTTATTTTTTTGGTTACAAAAGGGAAATATTCGTCTCTAATTGGAGATAGACTTTAGAGACTAAATCATTGATAAATAATAAATGTTAGAATTGGGATTTAAAGTTCATCTTCATAAGGACAAATTATTCTAACTTAAACATTACAATCTTAGTATGAGACGAGCCCGTCTCTTTTCAAGACATTTGCATTTTTTATTGTCCAATGCTAGTGACCACTGACCAATATGTCAAGTAAGTTAGAGATAAATTTTGTCTCTAATTTAGGATAGACTCTGACATTAAATTTGAGACTTCAGTTTTTTCCTTGAATAAATGTTTGTTTTTAGTTCTATTTCTAATTTGTTTATACCTACACAGATATCAAATAAAAACTTCGATGTAGTGGAAGTTGACTGCAACTACCTATTGTAGTCGGGGGGTTTATCCTTAAACTTGAAACCGGGATATTTTAACATTTAAATCCTCTTATGATGTCGACAATTTCTTATCCTATTCAACAAGCTTTGTGTGCGTCCTACAACATTTCGGATTATATAATCTAAAACGTGTAAAAATACGCTAAAAACATCCTCCAACACCCTACATTTTTTCAGGTTTCATAATCCGAACCAGGTGTGGAGGGTGCGAAAAGAAATTGTGATAAGTTATAATGTGTGCTATGTCGTGATTCTACAGTGGACATGTAATTGGACTTGACCCTTCTCTGATGGTACAACGGATAAGCTTCTCTAGTTTGAAAATTGAATTCTGCTCTTTACCCAAACCATTTCGCTCATTCCCAAAGTAAATGTCCAAAATGCCCTTACGTGAGTTAACATGCGTCGCGTGACTTAACTCACGCTACGTGAGTTAAGTCACGCTGGGTACTATTTCCGTTCAAAACCCAGCAGGCAACCACACATCTCCAGTTTTTC
>Ga0315914_1002376_pt1 | contig 28828 bp, 12 predicted proteins | sample MpolenodulesMG_FD_203920 | JGI IMG/M metagenome (GOLD analysis project Ga0315914, IMG submission 203920) | Medicago polymorpha root nodule microbial communities from Los Angeles, California, United States - elongated nodules | ecosystem: Host-associated > Plants > Roots > Nodule | place: USA...
AATCACAATGTCACAATGTTTGTGTTTCTCTCTCTTTCACAAGTATTGTGACATTACGATTGGTCAATGTCACCCAAGTGTTATCCCAAACAAACACACAATTTCGAATTCAATAATATGTAAACATGTCAACACTTTTATATATATAGTCTTATTTATTTATTTTGTTAAGAAAAATCAAACTTTTATACGGTCTTTATAATTTAATCATCTTAAGAAATTTTGCTTAATTTTTTTAGGATCTAGACAATAAGTACCTAGAAGTCACCATCGATCCTGACCTATCGAGTAGGGTCACGTAGATTCATGTAAACGGGCAAAGCTCTCTTATTACCTAGTTTCTTTAATAACAAGCTAGAATAAAAGTTCTTATTTAGGTCTCATTTGGTTTGAGCTTATAAAAAATAACTTATGTAAATAAATAAGCTTTTATTTTAATTTATAAGTTTTCACTAGCGAAAATCGTATCTTCGTAAACTGTTTTTTCATAAACAACCTTAAAAACTTATAAATAATACATAAAAACTTATTTATTTGCATAAACTGTTTTATATAAGCTCTAAAATAAGCTAATCCAAACAGACTCTTATTGTAATTTAAGTTCTTTATCGCGTTTGTTTACTTCATGTTTTTTTGTATTTCCACCACCATTTATCCCTCCTTTTAGTGTCTTTAGTTGTGTGAAAACATAAATCTCTTGAAGCCAAACTTTTCTAATAAATATAAAATAGCTCATTATAGTGGCTTTAGTTGTGTGAGAACATTAATCTCTTAAAGCCTAAACTTTTGTGATAAATAGAAAAAATTGCTTAACTTTTATGCAGGTTTGCATCATCTTAGACATTTTTTTTGTCAAGTAGACGCAAAATTTCACCCTTTAAGACGAATAAGAGGGAATACCAAATTTAAACATTAACTCTTGTATGTTGCAATGTTTCTATCAATTAAGTTATTATTACGGAGATAATCTTGACACTAATATCACTCACATATGTTATATTAAATTTATGAATGTGATACTAAGGATATTTTTTTCACAAACATTATTAGCTAATTACGGGTAACCTTTTTTAAAAAGTGAAGCCTAAGTGAATGGACAGTCGGTCAAGTATGGGTGGGTGCAGGATCAAACACCTAGCCCAAACTAGAGAGAGGTGCACAGATCAGGCCCTATCTTGACCTAAACATAATTGGTTTATACGAGTTCGGTTAACACGGTTGGGTCAACTTGGTTTGTAGATAATAAGCCTAATTCTAAAAATAAATAAAAAATGAGCCTACTCTTAAAATTTCCTTTTTGACGTTTTTTTTAAAGATTTTCAAAGGAGAAAAAGATTAGAAGGTTGCTCTGTAGGCCACCCAGGTTGTGTAGCCCCTGAAAAATGCTGATTGGAAGATAGCTTTTGATGGAAAAAAATTAATAGAAACATATCTCTCGGTAATTTTGTGCCATCATAGATATATTCCGATAAATTGAAGGATTTTTGAGCAAACATAAAGGGTTTATATCGAAAATTTCCCAAAAAAGTATCCTAAGTTTTAAAATTAGGCGTGAAATGAAATTTTCACTATGTTTTTCATATTAAATTGAAGAGAAATTAAAATGAGTCATCATTATATTTTCATCATACATTCATTCAATGCATAAAATTAAGAAACATTCAACTTATATGAAAGTTTCATCATGTTATTCATTAAAATATCTGACACAATCCAGCACAAAGCTAGAAGGACAATATTGTTTATCTAAATCAAATTCACATAAAACATAAGTTTATATATTTGTAAATTATAAATGTTAGGATTGGTACTTAATAATAACTAGTCTTTTTGTTTTAGGCTAAACTTGTAAGGTTACTTGAAATGCAAGTAATCTAGTTTGTCCTTATCTCTTTGAGACTTTGCTATGAATAAACCTCTCCCTTGTACATTGAGTGTGTTAAGAAATAATATAATCAATATTTTCACATGTCAATAAATGCATAATTCAATGAGTATACATTGGCAGTAAGCATATCACATTGTATCAAAACTAATAATAACATTTGCACAATCCCATAATAATTCATAAATTACAGTCATCCAAAATTAAACTAAACATGTAAGTTTTCAATTATCCACTATTACAAATGAAGTCTTCAAATATTCATTGCAAAAGCATTAGTTGCAGTAAAGCAATATAGATAAATATGAAAATGTTGCATTAATGTTTTGCTGCACAATATAATTGGAAATCGTAATGTAAGTTATGTATTCATTAAAAAAAATCATAAATTAAACACTAACTAATAACTCGACATGTATGTAAGAGTTATAACCTTGATTGAGACCAAAGGAATATTAGTGTAAGGTAATGAGAAATGTTACAAAGCAATTAGTCATGAAACGCGAGAATAATTGATTGACTCTTTTAATTATTCAATATGTCTTATTTCTGTCAAACCCACTTGTAATTTATAACCACTTGTTGATTGATTGATTTATTTTATTTTATTTTTTAATTTTGTTAAATGTTACCATATGTTTATGGTGAAAGCAAATGCACATTTTGAAAGAAAATACAACAATGTTATTCTTGCAATTTGTGGCAAAACTCATTTGCAATATTAACACCTCTATTAGTGTAAATATGAAAATGTTCATGTTTCATTTCAATTGTGAAGATACAGTTCAACTAATTCCATTCTCACTAGTTGAATTGAAAACGTGACATAATTAAAAATAATATAGAAGTGAACTTTAATTCAAAACCTAACTACTAGTTTATCAATTATAAAAACAAAAAAGGATTGAAGGTAGCAACTTACTCAATCACAAGTGCAAAAACATGAGTAAATTGTGCATACATTCATAAAAAGATATATTGTATACGTACCACAATGAGATATAAAGTAAAACAAGAAGAATGGTAAAACTTCAACAAACAAAAAAATAATAAAACAACACAATTGTCAATCTACAAATTAGTAGGCATGTAGCACGCAAAAATGAGTTTCTAGCAACAAGCTAAGAAATCAAGCGGTCAAACATTAAAACATGTGTAGTCAAATTGAAGCAAGCATCCCACAAGTCAAAATATTAGTCTAGAAAAGATAGGCAAATGTTGTGTCCTAGTATGAGTCATAAATAACTCCAAAATATAAACAAACAAAAAAAATAAAATACGTAGGAAATTAAATTAAATCGAATTAGCATATACAATGTAAGTATATAAAAATGAAAGCATGGTGTTTAATTGGTTGTTGAGTGGTTTCGTAATTGTATGTTTAAAGGGTCTTAATTGTTAAGAGTGAATAAGTTAAATTTGATAATGAGTATAATTTTACCTTTATTTAATGATTAAATTATTCAATTGTTGTGATGCAAGAACAACAAATTGTTTAGTATTCTAGAATTTCAAATCAAACTGCAGCTTTTAAAGAAGAATTTAATCGGGTATAAAATTGTTTGGTGTTGGACCCAAAAGAGGAACAAAACGATTCTTTAATATACCAAATGAAAGTATTGATAAACGATTCTTCATGATTTATATTTTTTAGATTTTTTTGTTAAGTAGGCATTGCCAGATATCCAAAACTTGTGCATTTTTACTAAAGAAGAACTTGAGCTTATATTGTATGGTGATGCAAAACAAGGTATATGGATGTATCAAATTAATTTAGTTACCCCTAAATATGCTTCTTATATTAACAATTGAATGATAATTTTGTCATGTTCACAGTTAGAGGAGATTTCCAATCATATTACTTTCGGTGGTGGATACACATCTGCAAGTGATCCTATTGTTAAAGTAAGTGTCCAACATTTTTAAATGACATCAGTAGTTTTGTATGATTTTCTTTGAGTTAATCACTAAAACATTTACCACTTCGGACAGTTGCTCAAAATTCTTCTATAGTTTGACAAAGAACAATGTCGAGGATTTCCTTCTTTAGACTCCAAGTTGAAGGTTGTCTGAAAGGTGTGTGTAAACAAATTAAAAACTTATCTTAGTTGTGACTATTTGAATAATGATTTTATGTTGTTGTTTTCAGCTAAATCTTGTGTTTGTTTTTAGTAGTTTCCACCTACTGAGCTACCTAGCGTGATGACTCGTTTTAACTTATCTAAGCTACCTCCATACCCATCAAAAGTACACATCATATTTTGTTCCATTATTTTCTACTTATAAATTATTAATTTTGAGTCTAAGCATTCTTTAATCGCTATTCATTTTCAGGTAACAATGAAAGAAAAGCTCCAGTATGCCATAACAGAGTGACGAGGTTCTTTCCACCTTTCATAACTTCGTTTGATAAGAGTCTAGTTTGAAAACATTATGAGTTTGATTTACTAGAGAGTACATAAAAAGGAGATTTGTTAAGGTTAATACTTTGATTTTTCATAACATTTCTTGTTCTTAAATTGTTGGAATATTTGGTTGGAAAAAATATTTCTTTGCTTGGTTGACAGCAAAACGTTAAACTTATATGTTTGGAAGTATAATTATTTGTTTGTCTTGTCTTCCAAAGTGTACGATCTTCCATTTGCAACTTATGATTGGTAAGTTCTTTGTTTGTCTAAGATTATGTGCGATTAATTTTACCAAATAGGTAGGTCCTTCAAAGGTTGATGATACTTAATCAATTTACTCGAATGGTTATAATTTGTCAATTTATTTTCAAACCAATAAATCATCATATAATACTTGCCATTGACTTTTTTTATCTCGTGGTTTTATTTGATGGAACTAAATTCCACAAATATTTTTTTAGAAGTTTAATAGAAATAGGGATAATCTTCCTAACTTTAATCAACCATCAATTGGTCTAAAGTTGTAAGCGATTTGAAATCGGTAAGCAAGTCATATGGAGTTCAACCCCGACAAGTGTGTGACAAAATTTGATTAGGAGGGAAAAACTTATCATGTGTGCCTAATTAATATATTTCCTTTGTTAATAATATTTCGATCTTTGGTGCAGTGCTTTTTTCAATTAATGTTTTCTAGTGATATATATACATATATACACATATATACACACACACACACAAAGAGAGAGTTAATTAGGCACATATAAGTGGGGTGGAAGCCTCGTGATCGTGCTATTTGCAGAGGGTGGTCTGAGTAAAATATGTTAATTTTTTGGTATCTTTTAATTTGAAATTGTTAAACCAAGTTTGTTGAAAGAATTTCTTGTTTCTTGGTAACACAAAGCTAAATCAATGTTTGATAACAACCTAGAAATTATATTTATGATTATTAAGAGAATTTGAAGGGGAAAAATGACATAAAACATCCCTTTGAAGGAAAAAAAATTAACCTTCCCTCTTTTAATTTGAAATTGTTAAACCAATTTAGTTAAGGAATTTCTTGTTTCTTGGTAGCACAAATCTAAATCAATGTTTGATAACAACTTAGAAAGTATAGAGAATTTGAAGAAAAAAAGACACACAACATGCCTTTGAAGGAAAAAATTAACCTTCCCTCTTTTAATTTGAAATTGTTAAGCCAAGTTAGTTGAAGAATTTCTTGTTTCTTCGTAGCACAAAGCTAAACCAATGTTTGATAACAGTATAGAGCGTATATTTTATGATCATTGGGAGAATTTGAAAGAAAATATTAACCTAAAAACTTAAATGCTGATGAGAACTTCTACGGTACACTCCCAAATTAAGTTGTACCAATACTCTTGCTTCAAAATTCTACAAATTAACCATCATTTTTATGAAATAAAGAGCTATTTGTTGATATTTTATTATAGAGTATATACATAATTATAGTAAAAGTTGTAATTTATAATCATTTTATATCCCTCAACAAATCATTTTATAGTTAATACTTAATATTCATTATCGCATGACATGTATGACTTCAAGAGTCATATTTAATACATGATAGTTATGGAGAATAAATTCAAGAGTCATGCATGCAGTTGGTTGGTGGTGTTCTTCGTGATTGATATACAGATAGTTGGTTGTTGCTGTTTCTTAGTGATTGATATGCATGATTGCAAAAGACATGTTTAGTACATGACAACCTGGAAAAATCAATCGTGTGTGATTTATCTAATAATCATTTTTTTAAATTTAAATTTGATAATATATTATTTGTATTTCCATTATTTCTCTAATTAAAATTTATAATACTTAAATTTATAATTTGAAATTATTAATTTTACATCAATCAAGAGTATGCAAGTTTGATCTTTAACTTGAAAAACCTAGATATATTTTGTTGGAGTCTATTATGATATAGAATTTCAAATTACTAGAGCACTGTTTGCAATTTTTAATATATTAGCCCCGTAATATGAAAAAGAATTCAAAATTTAAATATAAATGAAGTAATGGTAACAAAAGGGGGGAAATATAATAACAAAAAATTCAAAGTGTTCATTTGAAATAACAAAAATTAATCGGTCGTATGAAAGAATTGAAAGTAAAAGTATTAAAACAAAATTCAATATTTAAATTATGTTGAATTCAAATAATAAAAGTTTAGTCTGATGAGGAATCATTTAGAATTCATTGTTTTTTATATGATGTAAATCAAACAATTAAACTGTGTCATGTATAATGCTACGTGCCTCATCGAGGTGGTGACCTCGATGGTCCTTGTCTTGGCTTGCCTATAGGACCTTCATGTGTTATTCTCAATAGACCTTGTTTGATGGCCTCTATGATGAATAACTGGGCTAGGGTTTTTCAACTCATATTGGTACAAATACTTTTCTTTTTTTTAGGTAAGTATACATACTTATTTATTTATCCATATTAGTTAGAATCTTGGCAATTTTTTTTTAAGCTTAACCCAATAAAAAGTATAATAAAACACTAAAAAAACAAAACATCCTAACATGGTTCTATGTCACATAACTCAATATAGAAAAAAATCAATATACACCACATTCCAATGCATCTGCGTACGAACACGAACTAAATTTGCAAAAAAAGAGGTGTATAGTTGACGAGCATCGTACACCCTAACTTGATTTTTTAATGGTGCATAGTTATTACTTACATGAAGATTTTTTTTAATTTAGCATTTTATTAATTACAAATACATATATTAGAAGATAGTGTGAAACTTCCCTCTTTATAAAAAAAAGAATGGAATTTCCTAATAAATAAAATAGAATTTATTCCTCTAAAGAAATAGAATTTACTCATGGTTGGTCATATACCGTAGTTTGATTTTTGAAATATATTGTCTTTCAGTAGTGCTTCTTCCGACCCAATTATAAGCACAAACTATATACTCCCTGTAGACTAGTGAATTATAAATAAAATTACATACTTTCTCTCAAATATAAGCAAAAATATCTATATTCCCCCGCATACTCGATCTCATTCCATGAGACGTAGCATCGAGGTATCTTGGACACCTCCATCACATGATCATTACAAAGATAATGTTGATGGATCTCATAAAAAGTCTTCAAGGATTTTCACACTTAAGTTTGATTACAGATTCTCGTGTGGCTTCTACGATAGACTTGGATGCTGCTCAACCAAGTGGGCAGACCTTTAGGGCCTCAAAATTGGAATAGATGTGGCAAGTCACTTGAATATTAAAATTTGTTAAATACGTTTTTGGTCCTTATTAATATAGTCAATTTTGTTTTTAGCCGTCATAAAAATTTGACATGTTTTGGTTCCTATAAAATTGTGGGTTAATATATGTTTTTTTTAGGAAGGGTTAATATATGTTTATCTCCCTGTAATATGAGCGACTTTTAGTTTACCCCCTACATGTAAAAAATGTTTAGATTCCAACCTTGCAATATGAAGGTTCTTCAGAAATTAACCATGATCACATCTGACTCATAAAAATTGATGATGTGGCACGTGACTGTGTATGTAATTATCCTTTTCATTTTTTAATACCTCATACATGTATAATCAAGTGACATGTCATTATTTAATTAAAAAAAAAAAAAGAAAAAACATAAAACTAAAATTAAAAAATAAATATCTATATCATTTATTATTTTTTTTCTTTCCACATGTATTAATCAATGAACATGGCAATATAATTAAAAATAAATAAATATTCTCAATCCATTCAACGTCATCTTCATCTTCTTTGACTTACAAACTCATAACCTTCACCCATTCATCTCTCTTTTCCATTAATCCCTTGTTTCCATTTACTTTTTATTTTTTATTTTTTTAATTCTTCCTATTCATCTCACTTCTTCCTCCATATCAAAACCTTTCATCCTCAATAAATCATTTTCAACAAATTTAAGAGGACAAAGAAGAAGATAAAAACAAAGAAAGGAAAAAGAGGGAGGAAACCACCGCCGCTGTCAGCGTCAACCTCAGTCGTCGCCATCGGCCATCCAAATGCATCATTCATGAGAACACTAGATTAGATTGGATTTAAAAGAACCTTAAATCCCCAAAATCATATCGGGGTATTTAAGAACCCTAAATCCCGATATGACCTATAAAATGCTTCTTTGTTTTGAATTTGTGCTTTTTTGCGATTTGATGTTTCATTTTCCATTTCAAGGTTACACTTTTCATGTTTATGAGTTTGAGATTTGATGAACCAAGAATTAAGAGGAATAGACACGAACCAATAATTTGTTTGAATGACATTTTGCATCGAAACTGATCAAAACCGCTTCGCAAACGCCCTTATTAGACCCTAATTAATTCTTCATTTTGTTTTAATGAATTTAAAAATTAAGGAAATTAATATAAAAATAAATAAAACATTTTCAAATTTAATAATTTATTTTATATTTATTTAATTCCCATTAAAGTCCACGTGAACCATTATTACACGGTCATCAAGTACCATGTATGATGAAATCGATCATTTTTTAGAGAAGAGAGAAAATATAGATCAAAAGATTGAACTAATTTTGTAATAAAAAAATTGCTTTTCATATCTAAACAAACTAAATTATTTTTTTAAAAAAATATTTTTATTAAGTTAAACAAACAAAAAATTGATTTTAATTTTTAATAAAATCTATAAAAAAATAATCTCTAAATTATTTTATGTCAAAGTCAGTTTTATTTTAATCCATAATAAAAGGTACTAAAACCTGCGTGGTGAAAATCAATTGATTTCAGATTAACAACATCGCCAAGGTTTAGAGTTAAACAATGGCGAGCGGTAGTAGTAGTAGAAAATCTCGAAGACGAAGAAGATCCGATGATGACTCTGCATCTGACTCCGACTCCGACCACCGCCGGAAAACTAGTCGCCGGTCACGCCGAGATTCAGATGATGATTCAAGTGACGACAACGACAATAGGAGTGGAAGAAAGAAGAAATCTTCCAGAACAATTACAGAAGAGGAAATTTCACAGTATATGGCTAAAAAAGCTCAGAGAAAGGTTCCAACTTCAATCTAAATTTCTTATTTCATATATTCAATTTCATATGTTGAATTTCTGATTTTTTTTTTTGTTCAGGCCACGAAAGTTGCTAAGAAATTGAAGACGAATACAGTATCGGGTTATTCCAATGATTCTAATCCATTTGGTGATACTAATCTCAATGAAAAGTATGTTTTTATTTTCCTTCTATGGAAATTATTTTTATTGTTTGTTAATTGAGTTAAATTTCTGTTAGATACTTTATTATATAAGTGTATTTAAATATATTGCAGATAAATACTGGTCGCCAATATGAAGATATATATGATTTATAAACCTAAAAAAATGTTATTTTTAGGTTTGTTTGGCGTAAGAAGATTGAGCGCGATGTTACTCAAGGTGTATCAATTGATTCCTTTTCTGTTAAAGCTGAGAAGAAAAGACAAGTAGAAAGGATGGTATGTATGCATTTTGTTTCGCCGAAGTTTACTTTTTATGTTTATATTTCTCGATATATGGTTAGTGTTCTGAATTTAAGAGTTTCAAATTGAAGCGAAAGCGGCTATATTTTGTTGCCTTTTCTACTTTAAGCTTTAGCTTAATAGGTGATAGGTGATATTTCATACAAGCATGACATGAGTAGATAGCAACAAAAGCCCGATTATGTTTGGATTATAACTTATTTGAACTTATCTACTGGGATAAGTACTTGTGAGTTGTGACAATGTTTGGGAGAACTTATGTAAGACTACAGAAAGCAGTGTGACACTATTTTATCTTGGGTTATAGAAATAGCTTATTCATAAGTGCTTATGCTCCAGGCTGTTAAATAAGCTATTTATCCAAGCAGGGTCTAGGTCTGTTGTAAGAAAATAAAATTAACATTAGGCCACAGCCCACTCTAGTAATCATACTGCTGGACAATACTCGTTCTTAAAACCTTGGCAACATGTCCCACGTAACTTCAGACAATTGAGAAGCTTGAAATAATAATAGCATAAGTACCAATTTTAATACCTAGACCATCTATGCAAATGTTTTGACGAACTTCTAATTCCCTAAAGATTTGGGTAATAATAAGACGGGAGTTAGAGAAGTCATCTTACCTACACGACTTTGGTGGTTGAATTGTTGCACCAAATTTAAGAGATTCACTTTTTTCTTAGATATTTTCCAACAGTAGGAATGTTAACCTTGTCATATAACTTATCATTTAGAACATGCTTCACTTTAACATTCCATGTAAATTTCATGGGGAAGGGTTTGATAAATACATCTCTGCTTTGATTTTACGTTAGGACATGACAATGGTTGGTGGGTAGGAAATAATTTGTACATGAGTTTGGTGCCCAATATTACATGAATCTCAGCATCTGTACTACCTTTTGAAAGAATTTTAATACTTTCTCTTGAGAATGTATAGAAAAGTAGTTAAAGAAAACACAATAACAATTGAAATGTTTTTTACTTTCTACACGAAAAACAGATTATGAAAACAAGTTTTAAGAACAATCAGATGAAAAAAAACAGATTATGAAAACAAGTTTTAAGAACGATCGGATGAAAGATTGACATGAATCACTTTTGTTTTAGGGTTTGAAAACAAAACTGTTTCAAAAGTGGTACGCAAACAGGTTGTATTTTCAATATTTTTTCTTACATTTCTGTAGTATGTGGTAGGTACTTGTTTCTTACTACCCAGGTTTCCTATTAATGTTGCCTCTGGTTTTGACTGGTGTACACAAAATACTATTTTCACCACTCATATAGTCTTTTCACTTTCTGAAAAACTGCCATTTTCTTCAATATCCAACTGTATCATTTTAAACTGGATAAAGTATGACATGCATAAAACAGTGTTTTATTATTCTGAATCAGTAATTCTTTTTACCTTAAGCGTTTATTCCGAATTAATTATTAGTATTCATTGGGGATGGTTGAGTTGGGCATCTGGTTTTGTTGAGTCTATTGAAACCTGGGAATAGGTAATAATAGTTCAGCTATTCATTAGTCTTATTTAGGTAAGGCTTTGCATGTTTCTTTGTTTTCACATTCCTGTGATTTGTTGCTAATGGCCAGACAACTAAAATGTTCTTGCTGCTTACCGTTGCTATGTTCTCAATTGCAACACAGGCAGAAATTGAAAAGGTGAAAAAGAGGAGAGAGGAAAGGGCACTTGAGAAAGCACAACATGAAGAAGAAATGGTAAGTCCTCTCTCATTATTTGTTGTTAGTTAATATGTATTACGGGAAATTAGTTATGTTGTGTTAACTGTTATTAGTCTAAGCTTGTTTAGCTGTGCTCATGGTAGTGTGTTACTATGTTCAGAGTCTAAGATTGGTGTCTAGTAATAGTATGTATCACAGTTTTTCATTCTCGTTACTCTATTATTTCCTTTATGTAATCCCTAAGTTTCAACTGTTGTAATTTTAATCTGTTAAGAAAATCTTCTATCTAGCGATGGTAAAATTTTGTTGTTCTTGTCAAATATGGCATACCAATTATGTTAAGGCTACATACCAGTTCTTGTATTTGGGGGGAAATTGCAAGGCCACAAAGCAGTTATTTTCTTTAACCATAGGGGCTATAATTCTACTTCTCGGTATCTTGAGGTCCAACAATAATGGCAATGTGGAAGGGTCAAGTCAAGCTTGACATAAGTGTTAGATTATGGTGTCAAAAACTTTGTTATCTTATTGGTGTTTTGGTGTTTGACAAATTCTTTCTTCCAGGCATTGTTAGCTAGAGAACGTGCTCGAGCTGAGTTCCAGGACTGGGAAAAAAAGGAAGAGGAGGTACTGTAGTTTGAGTTTGTTTACATTTGTTTTTGTTTAGTATAATATTGTCATTTTGTTGACTTAGACCGTTTAATCTGCAGTTCCATTTTGATCAAAGCAAAGTCAGGTCAGAGATTAGATTGCGTGAAGGGCGTGCCAGGCCAATTGATGTCCTAACCAAGCACCTCAATGGCTCTGATGATCTGGATATAGAAATAAATGAACCATATATGGTCTTCAAGGTTAATATCTAGCTTTTAATTCTGTTTCACTTTATTCTTGTAATCCTAAAGCTGTTTAACTATACAACTTCGAACTTCAATATTATTGAACAAGTTAAATAATGATTTGATATATGGTACAGGGTTTGACGGTTAAAGAAATGAGTGAACTTCGTGACGACATCAAAATGCATCTGGATCTTGACAGGGCAACACCAACCCATGTGGAATATTGGGAGGTATCGCACTATTTCCATTGTTGAGTTCTGCACAGGCTATGTAATTAATAAGTTTTACTGTATCTGAAACAACATATTCAATATAATTTCAACATACTCCCTCTGTCCCTAATTATAAGCACTCTTTGAGAAAAAGTTTTGTCCCTAAATATAAGCCCTTATACAAATTACTAGATGCATTTATTTATTTTTTTCCTAAACATACCCCTAATTAATAATACTAACTTCTTGAAATATGAAAAATCAAATTTAATACTCATACAAACAAAGGATAATTTAGTTATAACACACAAAATAGACACATTAATTACACTAACAAGTTTTCTTAAGAAATGTAAAAAAAGGCAAAGAGGGCTTATATATAGGGACGGAGGGAGTTAATATTTGAGTTGGATTTGGAGACCAAAAGAACTAAACGACTTTCACGATCTCTTCCTTTTATTGTTTTATGTAACACATTTGGCCATTATGGTCGGCACCTTCTTTAAAGCTTAAGATTTATTGGTCACAACTTCATGTAGGCTCTCCTTGTGGTGTGCGATTGGGAGCTAGCTGAATCTCGAAAAAAGGATGCAATTGATCGAGCAAGGGTGCGTGGAGAAGAACCTCCTGCTGAGCTGCTCGCTGAACAAAGGGGTCTGCATTCCAGTGTTGAGCCAGATGTGAAGGACCTTTTACATGGAAAGACACGTACAGAGTTGGAAGCCTTACAGGCTCACATTGAGTCAGAGATGCGTACTGGTACAGCAAAGGTGGTTGAGTACTGGGAGGCCATTTTAAAACATCTCCACATATACAAGGCCAAGGTATTCTTCATCACATTATTTTCCTATTATTCTTTTAGATGCCTTTAAATATTTGTTCTAATGCATTATTAATTTGCTTCAAATATATAGGCTTGTTTAAAGGAAATCCATGCTAAAATGTTACGTAAGCATTTGCAACGTCTTGAGCAACCAGTAGAGGATGAAGATAAACCGGAGCGTGCTCTTGACATGATACCTGAGGAGGCATATACTGAGGAAGAGGAGGATGAGGATGCTAAAGGTATATACTTTTTGTTTCGGTTTAGTTGTTCATGACTTTTTTTATTGGCTCCATCTATATCTTCATCCTTACTGAAACGTGCTTGGTATTTCTCTATGGCAGTAGTCCGTTCTGCAGATGAATCATTTTCACCAGAGCCCATTAGAGAGAATCAAGAAGCTGAAGATGAGGTTGGATCATTTTCACCACAACTGTTGCATGATGATGAAAATGAGGAAGCTATTGATCCTGAAGAGGACAAAGCTATACTGGTAATCTTTTTACGCATGATTATTAAATTTAATGGTGATCCTGTACTTATATTATGAGTATATAAATTATATTTTTGTACGTATAGGAGCGGAAACGTATGGCTGTAATGGAAGAGCAGCAAAGACGAATTCAGGAAGCAATGGCATCAAAGCCAGCTCCATCTGAAGATAATCTAGAGTTGAAAGCCTTTAAAGCTATGGGAGCTATGGAGGATGGAGACGCAGTGTTTGGATCTGGAGCTGAAGTGAGCCTTGATTCGCAGGTATCGTTTCTTGACCATATAAATAATTTTCACTCTGGAATAGAACCATTATTTCACTTTATAATTCTGAATTTCTCTGGATAGGAAATATGCTGTTAGATAGGTTAGCTCATAAAAAAAAAAGATAGGATAGAATGATTTAGAGAAGTTATAAGTTGTGGATGGGTATCATAGAGGAGAGTATTGCGCCAACTGTTCAAATATCATGTTGCCATATTCTTCAATTACTTCTTTCCACCATAAAAGTTGGCACTAGATGCAGCAAATGCACTCAATAATTTATTTTGATATTTTAAGGAGAAATAAAATATTACCTAAATTCTTCTCATCCTTTTTTACTAGTTTTTGACAATTCTGGTAAATATTGGAGCAGGTTTATTGGTGGCATGACAAGTACAGACCAAGGAAGCCAAAGTATTTCAACCGTGTTCACACTGGATATGAGTGGAATAAATATAACCAGACTCACTATGATCATGACAACCCACCTCCAAAGATTGTGCAAGGGTACAAATTTAATATTTTCTATCCTGATCTGGTAGACAAGATAAAAGCCCCGAACTACACTATTGAGAAAGATGGCAGCAATGGGGAGACTTGCATTATTAGATTCCATGCAGGGCCACCATATGAAGATATAGTAAGTCTATTCTTGAGTTTAATTTCTTCCACTAATTTAACACACTAACTATTTACATAAAAAAAGATCTTATTTCCCTCTGTCTTCCATGACAGGCTTTCCGCATCGTGAACAAAGAATGGGAATATTCTCACAAGAAAGGTTTTAAATGCACATTTGAACGCGGAATTCTGCACGTGTACTTCAATTTCAAACGCCACCGCTACCGCCGATAATTTCATATCAGGCAATGGTTCACTTTCTGTTTAGCTTCTCCTTCTGATTTGAAGGAAGCTGTAACTTGCTTCCATTTTTTCATATCATGCAATAGTAAAGACGTGTTGACATCAGAGATAGAGATGTCCACAAAATCGACTGTTTGAAATGTGGCCAAGATAAATTCTGAAGGAGCATGGAGTAGTAGTGTTGTACTACCCATGACTGTGATTTGATCTAAATCTTATAAATTTTTTAATGTAACCAGTTAAGTAGTGTATTCCGTATGGTATTCCTTCCTAGAATATACTCGATAAGAATCTTGAGACGGGTCTCTCTCCAGCGAGTGATAGATAAGAATTGCCTAGGGATGACGATAGGGTCTGAATAGAGTACTATAACATTCATTTTTATGTATCCATTTTATAGAATTTCTGAACAGGGTCTTGGAAACAAGCAATTTTTGGTGGTTCAAGCTTGGTTCAGCGGTTGAGATTTGAAGACGGGCCTTTGCGAATTGAGGAAAGTCACTGGAAGTCTGAGGAGGATCTCAAGGATGAGTTCTTCCGGCAAGACAGGCAATGGCAGCTGAGTGCTAACAGTGTCCTTTGGAAGATCGTGATTGAGCTTCTTACTTCTCATCATTCCATTGCTGCTTCTGAAACAATAATGAATGGAAACACAGCAGAATTTAATTTGAATTAATAGCATAACCAATCAAATTAAACTATAAAGTATAAACTATATTTGATTTTATTAAATTTCATCATGATGCTGCTACATACATACAGTTAAACAAGCAAACAATCACTACCAAAAAAAAAACAATTAAACAACGAAAAAAGAATGAATTATGATTCGAACTGAAACCTAGAAAAGAAAATCGAGTTGCATGAATGAATGTCCTTACTCAAATACACGGCGCTTTTCGAGTAGAAGAACAGATGATTTAGGTTAGGATTGTCACACAAACACAAACTTATAAACTAACGTCATTTAGGTTATCTTGGACCAATAATATAATGAGGTGGAAAGTCTCGGTAATTTGATATAAATCAAATAATTATATATTATTATTTCTTTTGGATTTAATTAATAATTGTAGGCCCTTAAACCATTTTGGAATTTTTAATTTGGTCCTTGAACTAAAAAAATTATAAGATATTTAAACTATTTTTTTTCTTTCGATTAAGTCACTTCTTTAGTAAAAAGAATTGCTAACTTTGATTTTGGTGGTTAATAATCATTATATGAGTGTTATTTTCAATTTAAATAGAAGATTAATCTTTTAAAAAAATTGTGCGTTTTTTTTATTACGGACCTATTTTTAATATGAGAGCCGAGCCTTCAGTTACATAGGGATGACCCTGGAAGACATTGATGTTGGTGTTGCAGTTATTATGTTAAGAGATGGTAAAGTGGGTCAGTAGCTTGCATTTTTTTTGGCTAAATTTGTAAGGAATGACCAGGGAATTTGTGTTTAAAATTTAAAGAATTAAATATGTTTTTAATCCTTATATTTTGCGCTCCTTCTTTGAAGAATAGTCCCCATATTTTATTAAATGTTTTTAAAATTCTCACATTTTATTTCCGTTATCAAAATTAGTCTCTGCTGTTAATTCTCTAACGGAATGCTGATGTGGCAGTTAGTGGGTCCCAATTATTTTAGGGTTAAATATGTTTTCGGTCCTTACATTTTGTGTGACTTTGAAGAATAGTCCTTATTATTTTAGGGATTTTAAAAACATTTGTTGAAATGCAATGACTATTTTGTAAAGTCACACAAAATGTAGGGACAAAAAACATATTTAACCTTAAAATAATTGAGACCCACTAATTGTCACATTAGCCGTCCGTTAGAGAACTAACAGCAGAGACTAATTTTGGTAACGGAGATAAAATGTGAGGATTTTAAAAACATTTAATGAAATGTATGGATTATTCTTCAAAGGAGCGTAAAATGTAAGGACTAAAAACATATTTAACCCAAATTTAAATGTAAACGTTGAAGATTGAATTTGTGTGCTTTTTATTATGGGAAAAAAAAAGTCATTAATTGTCTCTTAATTTTCTAAAATAACCAAAACTTTCAGAGAAAAAAAAAAACTAAACAGACAAACAATTAAGGACGGAGGTTGAATTATACAAAGGAGTGGAGCCTTTTTAGTCATCGAGTTGGAGACAATGAAACATATATTTTGGGGCTATTATATTATCGGTACAAGTGTGTCTATTGTGGAATGAAATTATGAACATTTACATCTAACTACCACTTAAACCAATTAATTGATCATGAAACATACTCGCCTATGATATAACATTCCTTTTATGGATTTTTTGTTACAATAAAATTCATTTCTTAAGGTGAATAAGTGAAATATTCAATGTTCGAACTCCGACCCCAACATTTATTATGCAACGTCCTTACTGATATGTCCCATTAAATTTATGTGTAACCGATATTATTTGGTGAGATTCATATAAATTTAGACGGATAAAAAAATGCGTGTTAGAGAATATGTTGATAACACTTCTCTTATGAACTTCGAGGACAAACAAGCTAAAAATTATCAATGAAGCACTTAGACCTTGTTTTGAATCGACTTCTTTTTAAGCTTATGCAACTAAGTAAGCTTATTCAAATCGAATACATACTTTTGAACTCAAATCGAAATTAAAGTACATGTAATAATTATTTGCTTTAATATTTATTTAATTTAAGCAATAAATCCTCTCTTCAACACGGTATAATCACTGTTGTCATTCATTCATGTGTTTGTTTCAAGTTATATTCATTCATGTGTTTGTTTCAAGTTATATTTGTTGATTCATGAGAATAATATGATAGAAATATATATGTCTATGTTTGTTACAAGTTTACTAAATTTTATTCCCGAGTATAAAATGTTCCTAATAGAAAAATTTTCCCAAAGAAAAGGGTGGGAATAAAGTTCTTATGGAGATGAGAATAAATTTATATGTAGTTACCTATTATAATTCCTATTTTTATGCTTCCTAGAAATATTATAAAATTAACTAAACATGTTTTTTTTAAAATATCTTAGAATAAAAATTCCATCTTTACATTCCAAGGAATGTTATTCCTAAGAATAAGTTTGAATTTTGCTAATCATGAAACAAACACACCCGTAGTTTATGGGTTAGAGAATCCGTAATAGTTATATGCATTTATATTTTTTTGAAAGAAGTTATATGCATTTATATTTATTTAATTTAACCGATATATCTCTCTTCAATACAGTATAAAAAGATTATGAATCCTATGGCGCCCATCCATCTTTTAATTTTTGGGATAATAGTGCGGGCAAATCTTCCCTAATTTTAAACATCGTTTTACATTTCACATGAAGAAAAGTTATCATCATAGTTTATTTGTTTTGTTTTTGAAAAAGACAATGTAACTTATGGGAATTGAGACAAGAGGAGAATCAAACTTGAAAATTTAAGTGGAGCACACATCAAAATCTCAACCCAACACCAATGGGTCATTCAAGTGGGATAAATTAATAGTTAACACGTCTTCTTTGTGTAGAGATATTACTAAACTACCACTTTTAATGTAATGAGATAAATTAGTATTTTTTTCTAAAAAAGACACATTAGTAATATTTTTTTTCTTTGAAAACTCCGGACAAATTAATAATATTAATTAGGATTATTTTCAAAATAATTTAATAATTTCTAAAAAAAAGTTGAATAATAAAAACATCTACTAATCGAATAAAAACACGTACAGAGACATCTTAATCAAACAATTGGACTCAAATATTTAACGAGTTCCACCATCAATGATAACGATGAATTGTTCGTGACAACTTAAGTTTGATTTCTAGACAAAACAATTTTTATTCAGACTTTAATTACCTTCTAACCGAACTCCGAATACTAAGGTCTCTTTTCTAGAGAACCGAAAGGTTAACACATAAATATATAAAAACAACTTTTGTTTTTAACGATCCTTTAAATAAAAAAAACTTTTTTTTTTAATGAGTCCTTGTAATGCATTTTTAATGGCAACATCAATTCTCTTTTCTTTTTTCATCTAGTATAAAAAAAAACAGTTTTTAATATGTGTTGGTAGTATTTGGTAGAGACTCAAAGGAGAGCAATTATGAGCTTCATGTAATAAACAGAAAATTATGATTTTATGGATGTCATTATTTATTGTATTATCAAATCTTTCTTGAAATTGTTTAATGACAGCTTCTAAAGTTACTCCATGATTCCCTTAAGTCATGTGTGTGAGTTCCTAACAATAACGCCATTTCTGTACTGTACTGTTTTGCATCTATGTACCAGGTACTTGTCTCACAACGGTTACCATGTTTCTCCCTCTTTCTATTTCTATCTTGAAACTGATGCACCACACACATGCATGCATGCATGCATGCTCCTACGTCCTCTTTTTATAGCATCCAAGAATTTTAATTTAAGTTTTGATCCATGTAATTATTTTGTGCAATAATTTGCAGGGTAGCAAAATAGGTCAACAAGTTTTCTCCTTGTTGGAAAGAATGAAATTGTTATCCCTTCTTAGCATTATTACCTTTGCACTGATTTTTGCATTCCATTGCTATTTTAAGCTTCCTTGTGGCGGTAACGTTCTACAACACTCTCTCTTGAGTGTGTTCGTAAAACTATGATGGTCAACAATTCATATGTCAATGTAATTGACAATCATTCTTCTACCACAATGATGCCTAACGAGACTGAAGGATCACTTGTAAAAGTTTCGGAGATGACATCAATTTCGGAAATGGACAAGCTATTGCTTCAAAACCATTCTTCGTATCGATCTATGGTATATATGAGTAAATCTAATTTTTAGTTATTTATTTTATATTGAAATTCACCGCGTATTATTCTTGTGTTTTGTTCTTACGTTGTGAACTTGTGTTAATTTAGAGGCCAGGTGGTTTTCAGCTGTTGATCAAGAGTTACTGCAGGCCAGATCAGAGATTGAAAATGCACCAGTTGTCACTGATGTTGGAAACATTTATACTCCCCTTTTTCGCAACATTTCCATGTTTAAGAGGTATCATTTAATTATCATTATTATGGTATTTTTTGTTTTCAAAATTGTATACAAGGGAACTGACTCTATTCCTGCAATGTACAAATTTAATGTTATTTTTGTAATATGTGAACTATATTTTGTTTTGACATTTTAGCGACATTTGCTGCTTATGTTTCTGATGATAAGTAAGTTCAACTGTTTTTTCTACTGATTCTGAAATAAATATGAAGAATTAGTGATATATGAAGCAATATTCTTGTCGGTGCTGCTAAATTTTCATTTCATCTTCTTATTATCCTGTGACTGTCTAATTATCAGGAGCTACGAATTGATGGAAAAGTTTCTCAAGGTGTATGTATACAGAGAAGGAGCTAAGCCGATAATGCATTCGCCAAATCTTTTGGGAATATATGCTTCCGAGGGATGGTTCATGAAGCAGATGGAAGCAAATAAAGTATTTGTGACTAAAGATCCAAAAAATGCCCACCTGTTTTACCTGCCTTTCAGTTCTCAAATGCTAGAGGAAACATTGTACATTCAAAATCTGCCTAGTTATAGCAACCTAATGCAGTATTTGAATAACTATGTTGACACAATTGCCGCGAAACATCCTTTCTGGAACAGAACAGGAGGTGCTGATCATTTTCTTGTTGCTTGCCATGATTGGGTATGTTTTTCCCAGGATGAGTCTTTTCTGTGTCAATTTGTTAAGTCCACTCGCTATAGTTATTTCTTATTTCACATCCAATGCTACCTTGTTGTGGTATTAAAACAAAAACATGCATCAATAAACTTTGGCGGATTCACCAATCTATTTATTCTATGAAATTACAGTAATCAATCAATTTAGTCTCTAAAATTAATGAAGTCCAAAATTCTTCATTGAAATTGAAAATCCTCGATCATATAAATACCTTTTGAGATAATTGATAAAATTGGTTGGTCAAAAAGGGACTAATGTGATGGCAAATTTTCAATTTCAAGATCTTTTTAAAGTTTCATTAATTAATCTCAGAGACCAAATTAAGCAACGCCTACAATTTATGACCCTAAATCACTGATCTATTTGGACTGCACTACGCAGGCACCTTCAGAAACAAATGAGCGAATGGCGAAGTGCATAAGATCCCTATGCAATGCTGATTTGAAAGAAGGTTTTGTGTTAGGGAAAGACACATCACTTCCTGAAACATATGTCCGCAATGCTCAGATTCCAACCAGAGGTCTTGGCGGAAAATCAGTTTCAAAGAGGAAAACTCTTGCGTTTTTTGCAGGCGGTATGCACGGTTATGTTCGTCCGATTCTGTTGCAGCACTGGGGAAATAAAGATCCTGATATGAAAATCTTCGGTGAATTGCCAAAGTCTAAGGGAAACAAAAACTACATACAGTACATGAAGGGAAGCAAGTACTGTATTTGTCCAAAGGGATATGAAGTTAACAGCCCAAGAGTTGTGGAGGCTATCACCTACGAATGTGTTCCGGTTATTATATCGGACAATTTTGTGCCTCCATTTTTTGAGGTCTTGAATTGGAAATCATTTGCTGTTTTTGTTTTGGAGAAGGACATTCCAAATTTGAAGAGTATTCTTCTTTCCATCCCAGAAAAGAAGTATCTTCAAATGCGGATGGGAGTTAAAAAAGTGCAAAATCATTTTCTTTGGCATAGGAATCCTGTCAAGTATGATATATATCACATGATGCTTCATTCTATTTGGTACAACAGAGTCTTCACCGCAAGAACTACATAATCTTTGTGACTTCAGATGCATTCTATCATGTACATTCTTTGAGCTTTTTGTTGTAAATATTTTTTTGAATGTTTTTCCCTTTGTTGATTGACATTTCATTGAAATTTACCATGCCTTGTGAATCAATATGGTGTGGGTGTTACCAAAAAAAATAAAATGGCGTGGTGTTTTTTTCTTTCTTTCTCAAAGGTTTCTTCTCTTTGGAGATCATGTTCAATACATATGGTCGAACACTAAATGTTAATACCTATCTTAGTCGGGACAAAACCAACCTTTGTTCGCTAGAGTGCAGCCTCTTTCGCTAGCTTTTTTCTTCCTACCCTCATGACCATCTAGGTTTTTACCACATAAAACAAAAATGCAAGACAATTAGACGCAATTGTCAAGAGGGATAGAATAGTAGGATCATATTGGGCAATAGTATTTGCTCCAATATGTTAGCTTACAGTAGAAAGTTAGATGCATGCTAGTAACTTTAATTTCCAATATTGCTAAACTCAAAGTACAATTAGCTTACAAGACAGTATGTTTCTATTAAAAATAAGAGTCCATGATAAAAAGTGGTCACAACAGCATATTACCTACTTATTGACAATTTGTAAGCAAAATTTCATGAGTAAAAAACTAGAAATTCTGAAAATACAGTAATGTCAACAATAGCATGATACCCAAATCGCTTGTTGTTAGTAGCAACATCCAAAGACAAATACACATTTGCATCTAGCAATTGTTTATTTCCCAGCTAAGAAAGAAGCATAACCATACTATCTAAATTCTAAATAGAATAATAAGATTACTGAAAACACTAATTGAATTCCAATAATATTACTGATAAAACGCATGAGATGGCACAACTCACCACATATTTCTATGTTGCTCAATTATAGCCCAAAAAATATCCGAAACAAAAAAGATAAACTTGTTTTAATCAAAACCCGTGTTCAAGACTCTATAGTCCACAAATGATTTGGACACACACATAAATTGAAAGAGAGAAGTCACTGGAAGTCTGAGGAGGATCTCTAGGATGAGTTCTTCAGGCAATGGCAGATCGTGATTGAGCTTCTTATTCCTCATCATTGCATTGCTGCTTAATGAATGAAGACACATCAGAATTTAATTTCATCAAGATGCTGCTACAGCATATAGATACAAATACACCACACACAAGCAATTAAAATAAAATAAATTATCATTCCAACTGAAATATACTAAAAAGAAAAGTGAGTTGCATGAATGAGTGTCCTTACTCGGAAACAACACAGTTACAAAGCGCTTATCGAGTAGAAGAACAGATAGTTTAGGTTAGGATTGTCGTCACACAAAAGTTAATACTCCTTTCTTCTTTGTTAAGTGTCTTTTTAGAGTGAACCTTTTGTTCCGATTTAACTGTTTTGTTGATATTTTAAGGGTATGATTTTTCAATTATAACTTTTGTTAATTACTCTTATTTTTTTTAATTAAAATGATATCTATTTGAAAACTAAAGTTTGTCTTTTTATAAACAAAGTTTGTTTCTTGTTATCTTCAAAATTTGGTTACAAACAATGGTTCCATGAAGAGTTAAAATTCTTTTTTTTTTTTTGAAGAAATCAAAATGAGATTATATTAAAACACCAAGAGAGATTCAACTCGCACAAGGTGTGCATAGAGAATCACTCTACATAGTTACAAAGTTAAGTGTCTGATGCCAATGAATAAGCACAACGAACGAAATAACAAAAAGAGAGCTAGCCTCTAACACGCATACAAAGAAGAGGGTCCCGCCACCAGTCAGTGTAATTGAAGGCGGAAGTAAGCTTATTAGCTTTCAACCATAAAAAAGAGAGTTAAAATTCTATAAATAAGATGAGTAACAATTATTAAAAATTTCAAAGTAAAAGAACAGAGAAAAGAAAAATAAATGACTTCATGTATGTTCAAAAGTGGAAGAAATTCTTGGCTTTTAATTAATGTGAAGTTGGAATAATTTTTATATTGACTTAAAATAATTAAAAAGATGTGCACAATATTTAGAAAATTGATGATCATTTGTTATGAGAGAGCACGCAAAAAAATAGGAATTTGTTCGAGAAAAAGATAATAATTGACGATTGTTGGTTACGAGAGAAATATAAGTATATAACATATTAAATTTATTGAAAAGATAAAGTGTGTGCAAAAAAATAGAAATTTATTGGTGGATTAAAATTTGATGTTAATTTCCTAAAATGAAATTTAAAAAGGACTGAAAGTATATACGAAGTAACATCATTCAGGTAAGTTATATCTTGGGCCAAACAAATAGGTAGGTTGTCGAATATCCTTAATATTATTAGCATAACAACCAAGTCATTGGCCATACAAATTTGACTATCAAATCAATCAAACTGTAGTATGAACATCGTTTCATCTCATTCGAAATTAATCACATGTGACCCAAATCAAATAATTATATTATTATTTTACACTATTTTTTTTCTTGACTTTTTCTAGTCACACCCTTTAAAAAACTAGTTACACCCTGAAAAGACCAAAATACCACTATTATGAAATAAAATTTTCAAAACCTATCTTCTTCCCTCGTGTTCTCTCAAATGATCTCTCTAATTCCATTCATTTTCCTTTATCTTCTTTAAAAACTAACAAAAATCAATATATTGTTAATTAGATATATTCATTTTGATGGAAGGTAGAAAAAACATGAAAGAACGAGATGTTATTTCTACATATCAATCCCAACACGACACCACACATTACATCATCCGCCATTGGTTACCTATAAACAAGAATTGATGGCTTTCTTATGTGATTCACCAAGAATGGGTAGCACTACTTGCTATAATATCATGGTTGCCGCAACGATTCTAGAAGTGGTAAAGGTAAACTTAAGTTCACGTAGTTCAAGTTCAAGTTAATTGAACCAAAAAGGGAACAACCCTGAAACCATGGTGGATACACCGAGAGTGAACAAGCATTTGGTCCATTTGCGCAGTTTCTTTCGAAACATGGGATAGTTATTCAATATACTATGCTTGTTTCTCTGAATCAAAATAATGTTGTAGAGAGAAGAAACCGAACATTATTAGACATGGTGTGGTGTGGTGTGGCGTGGAGTATGTTTAGCAACTCTAATCTTCCTATATTATTGTGGAATGAAGCAATAAAGACCGTTGCGTATATTCTAAAATGTGTTCCATCAAAGTTGGCCCAAAGACACCTTTTGAATAATATAAAGGTTGAAAATCGAGATTACGACATATGCATGTTTGGAGATGTCGGTATGAGGAGAGGATTTATAATCCACAAGAGAGTAAATTGAACATGAGGACTATTAGACTTAGTGGATATTTCATTGAATATGTCGAATGATCTAAATGTTATATATTTTAGTATCCACCTCATACAACTAGGATTGTGGAGTCAAGAAATACTTTAGAGCATGATTCTAACGAACAGTTTTTGGCATGGACACAAAACAACAACAAGTAAACTAAGGTGTTACACCTATCAAATCAACTTATATGGAGAGAAAAAAAATACATATGTAAAAATGATTTGCATCAAAACAAAGAATGTATTCAGTTAAACAATTCCATTGTTAATAAGATAACAAAATAACATTTCACATGTAATATACATTTTCATGTTTTAATTTATTTATAGAAAATGAGTGACCTTTAATGTATATGTCACACCAAGCTTTCCAATCAAATATGCATTCAACTTTTTGTCAACTTAACAAACAAAATTAAGAAGATCAAACATTTATAAAAAATAATCAACAACACATCCATTGAAAATAAATTTACAATGTACTAAAAGGTTTACATCAGTTTGAATTTCTCGTGACTCAAGAACCTTAAGTAAATTTGAAACCATTGCCTACAAGAAAACACAAAAAAGAAAATTAAATAGAGAAAGAATAAAAAACTTTGATCAACACGTATGAATGCAAATAAATAAAGATTCTCTAGTTGTAGAACATAACATAGCACACATTATTATTTAATTATACCATTTTTATTCCACTCTCTCTATTGCTATATTTAGTTTTGTTAGTACTACTACATATAGAGGTATGTTTCCCTTAAAGATGTAATATAAACTTTTAGTTGATGCTATTAATTAGTTGAAAATAAACTTAAATATGAAAAATTTAAAATTAATCAAATATCAAATATCACCACCAATATTATTTGAATATACCTTTCAACAACGAGGACTTGAATAAGGCTTTGTAGGAATTATATCAACGAGATAAGCCAAAGGTGCCGATAAGGTTCCTCGTCTAATGACAATTGTTATGCTCTCCTTTAATCAAGTTGATTATTAAATATGAAAATCAATACATGAAAAACATCGACTTTAGAAAACAATTTATTGTTACAGATTTCACAGATACATGTCGAACAATTTTTTTTACAATATATATATATATTCAATAGTGTTGGTTGAATATATAATATACAATATCACTAAATTTTGTATGTATTTTCACACAAAAAATAATACAATCTCATAAAAAAAAGTGTTTAATATTTATAAAGTATAAAAATGCAAATTAAATATTGACAAAAAACGGAAACTAAGTTTAAAATAAAATCTTAATGAATAAAAATTAATTTAATAATAATATATAAAATATATATTAAATTAAAAAAAAGAGTTTAACGATGGTGGATCGACAGTCAAAAACAACTTTACATACACAACTAATCAAAATATTTAAAAACATTAAATATTGTCACATCAATTAATGTTTTTAATTATGTGACAATTTTAAATGTTTTGATTGGTTGTGTGTGCAAAGTTATTTTGGACTATCGATCCACCACCATTAAGCTCTTAAAAAAAATATTACATTTTAAAAATTACTTTTTAATATTAATTTAAAATGTTTAAAATGTAATAAAATCTTAAATTTATAACAGTTTTTAAGCATACCCTTTTATTTATTGTGAGTTTAGATAAATTGGACCTTGTATTTTATATTGTGGGTTTAGATATATTGGACCTTGTATTTTATATTTAGATAAGTTTTATAACTAATAATATTTTTCCCCTCAAACCCCTCAAAATAAAAATATTTTTCTCCTATAAAAACTAATACGAATATCTTTCAAACAATCGCTAGCGATCCTATGCAGTGCTGATAAAAAATTTATTTCCTTTAAAAATATATTTATAAAGAATAAGAAAAGGAACGAGATTCTAACCGTTAGACTACTGGAAAAAAAAAATAGAGTTAGAAGAACCAACTCAAACTAGTGGAATGTAAAGTTAGGGAGACTTTTTTTTTTTGTTTTTGAAAGAGGGGGAGTTGTTTTGTTGTCATGTTATATTATTGCTACAAAGTTTTTATTGCATTTTAATGGTGATTAATGTCCATCAGAAAATCAATCAGGCGAGTTCTCCTTTTCAATTGAATTTCTTCATACATGGTAAGGATCAAAGCCCACATCACTTGCTTACGTGTCTAAATCACTTGATCAAATTTATAGAATTTGCCATATTATTTCTATTTCTATATCTATAAAACTTCTAAAAAATAAATTGTGGGATTTAGCCCCACCAAATAAAACCATATGAGATAAGATAAGATACCAAAGAAATGGCGCAAGCATTCTCTTATGAAATTCGAAACATCTCATTTGAGTTGTGAACAACATGGAGTTGGCTCACCTAGTATTCAAGCCGGAGAGAATCTCAATCCTTTTCAAATGCAATTATAAAAACGACAAAGTGAATGAGTTCACAAGACAGTTGAAATATTTTAATGGATTTGGCTTCTGTGTTTTCCGTCGTGTATTCCACTAGGCACTGCATTTTGATTGGCTAAGCTTGTATTCGTGAGACTTTCTCTCGGGAAATATAGCAATGCTCTTCTAGAAATTGCTTTAGTGGCTTCTAAGTTATTCAACCTATCAAAATGTATCTTTCGATTGGGTTATTTTTGCTTACGGAACCTATGGAAAAAAGCTATCTTCTAATAGGCGTTTTCACTAAATTCTAAGCAATACATGGGGCCTATGAAAAAATATATTTGTAATTTTAATAGTCAAAATTGCACTCAAGAGCTCAGCTTAGAAGGCGTTTTGTACTCCAAGATGGGTAACATTTGCATTATGTGTAATCAGTGATGCCATTACTAACACAATAAGCTTTTTGTGAAGCCATAATTAACTGCCTCTCCCATTGTGAAGAAGCAGTGGAACTTGAAAGAATTATGCAACGCATTATAGGAGTTAATCACATAGCTTTTGACTTATCCCACTCTTCTAAAGTAAGATATTTTTTTCCTTAAAAAGTTTTAATTTCCACACGTAATCAAGTTTTCCACCATAAAATTAAATCATATATATAGTGCCAAAGTAACTCGTTAACCATAATATGAATTGAAATAATCAAGTATTTACAAGTCATTAACAAAATCATTTTTAGCCGATTGTGAGTAACATGGTATCAAAATAATTCAATAACCACTAATGAATTGATTAACCAAGTGAGTACAAGTCATTAAGCATATCCTTTGTAGTGGTTTTATAAAACAGAAATTAATTATGTTAAAAAGTTGATAACTCAGTAACCATGTAATGAACTGAGTTAAGTATTTGCACGTCATTAACCATATATTTTTACGGATTGTAAAAAAAAAATCAATTTTGTCATGAAATAAAAATGACTCAAGAACACAAAATAAACTAAATCAACCAAGTATTTAAACGTTGTTAACTATGTTCCCTAAAAAAACTGTTGTGAAAGTGACTCAAAATTAGAGAAATTGATATTTCTGGAAACTGTTAATTCGGGGCCCGAATAGGGTTGTCCGGGGCATGAATTTGAGTGTTGTTTTTTATCTGTTGGTTCGGCAAAAATCGGTGGCCGAATGGAGGAATTCGGGGTCCGAATTTGCTAGCAGAAAATATAACATAAACGTATTTTTTGGGACAGATTTGTTACAATTTTATGGGGGTTACTTTTACTATAAATATAGGCTTTGTATCAGAGTAAACCTGGAGATAGAGGGGGCTGAAACAAGGGTTTAGAAAGGCAACAACAAAACTAGGGTTTGTATAGAGTTTGTCTCTTTGGCAACAAACACTAGG
>Ga0315914_1002381_pt1 | contig 28806 bp, 12 predicted proteins | sample MpolenodulesMG_FD_203920 | JGI IMG/M metagenome (GOLD analysis project Ga0315914, IMG submission 203920) | Medicago polymorpha root nodule microbial communities from Los Angeles, California, United States - elongated nodules | ecosystem: Host-associated > Plants > Roots > Nodule | place: USA...
TTAACTCATTATCGTCGAAGTAGATGGGGTGTTGGCATATCCCCAATTTGTCCTTGTTGTGGGAGTGAGGATGAGACTACTCTTCATGTTCTCAGAGACTGCACTTATGCAACTCAGGTATGGAGCAGACTTGTACCTTCAGATTGTATAACTGACTTTTTTTCCTTTGATTGCCGGAATTGGGTTTTTACAAACCTCAACAAGCGTCGAAACAAAGATCTCAACTCTAAGTGGAAGACAACTTTCATGACTACTTGCTGGTATATTTCGAAATGGCGGAACAAGACAGTCTTCGAGGAAAATTTACAGAGACCGGAGAATCCCACAAGTATCATTCAAAAGTTTAGTAGTGATATTGAAGATTGTACTCTTAATCATTTTCAAATGGATCTTCGACACACTAAAACAATTTATGTTGGCTGGAAATATCCTCAAGAGGGATGGATCAAACTCAATTGTGACGGAGCATGCAAAGAAAATGGAGATTGCTTGGGTTGTGGAAGCCTACTTCGGGATGCTAATGGTAGATGGATCAAAGGTTTTGTCCGCAAGATTGGCGCTTGTGATGCTCTTCGTGCAGAGATGTGGGGTATGTACCTTGGTCTAGAGTTGGCTTGGAGGGACGGTATTTCTCAGCTTTGCGTTGAAAGTGATTCAAAGTTGCTTATTGACATGATAACAAATAATTACAAGATGAATGGGACAACCCCTGTGCTCATTCGGCGTATTCAAAATATTTTGAATCGTAATTGGCAGATTCAGGTTCATCACACTTTGAGAGAAGGCAACAGAAGTGCTGATTGGCTTGCCAACTTCAGCCTTACCATAGATTCTTGGAATTTTACTATTTTGGAGACCCCTCCTAGTGATCTCAATAGTCTCCTCTTTGATGACATCTATGGAGCTTGTACGTTTAGAAATGTTCGTTTAATTGATTAGTTTTCTCGTTTGGGCTTCGACCCTCTCTTGTACCATATATATATATATATATATATCGGCTCACCCTCAAAATTATTTCCAGCTCCACCACTTGGTTATTTGGTTTTCCGTATTTTCAAAGTATGTTATTTCTCTAATCGAAGTTACATGTCTGCTAACTTAGGAAGCAATCGGAAGTTATATGTGGCAGAGTATTTTGAAGGCACATTGCATTATTAGGGGTGATGCGTGGTGGTGTATCGGAACATGTAATTCTATACTCATTCTCAATGAACCTTGGTTGGTGAATGGTGATCAGATTGATGAAAATATTCTAGGAGCACAATAATATGTTAGCGGTTTTTCTGTGAGTAGCCTTATACACATCGAAAACTTGGAACGAGAATGTTTTTCATTAAATATTTAGTAATGACGTTGGTGAGTCAATTTTGTGCACTCCATAACTTTTATATGTGCATATTTAGAACTATATTTCATTTTCGTTTTTACTTAATTATTTAATTTTAAGTTGCATTATTAAATTTACGACAATTATATAAAGGTTATTGGAAGAAAAAAAATTGAAGGAATTTAAAAGTTATTGAAAAAATTAATAACTTGTAAAAACTTCCCCTCAAAAAAAAGAAAACTAGTAAAAATTTATTAGTAAAATTCATATTATTTTATAAAACTTAAAATTCGTTGGGCTCTAGAGGCTTGTAGAGCCACTACGGAAGGGAAATTTTACCATATACCCCTACAACTTTACCTTCACTCCAACAAACCATTTAAAATATCAATTATACCCTTTTGTCATTAAACTTTAGCTTAAACGCACTTTTGGCTCCTAACATTGCAATAGTTGTTATTTTAGCCCGCTATTAAAAAAAATTACATTTCAGCCCCCTAAGTTTCCCCCATTTTGCAACTTTCAATTTTGATCATTCAAAATCAACCATTTAAAAGAGTAGAAGATCAAGAAACCAGTCTCAATCCATATTCTTTGCCCTTTAAATATGAAACTTGCTCAACAAAACACCCACTTATTTTTATTGTCTTGGATGATTGATTTTGAATGATCAAAATTGAAAGTTGCAAACGAAGGAAACCTAGGGGGTCGGAATGTTATTTTCTTTAATAGGGGATCAAAATCGCAACTAGTACAAAATTAGCGGACCAAAAGTTTGTTTAAGCCTTAAACTTTTTATTCACCCCCACATTACACAATTTCCGTAAACTTTCAGATTGGAGCAATTTTTCAGAAAGCTCTCATATAACTTTTTTGGTTTGTATTGTTTTTCTTAAACCTTATCTTAGCTTTTTCAGAATCCATGAGACATTTGCAGAACCACAAACAAATTGCAAGGATTGGTTTTAAAATGAATGGCATTTATGAGCGTCAAAATTGGTATTTTGTATGGTTTGCAGGGGTAAAGAAAACAAGCACCGCTTTTTCACACAAAAAATTAGGTCTTTACCGTTTTTTGTTCCTCGACGTGGAACCTATAAACAACCACGTAGTAGTAATCCCTGGTATTTCACGTTAGAAATTCTCTGTTCTTAACAACACTTCACGCTTGAGTTGATTACCTCAAAGATGAAGAACAAGCAGCAGCAGAAGAAGAAGAAACAAAAACATAAACAGAAAAGCAGGAAACAATTATATATACATGATGATATTGCTTTCTCCATCCTCTCAAAATTACCTATTAAATATTTTAAGCGATTTGAATGCGTATGTAAATCATGGTCCCTCTTGTTTGATGATCCCATTTTCATGAACGCCTACCGCATGGCTTTCTTAACAAAGGATCATCCTTATTACCAGGATAAATCTATTCGCTTACATAGAAATTTAAATCCTGTGGGCCGCAATCACTATTATGATACATTTGAGTTTTATTCTCTTTCTGGTGAGAAGTTTCAGAATAGGGTCAAATTAGGTTAGACAGACAAAAGTATAAGTCTGGTTTTGATATTTTAGGCTCCGCTCATGGAACTCTTTGTCTGCTTTCTAGAAATAAATGTAATATTGTATTGTGGAACCCATATAGGAAGATATTGAAGTGCATTCCACCAAGCCCTAGAAATGATTTTTATGTTTCTCATCGTAAGTTTGGTTATGACCGTGTCGACGACGACTATAAAGTGTTGTGCCTTGTTGAAAAATACTCCTTAGGAACATATACATGGAAGATATATAGTTTAAGAAGTAATGCTTGGAGAAAACTTGATGTTGATGACAAAAATGGTGCATGGGTGGACTCTCTCACTGGCTGTGTACAACAAAAACACATGGAGGTGTAAAACATGGAGGTTGCTTGCTGTCATTTGACTGGAGCAACGAGGTTTTCATTATTACACCGACACCCTCAAACACAGTTGATTACCTTTCTAATTTTCGGCACTGTCAGTGTCAAGTCCTTTGGTGCTATTAAATGTGTCTATTGCTCTGGTTATAGTTTACAGAGCAACAACTACAATTCACATTTCAATCTTGGGTGAACTTGATGTAAAAGAATCATGGACTAAAATCTTCGTTGTAGGATCATTACCTTGCCTTTACTATCCCATTGGAGCAGGAAAGAAGGGTGATATGTTGTTCATGAAGAAAGACGGCGGACTAGTCTGGTTCGACGACTTAAATACCCAAATGATGGAGGACCTTGGTGTTACAAGCAACGGACTTCGTTGTCAAATAGTGATTCATAAAGAAAGCTTTCTTCCATCTGAAGTGAAAAGTATTTAAAAAAAAAATTCTTATTTTTTATCCCAGAGGTATATGATTGTGTTTATTAGGATTTTAATTTGTACCTGAAGTGACTTTTCAGTTGCAAATATCATAATTATTATTTCAAGTTTCTTGTTTATTTTGACTGCGATGAAAATGAAATTCCCAGTTCCTATTGTGAACTTATTTTTTAAACAATCACCATATGTTTTCTATCCGCCTTCCATTATTATATTTATATATCAATGATTAATTACATATATCTTTTATCATCCCATCATCATCGCCATAGTCATTATTGAGGTAGAAATTGTGTTGGATCAAATGTAATTAAATTTGATTGGAGCTATATATATTAGGAGAACTGCTAGGAATGATCCTTGCAGCCATGGTAGTCTCCAAAGAAAACTAGCAATATTTTATGTACATCTTATATGTTTCAGATGGTTATTTCTTTTAGCATAATATATTCTTAAATTAGAGTGGATAGTTTTGCAAGATTTATGTACATCTTATTATAAGTTTGGATGTTCTAGTCATTATAAGCATTTTTTTGTCCTTGGTTAAAAACTATTAAAAATGCTTTCATGATTTATGCATAAAAAATAGAATGGGAGTGGACTCACTATAAAGGAAATAATGAAGTATATGTGTTGGTATAGATGGCTGCATTAAAAAATGCAATGGGAATGAACTAAGTGAATGAAAATTATGCAGTATAGTCAAAAGATTTAGTAACTGCGGTGAATCAGATGAAAAAGTTTCAAAACTCAATTCAGGACTTAAAAGTAGAACTAAGGACATTCACATTCTAGACATCACCATCATCACCGTCATATACAATCACAACTTAGCCGATTTTTTGACATTTAAGAGAGATTAGAACTGAATTATCATTTTGACTGGAACACAATGGAGTGTTGCAGGATGAACTACAAGGTAGATATTCATCATTATGCAACATTCAAGATGAAATTGCAAGAGCGGGTAATAATAATAATAATAATGTGGAATCTGGTAATGTTGATGAAAATAATAAAGGTGCTGAGATTTTAATGTATACAAGTATACTGAAACAAATGATTCTCTATTGATTTCATGTCAATGTAGTTACCTTTTTACTACATGTTTAATTTCATAAGTATGATAACCAAAGATATTTTATGAGTGTAATATCTATATACGTAAGCTGATTTTATAAATTTGATTTTAACTAAAGATGAAGTGAATGTAAAATTATTTATGTTTAGATATATTCACGTAAAAGTACGTTGAACTATAAAGTCAAACGTAAAATTCAAGTTTAGAGACACAAGCTATAAACTATAGCTTTAAGTTAAAATTTAACTCCAAAGACATACAATTTCGAACAACGTCACCCAAATAAGTCAAAATAAATTTTATGTGTCTAAAATCGTTTTTAGTTCTCCCTATGATGAAACCAACACACTAAGGGGACACGCGAACAAATAATGTGACAGTGCATACTTGAATTTAAAAGTGTTATCAATACACTCTTCTTAATATACACCTTTTAATGCCTGTTCAAAAAAAAAAATACACCTTTTAATTGGATTGAGTGGATGAAGTTTAAATGGTGACCATGAATTACATAGACCCTATATAAGTCTGTGAAATCTATTTAAATTTTAACAAATTAAAAAATACGTATTGAGAAAAGTGTGTTGTTGACCTAATTCAACGTATTATCTCATTTTCTATGTTGTGTTAAATCTTTTTCCATATGTCATTAAATCTAAATTTAGAAATAGAAAAGAAACAGAGTATTTATCAAAGTGTTGGAGTTTGTAGACAAAATAGCAAAGGGTGTCCACATGTATATATGTCCATCACATAAATTTAGAAGAGAGAAAAAAAAAGCAATGCCTAATAATTGATTTTTGCATTTGTTCACAATCATCAACTAAAACTAAATTTTGTAAAAATATATACTATTACATAAAAAATATACTTAACTTGTTGCGTATCAAATGACAAATATTGAGTGTCCAGTTGTCCAATTTAATGAAATGGTTTCACAATTTGGTGTTGCCAACTTTAATTTATTTTGTAAAATTCTCCACCTCTGCACCTAACATTTAGATAAATTAAAGCTTCGTAATATATAACATGAAAAGTACATAAGAATAAACATATATGCAATTCAAGTACTTAACCCTGAATTCAAACTCAATCACACTTACCATATTATGTCCACCAAATGACCAAAATCGGTCACTTGTCCAATATAAAACAGTTGCTATAAATTAAATTTCAGCAATTAAGATGTTTTGCTCGTAACCAAAATGAATTTGGATATAATGGTTAACATATTTACTATCTTCAATTTTTATGCAAATAATGTTGAAAAAAAACTTAACTTTTCTTTATTCTCTTCTTATAATATGCATGGACAAATTTAGAGTTGAAAAATGACCTTAGACACATGTGCAGCAGTTCGATCAAGAGGAAAAATCATCTCTTCCAGCAATGCTTGTCCAATTTCCTCTTCCTTTGACCAATATCCTAATTTTCTTTTCCTTTCAATATTTGAAGAAACATTATTAATATTATTATTTAGCCTTGTTTGTCTCTCAACAATAACTGGAAAAACAATGTTTGTCTCTTCTATCTATCAAATTAGAATGTTGTGAACTTGTACTACAAGAAGTTGAACCATCTATTGGAACATTTATGTTTGGATGAGGAATGAAAGTCAAAGGAAAGAAAGTGTATGGAAAGATTGTTTAAGGAAAGAAAGTGAGTACAAAGTGAGTGTAAAGAGAGATGATTTTTTAGTTGTTTGGTATGAATGAAACTGATAAGAAAGTGAGTGGAAAGAAAGATTTATTTACTTTTCAAATGACATAAATGCCCTTATATTAAAATAGAATAGACAAAGTTATAAAAATATACAAACAAAAAAAAAAGTGACGGTGGGAGAAACAAATTAAAATAGAACAATGGTGCCGTGCCTTAAACCTTACGATGCCGTCAGAAGCAATTTATTGATAAAAATGCATGTGTGGTAAAATAGAAATATACTTCAAAAAGTGTGGGTTTTCCGACGTGGGACCCACGCAAATAACACTATCTTTCCTATCTGACAGACCATCCAAACGGTGGAAACACACTTATCAATAAACTTTCTTCCCTTGCTGCTTTCTTTCCATACCCTTTCGTCAAAACCATACATTACCTATTCAATAAAAATTCACAAAAACTGATTAATGCGCAAGGTGGGGTAGATTGACTCATTAAAGTCTTCGTGAGTTTAGTTCAATTGGTATGAACAATGCATAATATATGTAAAGTCTGGGGTTCAAATCCCGACCACCACCAAAAAAAGATTGACCCATTGAAACTGATTCAATCATTACCTATTCAATAAACAATTCACAAAAACACATACAAATCGAAACTGATAAATAAAAAACACTTAATCAATTCCCAAGTTAGTTTTTGTCAAAATATAATTAGTATAGGTAACATTTATTTCTTAAAAAAAAGGTATAAATAACAATTTAGTGAATACACCAATAACAAAGATCGACTCTATAATGCATGTTAAACACTCACACAGTTTCGAATATTATAAGTTAAACATTCATAGCATAAATCTCATAGTACATAGGACCCACTAATTATTCTTCTTTCACTCATAATTTTTTTTTATCATGAAAGTTGTGGAGTAAGAAATTTATTGCAAAAAAAATACTACGTATATCACATTACTGGGCAGCCAATTAATCTAAATCGCTCTTTCTAATTAAATTACCATCTTTATAAAATACTAAGTTTATTTTATTGAAAAATGCTAACAAATGTTTTAAGTTAAATAAACAAATAGTAATATAAATATCTTGAAACTTGTCTAATAAAAGTCTTAAAATATAAAAAGTGATGTTTTCAATATAAAATTTTCTTTTTTTCCTTCTTTAACTAATGCCATTAACATGGCCCTATTTTCTAATATTTGGTCAAAATTTGAAAAGAAAAGAAAAAGTGTCATGGAGCACAAGATATATACAGGAGTCTTGCTACAAAGTACAATACTTGTTGTTAAAGAATCAATATATAGAAAGAACTTTTTATTGAGAAAAAAAAATCAGTGTGATAATAATTTCAATTACTATAAATTTTAATAAAATCTTCATAGATTGATTTCTTAATTAATGTCCCTTTTATTTTTACAATTCTTAACTAATGTCCTGGTTAGTGGTTAGTACTAGACTACTACTAGTATTGGCAAAATAGAATAGAATGAGTACACATTTGTACCAAACAAAAGAAGAAGAAAAGTACATATTAAGCATAGGGTCAATATACTTGCACACATGCTGGAGTTTGCAATGCAGTTTGTTTGGGTATGGGTAATGTTTCCCTTTCACATTCCAAGTCACTATCATCATCCTGCAACCAAGATTCAAAGGTACAAATTCAATAATTTATGAAGGGTTAATTATGTTTTTAGTCCTATAAATATACCAACTTTTTGTTTTAATCCTTTTAAAATATTCTTTTAACATTTAATCTCTATAAAATTTTCAATCACTACTTTTGGTCCCTATTTTAAAGTTAATTTTTGTATTTTTTTTAATGAAATTATGCAAAAATGTGTAGAATATCGTAAAAATCTTTCCCTAAAAAATTAGAATTTTTTAACAAAACATAAATTAAATATGAATTTTTAACTATAAAAAATATATAACTCATATTTAATTCATGTTTTGTTACATAAAATTAATTTTTTTTGGGAGAGATTATTATAATATTATAAGTTTTTCAACAAAATTTTATTCAAAAATATGAATTCTACATATGAGTTGACTTTAAAGGAGGGACCAAAAGTAAAAATGAAATTTTTTTTGGAGACTAAATGTTAAAGAAATTTTTTAGAGGGACTAAAACAAAAAAGTTGACATATTTATAAAATACCAAAAACATATTTGACCCATTTATGAATAGCAGGTTAATCTTTCAATCTAAAATACTTACTATTTTTTTAGTCAAAATATAATTTTTTTTTTATGGTGCAGCTTATTGTCCGATTGTCTTTTATTCAAATGTAAATATTAGTTTATATATTCAGAACATAATGCAACTTTCAAATGTAACCAAATTTCTTTATACTCATTCGTTCCTCATTGAAGACACTTCCAGGCTAATGGTTGAACAGCAAGTTTCTTTTAGGAACCTCGATGGTAAGTTAATTTTTTTTAATGACTTCTCAATTTATTCCTTCACAATTTCCAACAATTCAATTTAGTCTCTTAATATTTAAAATGGTTAAATATGATTTTAGTCCTTATAAAATTTTCAATCTTCACTTTTGGTCCATCTTTTAAAGTAAACTCATTTGTAGAATTCACATTTTTTAATAAAATTTTCCAAAAAAATTCAAAATATTATAAGAATCACTCCCAAAAAAATTTAGAATTTTTTAACAAAACATGAATTTTTATATTTTTTACGGTTAAAAATTCATATTTAATTTGTGTTTTGTTAAAAAAAATTAATTCTTTTAGAATATTTTACACATTTCTGCACAATTTCATTAAGAAATGCAAAAATTAAATTAAAAATAGGGGCCAAAAGTAGTGATGGAAAATTTTATAGGGACTAAAAGTTGAAGGAAAATTTTAAAGGGACTAAAACGAAAAATTGACATATTTATAGGGACTTAAAGTAACACCCGATTTTTAATATTAGTTTGTTAGTATTATTATTAGATTAATATTAATATTAATATTATTAATAGTATTGATTTGTTTGATATTATTAATTTAATTATTCGTATTTATTGAGAGAATAGGTAAGGGAAAAGTAGATGGATTGGTTAGTCGGTTAAAGAGTGAGAGAAAATAATATTTAGGAAGAAAATAAAGTTTTTTTTAGAGAATAAGAAAGTAGAACGCGAACGGAGGTGGATTAGTAAAATTGGATAGGAAAGAGGTGTAGTTAGTGAGATGAGTAGTGCTTTAATGATTTAAGCAGAGAGGAGTGTGAATAGCAAGACGGTGTAGTCACAGAAAGAATAATAACAAATTCGAGAGTTGCAATAGTAATATGAAAATATTAGTAACAAACTTAACTAATAGATTAGTAACAAAACTTAGTTGATTATTATAAATAGATGAGAAAATTAGGAAAATAGGGTTAAAACATACAGATTAGAGATCAAAGAAAAACTAGAGTTGTAGAGAAAAGAAGTAAAGGAAGTAAAGAGAGAAGAGCTTAGGAGAGATTCATCCGTAGAAATTCATCAATTTTACAAACTAGAGGTAAGGGGGGAATTGTCTGAACATATGTCTTCTAGTCTCTAACATTTTGACTAGAAGACAAATTAGTCTTCTACTCAGTATAACAAGTACAACAGTAGATGCACAAATTTGTCTCCAATTTGAAAACATCATAAAATTGTTTGGTATTAATTCAGTCGACACTTAAATTTAGCCACGAGAAAATTGGCACTTTTTTTTTTAATTGGACCGCAAGAAAATTGACAGGGACCAAATTAAAAATTCATTCTTTTTCAATGTGATGTTTGAATGACACGTTACACCAATTTATTTTGATGAGGAAGGAATGTGTGAGTGCACTTTCAACCAAATTTAAACTCATTTAATTTTCAATATTTATTTTTAGGAAGGAAAAAAGGGAAGATTCAACTAAATTGGTCTTATATATAATGCATTTCATTAAACTCTTATATATAAAATTGGAAAGCAAAGAAGTAATAAAAAAGAATTGCATATATACTGACCTTTGAAGCCCTGATACTTCAAAATGGATGACGTATCGTATCCCCTGCGTATCCTGCACCGATACTTGTCTGATACTTCCCGATACGTATCATGAGAGTATCCAAAGATTAAATTTTATTTTTTTAAAAAATAAATATCCGATACATCCGGATACGTATCAGGAGAGTATCCGATAATTATCATGCACCGATACCTGCCCCAATATTTCCAAATAATGTTAACTAAAAAAATAACTCTTGAATACTGATGTGTTCTTTTTTTGATATAGTGCTCCTTTTTTGGATCGATAAAGTATAACACTAATATATATAGTATAACACTGATGGTGCTCTTTTTGGGATATATTGTGTATGTAATTGACTAATCATCACTCTTTTAATCGTCAATATTATTTATATTTATGTTGATGTGCTACAAGGCTATGACTGGTTTCTTTTGTTTGTTAATATATTTGCATATTAAAAAAAAGGTTATAATTATATTGTACATTTAATTATATAATTGTTTTTATTAATGTATCTCAGCCGTATTGTATCTTAATTTTTGAAATTTTTCCGTATCGGTGCAGTATCGTATCCGTATCGTATCTCGTATCCGGGCTTCAAAGATACTAACCAAAGGTAGATCATCATCATGAAAATCAGCATCAATGCAAAGTATTTATATTCTTTCGCACTCGAAATTCCTGTTGAAGTTTTCTTCACCAACTCATTCCAATTAATCTTCAAATGTGCATTACTCAGAATGTTTTCTCTCCATCTTTAATAAAATTTGTGAATTTCGATCCAAAATACTTTTATTTATTTTTATTTTTTATAATAAAAGAAAGATTTCTTCTCAAAAGAAAAAACTTCTCAAAAAAGCAATTAAACTGTTTTGTTTTGGGCAGAATATATTTCTAATATTATTATTTTTTAAATCATTGGTGATTTGCTCAAAAAACAATCATTGTTGATCTTATTTGAGATTTTCCCGATGAATATGTTAGTGGTCTTAATAGATGCGGATAATGACTTTTACATGACAAGAAAAACACGGTTGATTTTTTTGGAATGTTGATAAAAGAATAATCATATGCAACCGAAAAAATCATCAATGAAAATATAAAGATATTTTGAGTCTAAAGTCGGGATGTCATTAGCGTGAACTAAAATAAAAGACGACGATGTTTGTGTATTGACTCGATCGAAAAAAGGACTACAAGTGTGTTTTTCTAACTGATCCGACTCAAAATGCAAACCAAATAATTTAAAAAGACTAGAGACCTAACTCTAAAGTTTGAGGAAACTTGGGTGCCCTAACTCAGCATGCATAGTATGAGGGAAATATGTGGTATTGGTTTAAGAGATATAGTAATGGTCATTGGACTCACATCTGACACCAAGCTGCGTCCCAAAATTTAATCTAACTTTGTCATTAGTAAAGGTGACAATACAGTCATAAGAATGAGTCAATTTACTGATATAAATTAAATTAAATAGACATCCATAGTTTCATGTAACATAATGGACATCCATAGTTTCATGTATCATTGGACAGAAGGAGACATGAGAATGAGTGTCTATGTTAATCAAACATTACAAAACGATAATGTAGCAGAATGATTAAATCGAAAATGTTTACAAACTTAAAGGACTTAAGTGTGACCAAAATAACTTAAAGGACCAATTTGTTACAAACCTCAAACTTAAAGAACTTATGTGTGACCAAAATAACTTAAAAGACCAATATGTTACAAACCTCAAACTTAAAGGGCCTCCAGTGTAATTTATCCTAATATTTATTCACTTATACAAAGTAATTTAACCACAAAATATACACGACAATTTTATTTTAAAAAAATCAAATATATTACTCCTTTTTTTTATTGACTGGGTATGTAGTTTTCTTTTTTATTAACAGAAGTTATGTACAGTATCTTTTATCAATATTATAAGCATACATACCTAAAGTCGAAAATTTTGAGTTCAAATTCATAACACCGAAAAAATATCCAACATAATGATGTTGATTAGGGATGTGAATAGGTTAGACCGAGCTGAGCTTTGCAAGACTTAAGTCTGACTTATCAAATTTTGTAAGGCTAAGTCTGCCCTGCGACATAAGCTTATTTTTAGGCATAAGTTTATCATTCTGAAAGTCTGATAAAGACTACTAGCTTGTTCAAAAGTATATAACATATGAACATCTTTAAATAAGCAATGTGATCTAAGTTAAATAACATATGAACGACCTACTTTTGTAAATATTGGCTTTAGCTTTGTTGTCATTTCCTTAGTACGTCTTGTGTTAGGAAGGACCCTTTTGTGGCGGTAATATAATTCATTTTAGCTTCTTCAAAAATAAAGATTAGTGAACTAATTGATCAACTATATTAAACTCTCTTTTTATGATAAACATGAGTTTTTAGGGAATTTTACTATACATTGTATCATATTTCAATTTTAGTTTATAATAATACACTTGACAAATATAATACTCTTATATATGCAAAAAATTACTATATACTAATAAGCTTAAATTACTGAAAAAGTTAACAACTTTAAATATTAATCAAAGTAAAAAATATAATATAATTTTTTTTTTTTTGAAGAAGCTAAACTAACCCCTTTAAATTGGCACCAGAGAGAATCGAATCTGAGACCTTGAGGAGGAGCACACTCCCAGATCTCAAGTCTATACCACTAGGCCAACCCAATATAATATTATTCATATTTACTTAAAGAGGTCGACCTAATATATTTAAGAGGCTTTTTGATTGACATGACTTTTTAAGTTAAATAAACTTCTAAAAAAAACTAGACCTTCTCAATTTAAGAAAAAAATATGGTTTAATCTAACCTCTTGTAGGCTAGGTCGTAGACACCTATAAACTAGTCTGACATATTTTCCTCCCAAATATTGGTATTACATATTGTATTAATCATTACCGATCTATATACAATAATATGTAAGTATTATATTAAAAAAAAAATCTGTATAACAAGGAATGAAAATGAAATAATACTATCAAGATTTATTTTTATTTTTTTGTCAAGCTATCAAGATTTAATTTACATACATTAGTAAATTAAAATATTTTTACACATATATTCTAATTACGTTAAGTAAATATTATTTTAAAATATTTTAGAAACTAATTTAAAAAGGTGGTAGTATATTGTGCCTTTATTGATTACACATGTCAAAGAGATTTACATTGTCTATTCATAAAAGTAATTACATATTTCAAAAAATATATATTTGATGGACATTTCATTCATTAATTTCACATATTAGATGGACCCCACATTTTCACCTTATCTTTGTTTCTCTTTCCAAGTTTACCGAATTTATTTTAGGATTAACATTCCTTAAAATATAAAGATGTGAATTTATTTTAATGTATTTAGAAAAAAGGTGTTTGGCTAACAATATAATATTCGCAGTAACCTTAAAAATAAGGAGATTAATAGATAATTACACATGAATGTATTTTCATCTTCATTGGAAACTTTACTCTCACCATTTTCTTTGGGAAAATTTTTCTATTCCCAAGAACATGTTATATATGAGAATAAAATTTAATAAACTTATAACAAACATAGATATGTATATTTTTATCATTTTATTATCATAAATCTATGAATATAACTTGAAACAAACACACTCTTAGATAATGTATTCCATCTATTTCAAAATGTAAGTAAAAATATATCAACATAAGTTAACGTATTTGGTCCAAATTTTGAACCAAATACATTAACTTTTGTTAACATTTTTTATTTATATTTTGAGACAAATGAAGTCGATGTGTCCCCCAAATGTAGAATTGATGGATGAGATGTCCTCACATCATCTTATTAGTTAGTATTATTAATTAATTTATTAAGGAAAATGTTAACTAATGCTCCGGGCACTAGTTAAGGAAACCAAATATAATATAAGGATTTTGGAACTTGTATAGTCAAAGTTAAAAAGCGTAAAGAATTATGTTTTCAATATAAATATTTTCTTTTTTTGTTTTCTTAACTAGTGTTCTGAGGCATTAGTTGACCAGACCCATTTATTAATAGCAATAATTTGCTTGGGTGTTTCCATTTCCAGGGAATTAATCAATTAATTTATGCCAAACAAATCACTCATCCTGACATTGAAGGCCAAATTACATGACACTCTAGTACTCTACTCTCCCACTCTCTCTCTCTTCTCTCTCTCTCTCTCTCTCTCTCTCTCTCTCTCTCTCACAACAACACAAAGTACACAACAGTTGTGTTGTGAAGTGAAGTAATGTTACAGATTCTCAGATAAAACTGTCTAGTCTTGTGGTTTCGGAAGCAGAACAAGAACAAGAATCATGAACGAACAACAAAACAAGATGTGTTTTTCAACTGCAACCAACACGGGTTTGCCTCTTTCTCTCTCTCTCTGTGATTTGCGCTTCTTCTTTATCTCTCTTTAATAACAACACCACCATCAACTTTTTTTCTTCCTCTTCTCCTGTTAACAATGTAGCTTATACAGAATTTCCTGTTACGCTGAAATTTCTCTTATTCTTTCCTTTTTGGGAAATTTTGGAATTTTTTATTTTTATTAATACGACAATATAGTCTTTTGTTTATATAATATAACTAGAGTAACCCTCTTACTCAAATAACAAAGTCCATATTACTAGGTTGGACACATTCATCTGGGTTGAACCCGGGACATCGTAGTTGGACACATTCGTCTATGTGAGTTTCATATGGCGCTTGTCATTTCACCTAGAGACAAAAAAAAACAAAAAAAACTAGGGTGACCCTTGATCTTTTTAAATGAGTTTAACAATAATAAATGTGTTAAGAAGTGTGTATGCCTATAATTTTGCTTATATTTTGTTACGGAGTAGTTTTGTCTATTGTGTGGGAGTTTCATGTCGTGTTTGTCACTTCGTCTAGTCACCAAAATGGAGTGAGGGTGACTCTTGGTCTGTTTAAATGAGATTAGCAATAATAAATGTGTTAATAAGTGTGTAAGCCCATAATTTTGCTTATATTTTGTTACGAGATATTATCCATGGCGGTTGAAGGGGTTAGTGTCTCGCAACATTGCAAACATGCTTTGATTCTCTGTTGAGAGTGGTGTTCACATTTAGTGTATGACGGCTTTTTGAACGGGTTGCATCTAGTAGGAGTAGACATGTAGGTTCACCCAAAAAAATGCATAGTATATGTACATGAGTGTTATAATAAATGGGGGGTGGGGTTGGAAAATTAATAATGCTATAAAAAATTTGTAATTGAGGCTTGCAAGCATTATTATTTTCGGCATCATCCATATTTTGTCTGCAGTGTGTGTGTTTGTGAGCATTTGTGATTCTGAATGAAATTGATTTTGTTAAATTGATATGCTGAAAATGAGTTTGAACTTTGAAGTGAAGTTGTTTGTATTTGGGTTTTTTACTCGAAATGCATGTTTAATGTAAAATTTAATGTCAATTTTTAACTTAATAGTCAATCAATTTTGATTTTATTTAATAAATCATGCCGGCAGTTTCCTGAGTGTTTTGTTAGTCTGCGGTATGCCTCAACCTTCGAATACTCGGCTCAAAACCAGCACCAAGAGAGATTAAAAAATGAAGTAATCAAACATCTATGTTTTTGTTAAAATGGCATTTGATACGAAACACAATCAATTTTGAAACCTTCAACCTTGTATCTAAACATCTCACATTGTACCTCTAATTAATCCTCCCTGAGAATGATTCATGTGTTTCGCCACCATATATTTCTTAGGGCTCCGAAAGGTATAGACATTAATTGACAGTTCTGAAACTTGTAATTTCCATTCTGAAATTGATAATATAGCTGATATGGCGTTGTTCGGGATAATTTTGATCTATTAAAGAAAAATGAGGAAAAAGTATGGTTGTTGATCTGTGAATACTGTTTTTCCGTATTCCTCTTTGTGAGGATTTTCCTTATGGCACCTCTTTCACTTCCAAAAGGAAGATATGATAATACTTTATATCTACTGGCTTTGCCTTGCCATCTCATGATAAGAAAAAACTAATTAGAAATATGGACTCAAACAATTGTGTTTAGCTAGATCCTTTGAAATTCACTATAATGCAACGTGCATGTGAAATAAAGACCAAATTGTCTTAGAAGTTAATATAATAGAGATTTTTATGTTTTGAAATATTCAGGATGACATAGATTCATTGTTATTTTCGTTGTTTTGATGTGTTGTCAAATTTTATCTGCCAAAGGCTGCAACACCTATCATATCCGCCATGTTTCCACCGTATGCCAAAACGCTATATTTGTAAGGTGGTTTTGTGGCTGGCCGACACCCTTGATTTAAGTTATAATTAATGATTAGTTTGACCAACAGTATGTTAATCAAATTAAGTCATCTTGTTTCTAGCCTACACCTTTCACACACGGTGATAAACATTTAAGAGATGTTGTTGTCGCTGCCTTTTAGGGTAAAACTGTCCGCAATTAAGGTATTTAATTTATGTGTAGTAGATATTTAAGAAAGATTATAAATATAGTGTTCAAATTTGCTATGGACGACATTCATGCACTACATTTATTTTCACTTCTGAGATAATATCAACCTAAGAATGATACTCATATTTCATTTGAGACAGGTTTTCTTCTTGACCCTGCAAAATGTGGTGTGCTGAATTTCCAAGACAAGCAAAGACTTGTTCACGAGGTTGCTCGTCAGTCCAAAGATGCCCCAAATATACTTCAAGCGTTTACTCGCCGGGAACTCCTAGAATTAATCTGTGCTGAATTAGGCAAAGAACGGAAGTACACGGGATACACGAAGGACCAGATGATAGAATATCTTCTGAAGTTAATTTCTAAGAGATCCAACTTGCACGTTGACCAAAATGCTTTTGTTCATTCTCCTGCCAAAAGTTGCATAGGATCTAAAAGGAAAAAAGAGCCTCCATCTCCAGATTTACGTAATGTTCAACTAGAGAACACAAATGAGGAAACAATGAAAACCTTAGTGTGTCGGAATGTTGCATGCAAAGCCACGCTGAATCCAGAACGTTCGTTTTGCAAGAGATGTTCTTGTTGTATATGTCGTTGTTACGATGATAACAAAGATCCCAGTTTGTGGTTGACCTGCACCTCTGATAATCCGAATGAGGCATCATGTGGAATGTCATGCCATTTGCAATGTGCCTTAAGTAATCAAATGGCTTGCATTTTGAAGGGAGGTTGTAGTACAACCTTGGATGGAAGCTTCTATTGTGTTTCTTGTGGAAAAATTAACGACTTAATGAGGTAAGTAATTTACAACTACTTTGTATACACACAAAAGTAAAATATACAGATAAATTAGTAATTTACTTTTAGCAAATATTTATGGAGTTTTGACTCATGGTTTAGTTTCTTTGTAGTTTCCTTTTGGGCTTAGGCCCACACACACACATAATTACATACATACTACATAATTACATACACTTGTACACACACAAATCCCGTTGAATACTTATTATCTGTTCATATATTATCGGGAAAACTTACCGTCAAAAGTCATGTTAATGATAGAGTCATACTGGTTTCTCTTCAACTGTTTAAGGTGCCCTGTGTAAAATATTGATTATTTGAATGGATATTTGGATTTAATAGGACTTGGAGAAAGCAATTATTGGTTGCCAAAGAAGCAAGAAGAGTGGATATACTCTCTTTGCGAATTTCCTTGGCCCACAGAATGCTCATAGGAACAAAAGTATACAAGGAAGTGCAAAAGATTGTAGAAACTGCTCTGAAATTACTGGAGAATGAAGTGGGACCTCTGGATCATGTATATGCTAGGATGACGCGTGGAATTGTGAGCAGGCTATCATGTGGTGCTGAGGTTCAGAAGTTGTGCTCTACTGCAGTTCAATGTTTTGATTTAAAGTTTTCTGAAATCTTTTCTAGTTGTGCAGAAAAGAAAGAAGCACCAAGTAAGTTTTTAATTTTTACTTTTTTGTATAAGGTCAGCTGATTGAGCTTTTAATTGTCACGAAGAACCGGATACCCTCTGGATTTTTATGTTAATTGCAATTTAGTACAGTAATCAAAGTTCGAATAGCCTTGATGGCTGTTCATTCTTGAAATTTTGAATCCAAAATAGCATTATATGCATCTTATTAGTATCGGAGTACTAGATAGCACTCTCAGCAAAGGCAATGGAGAACTCAACAATTTACCTTTTCTTCAATTAGCTCTTAAAGCAAAAGTGGACATTTTAAATGGATCGCACCTCCAAGTCTCATCCCACGACCATATGTAGGCATAACCATCTATGTAGCACCTGAACTTTAGATTGAAGGCGTGTTTGGTGTCCGACATGTGTCAGTGTCAAACATTGACACGTGTGGTTACATTTAATCACTTCTATTTCTTCAAATAATTATTACCGGTGTCTATGTGTCTATGTCAATATCGTGTCCGTGTCTGTGTAAGAACGTCATAGATAATCATCGAGATAAATGACATTCTTTCTATATTTATCTTTATATTTTACGCTTGTATCATCATGTGGGAGGATATAGAAGTAAATAGTCGAACATCGTCGGCAGAAAACAACACTGATTTGATTATACATTCATGTATTAGATAATTTTGCTTTTCTATTAACCTACACTAATTTGGCTTTTCTTGACAGCAGCATGCTCTTTACGTTTTGAAGAGTGTCTTCCTACCTCAGTGGTCATTGTGCTTGAATACAACGAGAAACTTCTAAAGAACTTTCTAGGCTGCAGGCTTTGGCACGGAATATCAACAATGGACTATCCGGAACAACCCACTTTCATTGCTTTGAGGCCTGAGAAAAGATTCAAGTTAGAAAACCTCACACCGTCTACTGAGTACTCTTGCAAGGCTTCTATATTCAGCAGCACAGGGATTTTAGGTGCAGCAGAAGCTAAATGGGTAACACCTTGCAAACAACCTCCAAAAGTTATTCGACATATTGCAAATCATTCAACTGTCGACACATGTGCACCAGACCAAATTAAGATATCTGTTGAAAAACGCATGCTTTTAAACATCCCGAACATGTTTGAAGAGTTTCTCAGCAAGCCTCCAACAGCAGAACCTTTTTCGCATAAAAGTTTTGCAGCAATTCCACCTGCCACACCTTCTAAATCCAACGAAATGAGACAAATGACTGGTTTGAATTCTAGAAAGCGCGTGAAGGAAAATGATTACGAGTATTCTGTGAGAGTAGTCAAATGGCTAGAGCATCAAGGGCACATAGACGAAATCTTCAGAGTGAAGTTTCTCACTTGGTTCAGTCTCAAGGCTAATCAGCAAGAGAGAAGGGTAGTTAGTGCTTTTGTTGATGCACTGATTGATGACCCTGCAAGCTTAGCAGACCAGCTAATACACACTTTCACTGATGAGATTTGTTGCGACCAAAAATCTTAGTAGAGATAGTTTCTACATTTAATATTTGTTTTTTGGTTTGATTCCACTGAACCTAAATGGCATTGGGTGGTTTTATTATTTTGATGATAAATGGTACTGGATATTTATAAAGTAGTTTGAACTTAGGGTCAGTACATGGATCAGATTTTTCAATTGTTCCTCTGGCTAGTGATGGGGTGCATTAATTTATGTTCTTTGAAGAAATCTTAGTAACGTGCATTTTAACACTTTTTTTATTGCATTTGAAGTTGGTTCCACCAAATATAGTGAGATTTTGTGAGAGATTCACCTGATTTATTAAAAAGGGTAGTAAAAGTATATTTTAATTCTGTGCCAATATCTTGATTGGTGGACCGATTATTGGATACATTTTTGTTCTTACGAAAACAAACTTATCTGTATCATTAGCAACATCAATAATACAACATTAGTTTGTCTTCTAGTAAACTTCACAATTGAGGTTGGACATAATTGTTTAAAACTGAAAATTCAATCGGTCATAATAAAATCAAAATAAGACAAATTGCGTGAAGGATTATTAAGACTATTCACTACTACTGTAGCATCGAGCTCAAAGATGGCACCATCCAAACCCAGTTGTGACACCCAATTGATGGCTTACAAAAGACCATATGCTTCATCTTCCTTTACTGGTAACATAGGAGAATAACACATTGTTTTAGCTCTAACAAATATGCCATTATGATCTCGCATGTACATGATTTTAGCTTTCCAACAAATGGTTTCCTCCACTTAACTATATTTGCAGAGGGTGATTTCCATACGTTAGTGCTTTACTCAGTTGTGCTTATTGCCATTGATTGAGGAACGTGACCAAGTTGATATATTGATGTAACAACCTCATCAATCTCGTCCCAAAACTTTAAATTACGGCTTTTCCAAAGATTCCACATACTCGTACACCACATGCTACATTTTACATGAAACATTTTGTTTGCATTAGTAAATAATAGACTAACAACAAGTCCATCGGCAGACAATATATGGTTCAATCAATACAAAATTGCACATTCATATGAGAAACATGCGTTCAGATTTGTAGGATATGACGATTCTTTTTACCAATAGTGGATGAAGATTTGAAACCCAACAAATTTAAAAAAAGAAAAAACAAAAGGTGAACAGGTAACTAAGTAAGTTATGGTTCGGACAAAAATTGATTTTGGAAAATTGATTCTAACTTAAAGTGAGTTGAAAGAAAAGTGATTAGTGTTTGGATATATTCATCTAAAAACAAGTTGAACTATAAATTTGTGTAATAGTCAATTATATAATAAAAAACTACAAAACTTAGCTTCAAGTAGAATCAATTATGGAGACGGAATTAATTCTACTCGAAAACAAGCAAACACACTAGAATCAATTTTGGTCTCTAGGAGTGAAACCAAACATATAGGAGCTTTAAAAATTAGTTGATGTGGTCTAATGAAATGAGAGTGTGTCAAAAGGTGTGTCCTTAGCATAAAGTGTGTGTCATCATAATATGATCATACTATCAAATACAGAAGTACGATGGTCAAGTCACGCAGTGTAAGGTAAAAAAGTCATGTCAGTGTACAAAAATACAGTTCAATAAAACAAGAAAAGAATTTCAATGAGTGAAATCTTTGTGTTTTTATAAGTGTCTAGAATTTCACCGCAAAAATAAGACAAATGCCTAGAAACTAGAAAGTGGGTGGAGCCCCGAGTAGCAGAGATCCTAATCAGACAATGACTATAATATCAAAAAGACATAAAAACAATAGTCGTACAGTGTAACAAATTACAGTTCTATAATATACATCAAACCATTCAATTTTTCAGCCTAATCTGAACCTTGACTCAAGACCATTAAATGATTGCTGTCTCTCAGATTCAGTATGTCGCATAGGCCTAAACGTTAATCAACTGCAACGCTCAAAATGTGGTTACACAGTTTTAACAGTTTCTGCCCAGATCATACATAGACATTGTATCTGCACCAATCATTCATGTTAGTAGCCTGAGCACATTCCCAAAATTTTCTACTTGGTGTTTGGTATATAAAGAACATACACTACACGAATGCAGTCATCATACATTTTCTTCAGTGTTGGCAGCTTCATTGAACGCTGAAGCCAAGTACTCAGCAAGGCTTGGTCCAGAATTGGACTTACTAAAAACAGCAGGTGGTCCCTCCCTTTTTGTACTTGTAGATTTTGAATTCTCACGTGCATATGAAGTATTTGAAGAAGAAATCGTTGAATACCATATAATAGGTTTCAAACATTCCCACGGATCTTCGACCATGGACCTCTTGTAAAATCGTTCTGGACCACAACCTCTGTCTTCATTGGACCAGCGACCATGAGAACTTGATCCTTGTCCACTACCCCGTCCTGAAACATGGCTTCTGTTGTTGTGCCAGAATCCCCTGCCTCGCCCTCGACTAGAGTTAGGATTGTTCCTGAATGCTGGAGACTGATTTGGACTATATTCTGAAGCGGGAATTGGAATATATTCTGAAGAAATATTTGGATTATGGTTGGGCCATTGATTCATGCCTGGTGCAAAGTTGTATGGACTGCCTAGTGATTCAAACCTAGGGCTTGGATAAGTACCACCACCTGATGGACGGAATGGAAAGTTATACTGAGGAGGGCCTCTAGGTCCATTCCAAACCGGGTTTCTATAGGGTGTTGGCAATGCTTGAGTGGGAGATGGAGACATCTGCGGATTTGTTGTAGCTGTTATTTCATAGTCGTCAATGTGAATTGTCAGAAGTGAAAAAAGCAAATGTATAACAATACAATAACAACTCATTAAAGTAATATATATAAAAAAAAAAAAAAAAAGGAAAGGAAAGAGAAATTTGCCGTGCTGTAAAGTAAGCTGGTATTTTTGTTCCTTGAAAGATTAGGATGACACAAATTAAATCTTTCAAAAGTTATTAAATAGATCAATATATCCAAACTTTACTCAATCAAGCTCCTCAGGTTAAATTAATATCTTTGGTATATTATTAGAAGGCGTTAGGTTTCTTGAGAAGAAACACTAAAGAAAGGGAATTATGTGTCCCTGTAATTTTATTGATCAAGGGAAAAGAAGGTACACGAGAGCTTACTGTGTTCACACAAAAAAATTCCAGTTACAATAACAAAATAAATCCTAACCTTCTAAACCTGGGTCGGCATCCTTATATAGACCTCCCAAACAACAAGGGTTGACCCCTAATAAATAACCCTGAACGTATCCCAACTGCCGAAAGGCAACAAACTGACCCTAACCACCTATCTAACTCCAAAAAACAGTTAAATATTTCTGTTATTAATTCTTCTGCCGTAAACCTTTAAGGCAGGAGCAATAGGTATATTGGATCCCTAACACTACATCCCTCCTTGATTGAGTCAAATTATAAAATAGTGCAGATTGTAATCTATTGATGGAAATATTCATCTGCAAACTGTATATTTGAAGGGTTATCCTAAACAGAATGCAAGCAGGGATTTGAAGTCCTAATTCCAGTATGCATTGCTATAATAATATGAATAACATCAGCATAAATTAGGTTTAGTAGTTGCTGAAAGTTTAAGAACAAATCAACCTTGTCAACACATTATCAATATTATAAAACGATCTCTAAAATAGCAAAATATTAATTAATTTAGTCTCTCTGTCAGCATTTAATATCAAATGCATGCCTAACCACCTAGTTTCAAATTCATCCCCGACATCAATACCAACTTAATATCATTATAGTCCCTGCAAATACCCATAGAATGACGAACTTTATTAACATTTTACAATTTCATAGACTACTTTGGAATATTGATTATGTGGAGGTCTATGTAGCACTGACACTTCATCAAAGACGTGCTTGATGTAAAACAGCATGACACTAACCTAGATAGTCAATCTCGGCCAATTTAGGAGGGATCCCGGAGGAGCGGCGCATCTCAGTGAAAAACTGACAGGACTGCGGATCCCAGTCTACTTCTGGTTCGCGGCCGCTCCAAATGGGAGATCAGGTTCCCGATTCACGTGCCCGCTCCAGGAAAATCATGATTATGCCTTTAAAATTTGAACCGTTGGAAGGGAAATTTGGGTTTTTTGCACAACCCTAACCCTTTTCTCTCTTCTCCTTTCCATTCTCTCTCTGTGTATCCGCCATTTTCAACCCTAAACCCTTTTCTCTCTCCTCCTTCCCATCGTATCACACATTTACACCTCCACCACCCTCCTTCGCCGCTGCCTTCGCACAGTTCACCCTAAACCTTTTTTTTCCGTTCTTCTCTATTCTACTTCTTTCATTACATGTTTTTACTTTAACATATTGACTGTATATTGTATAACCTACACCCATGTTTTTTGTTCTTCTCTGTCTTTTCTGTTCATTAATATTACATGCTTTTTGTTTGTTTGTTACATTGGTATCAGCTACTACTAGAATGGACATTAAAAGACACAATGAATCTCTAACTAGTAATTCTTTTATCATAACTTTGTTTGTTCTCTGTTTTTTATACAATCTCTCATTTGTTCTTTCTTATACGATCCATCCTTTGCGATCCCACTACCCGGGATCCCTCTATCCAGGAATGACTACCTAGTCACTAACACAAGTGGTTACAATTTCAGTAACCTAATTGAGTATTTAACTTATAACAATTCCCTAATAAATCATCATCTGATATAAAAAAGATACCTGAATGCTTCGAGGAAAAATCCGGAACAAAATTTAGAGGAAGAGGGGGAGGAGGTGGCAAATACTCCGGCGGAGGCCGGACACTAACACTACTCCTTTTATCAGAGAATGCATTCATTGGATCTGTATAGTAATTAAATCTTGGAGCAGTATCCGTTGATAACACAGTTGAAGGAGCTTCAGCCAATGGATTTGCAAGAAGACTAGGTGTACCGGAACCTTCACCACCAGAATTTTGAGCACGATCAGCTTGTAATCGCATTTCCTTCAACCGTTTCTTTCTTTGTTCTGAATCTTCCATGTCACCTAATAATTGAATGATGAAAATTGAAGAGGGAAAATTATGAGTTAGGGTTTGACCCTTAGACGGTGGATATTGCGGCGGTGGCGGATTAGGTTAAACGCAGGATGTTTTCAAGTAAGAAGAGAAAAAAATTCTGAGATGTATTTTACGGTGAAGATATTATCGATTTTGTATTGTATTTGATTTGATGGGTTTAAGTCATATGATTCTCACCACTGAACTCAAAGGGAAAAAAAAAAGTTTTGCGTGAATAGTTAACTTTGTCTTTAAATTTGTAAGGATTAATCAAATTAGTCTTTCAATTTGTTGAAATAGTCAATTAGTCCTTGAATTTGTCAATTGTTAATCAATTTCGTCCCTCTGTCAAGTTAGGGTGTTAACAGTGATAATGTTGCTCGATAACCACTCGCGTAGCTGTTATTTCAAAGTCGTCAATGTAAATTGTCAGAAGTGAAAAAAGTAAATGTAAATCTACACAGTGATCAGAGTGGTCATAAGAGAAAATACTAAAGATCATAACAATACAATAATAACTCATTAAAGTAATATATATATATATATATATATATATATATATATATAAAAAAAAAATAAAAAAAAAGGAAGGAGAAATTTGCCGTGCTATAAAGTAATCTTGTATTTTTGTTCCTTGAAAGATTAGGATGACACAAATTAAATCTTTCAAAAGTTATTAAATAGATCAATATATTCAAACTTTACTCAATCAAGCTTCTCAGGTTAAATTAATATCTTTGGTATATTATTAGAGGGCATTAGGTTTCTTGAGAAGAAACACTAGAGAAAGGGAATTGTGTGTCCCTGTAATTTTATTGATCAAGGGAAAAGAAGGTACACGAGAGCTTACTCAGTTCACACAAAAAAATTCCAGTTACAATAACAAAATAAATCCTAACCTTCTAAACCTGGGTCGGGCATCCTTATATAGACCTCCCAAGCAACAAGGGTTGACCCCTAATAAATAACCCTGAATATATCCCAACTGCCAAAAGGCAACAAACTGACCCTAACCACCTATCTAACTCCAAAAAACAGTTAAATGTTTCTGTTATTAATTCTTCTACAGTAAACTTTTAAGGCAGGAACAATAGGTATATTGGGATCCCTAACACTACATCCCTCCTTGATTGAGTCAAATTATAAAATGGTGCAGATTGTAGTCTATTGATGGAAATATTCTTCTGCAAACTGTATATTTGAAGGGTTAACATAAACAGAATGCAAGCAGGGATTTGAAGTCCTAATTCCAGTATGCATTGCTATAATAATATGAATAACATCAGCATAAATTAGGTTTAGTAGTTGCTGAAAGTCTAAGAACAAATCAACCTGGTTAACACATTATCAATATTATAAAATGATCTCTAAAATAGCAAAATATTAATCAGTTTAGTCTCTCTGTCAGCATTTAATATCAAATGCATGCCTAACCACCTAGTTTCAAATTCATCCCCGAGATCAATACCAACTTAATATCATTATAGTCCTTGCAAATACCCATAGAATGACGGACTTTATTAACATTTTACAATTTCATAGACTATTTTGGAATGTTAATTACGTGGAGGTCTATGTAGCACTGACACTTCATCAAAGACGTGATTGATGTAAAACAGCATGACACTAATCTAGGCAGTCAATCTCGGCCAATTTTGGAGGGATCCCAGAGGAGCAGCGCATCTCAGTGAAAAACTGTGACAGGACTGCAGATTCACGTGCTCCGGTTCCTGCTCTAGGAAAATCACGATCATGCCCTTAAAATTTGAACCGTTTGAAGGGAAATTTGGGTTTTTTGCACAACCCTGACCCTTTTCTGTCTCCTCCTTTCCATCGTATCAAACATTCACACCTCCTCCGCCTTCGCTCAGTTCACCCTAAACCCTATTTGTTTTGTTCTTCTCTATTCTACTTTTTTCATTACATGTTTATACTTTTAACATATTGACTGTATATGGTATAACTCAAGGTTTCAAAAAACGGACCGGTACCGGGATTGCGGCCGTTACAAAACGGTGTCAGCAGCCACCGTGACCGTTTTTGGACCTTTTCACGTCGAGAACAAAAATCACAGCATATTTAAAAAAAAGCACAAGAATACAAGAACAGGAGAAGAAGGAATCTGAATCTTATCTTTTTTACACAAATCAATTACTTACTTCTTTCCCTGCTTGCGATTTGCGATTCTGGTGTTGCCGTTTCTTGCTTCATTCTCTTTCTTCAGGTTTGCTCTTTCAGTTTGCGATTTTGTTGTGTTTTTTTTTTTTTTTTTTTTAATGAATAACACGCGTATGCGCAGCTTCACTCTTCATTCAATAATAATAAATTAATAATAATAATAATAATTAATAATTTCTTTTAGATGGTTTATTTGTTTATTCATATCTTTATTTATTAAACTCAAACAAAAAAGTGTGCATTCATTTAAAGTAGAAGAAATAGTCACAAGAAAGAGGGGTTTGAATTGTAACTCTTTTAAAAATTATTCCTGAAACTTAAATAAGTTTATATACTTAAGAAAGTTCTTGGTAAGAGTTAAACAAATAAAAATATTTGTTAATTAATAAATAAAAGGATCAGAGAATTTTGGATTGTATATTTAAAATAAAGTAAATAAAAAGATCAGAGAATTCTGAAATATATGACTGAAATAAATAAAGTAATAAAGGGACCAGAAAAAAATATTGACGTGAGAAAGAGATTGAATTCTTTTGTATCGTAAGCTTTTGTCAATTGCCTTGCTATGTTGCTATATTTATAGATGGCTGGAGTCTTTGAAGCTCACTTGAAATATACATAAACATACAACTGTTGTTTGTACGTTCCAAAACAACTCATATGCATTTGCTTTGTTGCTTGATGCGCAAGGTTGCAAAAAAAAAGTGTTATTCCAAGTGAAGAATGTTTTGAAGAACATTCTCTTCTTTCCAAGCCTTTTGAGACAACCCCACGTGAGATTGTAATAATACAGCTATGATTAGTTGTAAATGGATGGAACATAATGATGTCATTCTTATCTCTTTGTAGTTTCACCGGAATGTTCTCAAGAACATTCTTTCTTTGTAAAACAATTTTTTCTTCTTTCTTTAAGAACACATGATGTAATAATCCAGTTGTGATCTTGTGTTAAATGGATGGGACATAATGACATCATCCTTATCTCTTTGTAGTTTTACCAGAATGTTCTCAAGAACATTCTTTCTCTGTAAAACCATTTTTCTTCTTTCTTTAAGGCACGTGCTTTTTCAATATTTCTTTAAATGCAAAGCCTTTATGTAATCATGTGATATTCTTTCCATTTATGTCATATATCAAAATATCTTCTTTTGGTGAGACATAGGGAATATTTTGTTCTTGAATTTGTACCACAAAGTTCATTTATGTCATTTTGCTTATTTGCTTTGATAAGAACGTTTTCAACTTTACTTGTAATCTTAGAATGTTCTTCTCTTTAACAAGAACATTCTCATGAAACATTTCTCACAAAACACGCTAGTAGATAACAAAATAATAATTGTAATATTTTTGTTATCTTTTAAAACATCAAATGAGGATGTTTTCTTCATTTTGTATGACCAAAATGATATTTGTAGGAACATGAGAAACCTTTCTCAAAATCAAAATTCCTTTGATTGATTTCTGTTCTCCAAATCATATCTTGAATAGTGATAGATGATTCTTGGACCATCATAAGTATTTTATGATAGAATCTCAAAGCATATGGTCATGAATTTTCTTCTTTGATCATTCTCCGATCAATATCATAAATGAATGACTTAATAAATAATTCATTCATGAATTGATTTCTTTTTAAAGTTGATTCTAATCATTTTGATGAAATGATGAGAATAATTTCTAGTGTAATATGCATCCTCATCATGAGAACATTCTTTCATCGGAGTTGATAATGTTCTCTTCTATATGGGATGACAATACATTCTCGGTTAATTAACCTTTAATTATTTTGTTGATGATGCAATTTA
>Ga0315914_1002382_pt1 | contig 28806 bp, 17 predicted proteins | sample MpolenodulesMG_FD_203920 | JGI IMG/M metagenome (GOLD analysis project Ga0315914, IMG submission 203920) | Medicago polymorpha root nodule microbial communities from Los Angeles, California, United States - elongated nodules | ecosystem: Host-associated > Plants > Roots > Nodule | place: USA...
ACTTATCCAACAATCCCAAGACAAGAAGAGTCTCCTCACTCACGTTCATCGTAGACATAGAAGAGAAGAAGAAGAACATAAAGTAAATAACAAGAAAATAAAAGAAGAACTTTTATTAAGAAAGTCAATTGTCACTATTGAATTCCAAGAACAACAGATGATTTTACAAACTAGAGGGCTGCTCTATTTATAGTCTAACATTGACTTGAGCCCCAAGAATTAAATCACTAAATTGTTGCACAAGAAACCATGGGCTCTAAGTTAGAAATACTAAAATAGGTAGCTTTGTCAAAGAAGCAAAAGCAGCAAAAGGGTAAAAGGGTCGCGCCACTTTGTTATATTTTTGCACAAGATCTTCAAATTCTTTGCACAAGATATTTTTGTATGAGATCTTCATATTTTTTGCATGAATTAGCTCCAATTCTCCTTTCTTTTACTCCAAGACTAAATCTTTTGAATATTTGTTCCTCAAATATAATAACTTGCCATTGAAGTAAAATAGTTTTAGAAGGAAATAAAAACATATTAAATCTAATTAAAATAAACTTAAATATTAAATAAAAGACACTAATTAATGACTAATTATTGACTCATCAATTTTATGTTGGATGATGGTTGCAATTGATTTGGTACCAGGAACGAGTCCTATTTCGATTGCGCCGTATCGGATGTCTGCATCAGAGTTGGGTGAGTTAAAGAAGCAGCTGGAAGAGTTGTCAAAGTGTGAGTTTTGGTTGCGAGAAGTATGTTTTCTTGGTCATGTGATTTCGAAGGGTGGTTTTGCGGCGGATCTGTCGAAGGTTGATGCAGTGTTGCAGTGGGAATCGCCGAAGTCTGTTTTTGAGATCAGGAGTTTTCTTGGGTTGGCAGGTTATTATCGGAGTTTTATTGAAGGATTCTCTAAGTTGGCGTTGCCATTGACGCAGTCGACTCGGAAAGGACAAACGTATGTTTGGGATGCTAAGTGTGAGAAGAGTTTCTAAGAGTTGAATATGAGGCAGAGAAGATGGTTGGAATTTCTTAAGGATTATGATTTTCAGTTAAGTTATCATCCTGGAAAGGCGAATGTGGTGGCAGATGCTTTGAGTAGGAAGATGTTGCATATGTCTGCTTTGATGGTTAAAGAGTTGGAGTTGATTGAAAAGTTTCAAGATTTGAGTTTGGTTAGCGAGCTGACGCCGAATGGTGAGAAGTTAGGAATGTTGAAGTTGACGAGTAATATTTAGGAAGAGATTAAGAATGGTCAAAAGGAAGATTTGGAACTTGTGGATCGAGTGGTGTTGGTTAATCAGGGTAAAGGTGTGGACTTCAGATTGGATGAGAATGGCGTTTTGTCGTTTCGTGATCGAGTTTGTGTGCCGGATGTACTAGAGCTTAAGAAGAGGATTTTGGAAGAAGGTCACGTGAGTAGTCTAAGTATTCATCCAGAAGCGACGATGATGTATTAGGATTTGAAGAGGTTATTTTGGTGGTCTAGAATGAAGAGGGATGTCGCAGAGTTTGTTTTCCTATCAAGACCAGTATGCCTGTGGCGAGGTTGGCTGAGATCTACATTGAGCAGATTGTCAGGTTGCATGGTATTCCTTTTAGCATTGTGTAAGATCGGGACCTGAGGTTTACTTCTAAGTTCTGGGAGTGTTTGCAAGCTGCTTTGGGAACTAAGAAATCACGGATGAAGGAAGCGTACTCAGAACCAGGGCCTCTGCTTACTGAAAAGCTTCAATTTGGGGACGCCCTGGAATTCCACCAGATGGGTGGGAGGACAATGATAATTGGTCATGTCTGAGCCCAATGTATGGGACAAGATTACGGCTTATATAGCCGAAATAAAAGAAAAAGCAGCTTTGGAAGCCGAGATCGAACAAGAGGAATACATCGGAAAAATTAATGATGATTTTCAATATAGTTCGATGGAAAACCAACGGTTAGATTGCATCTATGATGGCAAACCTTTAGGTTTCGAGAAGATCCAATGGGGCCAGCCAAGAAAATGCAGGCACAAGACCCTTTGGAAGAAGTTGATCTAGGTGATGGGACAGTCATTCTACAAACGAACAGCTTGCAAACATCGTTTATTTCCACTCGTTATGCCAAGCGGCAAGTTCTACAAACGAACAACTTACAAAACGTCTTTTACTTTCCTCGTTGGTCAAGTGGTAGGTTCTGCAAACGAACAACTTGCAAACCCTTTCTATTTTTATCATGTGCCAAGTGGAAAATTCTACAAACGAACAGCTGCCATTTACCTTTTTCCCCAAGTGTCATCCCCGGTGTGTCCGGTCAAGAGATGTCACTGATCAATCACTTCAAGTGGCAAGTTCTACAAACGAACAGCTTACAACAACCTATCATTTTCTCTTAAGTGTCATCCCAGTGTGTCTGGTCAAGAGGTGTCACTAAAGCAAACTTTTGTCTTTTTCAAGCTGTCGTTCTAAACCAACACGATAGTAGACGATCCTTTGTTCCCAAGAGAACCTACATTATCCCCCAGCAAAGTCAGATCCCTTTCTTTAACGAATTCGGGTATCCTTTTCTTTGAATCTATCCCTAGTCAGATCATCTTTACCGTCTTGCATTCATAATTGCATTGCAAGCATTCACGACATTTTAAGATCAAAATTGACATACTCTATATATAAGTCTCTTCGGCTTGACGAATCAAAGATGTCATCTTCGAGTCTTTGCAAGAAGAAACTTAAATAGGGGCATTTGTCATACCCAAATTTTGCCCTAACCAAAACTTTCTTTCTTCTCATTTTCTAAAAAAAAGAGTCAACGTTAACCGAGGTCAACTGTTGACCGAAGTCACCCTTTGACCAAGGTCAACAGTTGCCCAAAAGTCAACTTTTTTAAAAAAAACCTTTTTCACACCAAATGAATTCTCATTAATGTTTTCCCCCTTAGTTACTTGTTTTTCAATTTTTCTCTTTTTTATTTTTTGTTTCACATTTTTACTCTGTTACTTCGTTCTCAAGAAAACTCAATTTCATTACACTAAAAATTTCAATTTCAATTTCATTTCCATTACATTTCTAACCACAAAAATCACAACTTTACACATTTGTTTTATTATTTTCAAAAATCACAAAATTCAAAAAAAAAAAAAAACTAACTTTGACAAATTCACCCAAACTGAACATTTCACTTCCATTTCATTTCTTTTCACCACAAATTGTGCATCTAAAATCTTCTTCACATATAACGGTTCACCATTATTCAACACATCATCACTCACCACCAAAAATTATCCAAAAAAGTCACAAAAAACTCATTCTTTGCAAAAATTCCAAACTACGTACCCTTTCTTACTCTTCACTCTTAATGATCAAGTTACTCCTTCTGTAAGTACCTAACAACTCGGAGGGGATTTAGGGTTTACAAAATCATCATTTTCATCAAAAATTTCAAAATCTTCATTTCTTCATGAAACTTCACCATTCTTCAACCAAAAGTTGTGATAGTGAGTTAAACCATTTCAAGACCTAAACATGGTAGGTTTTGATACCCCTGAAGTTGTTATGAAGTTTTCCCTTTAATTAATTTTGCTTAATTCAGTGTTTTTTTGAGTTTTATTTTTTTGTTTCAAAACTTATTTTTCATTTTTCTCTCTATACAAACCTTCACTGTGGAATCTAAGCTTAGATTAATGATCAACGTGAAAAACCAATCAAAATGGTATTTTAATTTGTGAGATTTGGTGACTATTTAAGTTTTAAGGAAAATAAAAAATGGTGGTGTTTCTTGTTGTTGTTCTACGTGAATGAGCTTGTGTTTGGGGGGAGAAGAAGTTGGTTGCTCCCCTTTGACCAATGGGACTCACTTTTGTCTTATATATTGGCTTCTATTACACCTCGCTTTTCAGATCTGTACCCCCCTTATTTTATTTTTTGCATTTTTCTTCATTATTTCTCTAGCTTTTTTTATTTTTATTGTCATTTTTTTCTTTTAAGCATATCTAGAAATATGCAACATTACCTCATGCATTTTTTTTCTTTTTTTCCTTTATTTATTTTAGGCTTTATTTTATTTAGTTTATTTTAGTGTTATTTCATGCATTTTTTTTCTTTTTATTTACTTGCTTTATTTAGTTTTTAGTATTTTTATTTCTTGCATTTTTTTATTTTATTTACTTGCTGTTTTTAGTTTATTTTAGTATTATTCAAGGTAATCAGAGCCGGACCGGACATCAAACCGGTAAAGACATGGGTTCGAGGTTTTAAGGTTCAACCCGGGTTGAACCGTTTTCAATAAAATAATTCATTTAAATATAAAAAATAGGTAACATTGGAATAATAATTCATTTATATATAAACACATATTTTTCTTCTTTCAAAAAAAATCATACTTCTTTTATTTAAAAATAAAATCAAGTTTGTTACTATATATTAACCAAAATAAAATATAAAAGTGAAGTTTTCTTACTTACTATTTTAATATTTCTAATACCAAACATATATATGTCGCTCAAGCCCAATTTTGTTGAGAGGGGCAGCCGCAGCCCAAACCCACTATGTAACCGCCAACTTGCAAGCATTCTATTTGTTATTGCATCTTCATTCTTTATTCTATTTTTCAATTACAATTTTTCAACTTTTCTTGAACCGAATCATATTCAATTCTCTCTTCATCTTCTTTCAATCATGCTTGAATACTTTGAATGAGGTTTTTGCTTGTGCTGCCTTTTGTGGAGAAACGAAAAAAGAAAAGGAAAATTGAAAACTGAGGCCATCGTTCTCGTCTAGTTTTTTTGTGAAGAAAAGAACCAAAGCCGATCCAACCCATCAAACCTCCTGAACCGCCGGTTTTGTCCCGTTTCACCGGTTTCCCGGTTTGTTTTCCGGTTTTATGACAGAACGGTTTTCAGGCCATTTCGAACCGGACATGGGTCCGGTTCACGGTTAGACCTGTTGAACTGGCCGGACCAGTCCGATTTTAATTAACTTGGTATTATCATCTCATCTTTTATTATTGATGTATTTGCTTTATTTTAGTGTTATTATCTTTTTTTCTTTTCTTTTCTTTTTATTTTCTTGGGTTAATTAAGTAAATGGTCCTTGTAAATATTCAGAATTTTGTTTTTAGTCCCTATAAAATAAGATCACATTTTCTAGTCCCTATAAAATTTTCCATCAGCATTTTTAGTCCCTATAAAAAATTTCCATCAACTTTTTTAGTCTCTGTCAAAAATTTCCATCAACGTTTTTGGTCCCTAAAATGCTTAAAGAAAATGTCACAGGGACTAAAAAGTGTGATTTTATTTTGTAGGGACTAAAAATAAAACTGTGAATATTTATAGGGACTAAAAACTTAATTAACCCTATTTTCTTTTTATATTTATTTACTTGCTGTTTTTTTTATTTAGTATTATTATCTCATTTTTTTTCTTTTTCTTTTATTATTTATTTATTTGCTTTATTTTAATTTATTTAGTGTTAATATCATATCATTTATTTTATATCTATTTACCATTTTATTTTCTTGCTTATTATGCTTTAGAATGTATTTAGGGACAAGTGTAAATATAAATGAGAATATTGCATTGCATACATATTTATTTATTCCGCTTATTATGCTTTAGAATGTATTTAGGGACAAATGTAAATATAAATGAGAAGCTTGCATTGCATGCATATTTATTTATTCCGCTTTTATGCACAAAACTTCAATTACCCCATGAAATTGAACAACGTTAATCAATTTACCCCCTCCGTCAAATTCTTTTGTTAGTCAACATGACGTTTTGCAAATACCTCTTGAAGTTTTGCACTTATGTGCAAAATGCCCCTTGAACTGAAAATTTAACAATTAGCTTTAGTATTTAAGTTATTATTTAAGACGCATTTTCTGAATGATCATAATAGAAATTGGTACCAAACATAGAAATATAACTGAAATAACTTACTTTTATTGATGATACAATATGAATATAGGATACAATGGGTTCCCTAGAAAATTGAGAGTCTTGGGTCTCTCCCTCCAAGAATTTGAGAGTTTGGTCTCTCCCAAACCAATATTCAGTTCCAAATAAAATGCCTACTAATTTTTCATTTGATTTTCCTATTTATTCAATAATTTCTTAATAGTAACTACTGCCTAATAACATAATAACTACATCCTAATAACGTAATAATAAGATGTCTAACACATCATAAAAACACTACAAAGTAGATTCATAATATAGCTGACTAATTCTCTTTTGTATCCATGTATGCTATTCTACCTAATGAGTATTTTGAACTGTTTCTTTTTTATCAAAACAATGCTGAATTGAAATTCTTTTTGGAATTCTAGCTTATGACTCTCAACATAGGTATCAAACACATCAATATTGCCAAGTAGTGTTAGGCTTTATAGGGTAATGCTTATGTTGATTGTCACATGCTCATTGTATTCACAAACGAAGTATTATTAAGTTTGGATTTCTATATCTAATAAAGTATTACAAAGCGGTTATGGAGTAGTATATTGTTTTGTTTTTTGTTATCTAAAATATTGGATTGTAATAAAGGATTCAAATGTTAATTGTAATATTGGATTGTAATATTGTAGAGTTTAAAGTATTAAAGTTAACTGTTAATTGTTTGTCTTTAATATCTTTTGAGTCAAGGATAAGAAAAAAAAATATAAATTTTCAAGTTCGAGGGGCATTTTGCACATAAGTACAAAACTTCAGGGGAGGTATTTGCAAAACGTCATGTTGACTAACAGAAGAATTTGACGGAGGAGGTAAATTGATTAACGTTGTGCAATTTCAGGGTAATTGAAATTTTGTTAATGTTAGTGGGTAATTGATGAAACTTACAATTTCGAGGGTAATTGTTTATTTAGTCAATATCATTGTCATTATGTTTTAAGCATAGTTTTAAAAACCGGACCGGCCATCGACTCGGTGAGGGTAGTGGGTCATTGGATCATTAGCCGAACCACTGAGTCGTTGGTCGAATTGCTTGAAAGAATCGGATGACTCGGTCATTTCACTCGATCTCAATATAGTTTTGATCTTTGTATTAAACAAGTTGACTCAGTCTAAACAAATAAAACTAACACTAATAAATATGAAAGAAATCATCAAATAAATTAACATAATTTCTCAAATTTGTTTTTAAATTTAAGTCCATCGACTATAATATAATTATCTGATCAAACACATAAATTTATAAGTATAATAAATTAGAAACACTTATTTTTAAAATTGAATTGAAAAAAAGTGAGAAAATATACATGTTAAAATTTGAACTGAAGCATATATAATCATAACGCCAAAAAAATAAAAAATAAAAAAGATGCATATATAATCAAAACTTTTAAGTGTTAGAAGTAGTAGAACAATGGAGTTTCCAATGCTAACCCAACTTGGTCTTGGCTACGGCGTACTTTCCCAATCGCATGGCATAAAATACATCGTCACATGACACTACATATCTTTGTCCTCTCCTTCTTTTCTATTTTAAAACACTTCAAAACCTTCTCCCTTTCTCTCTCTCTCTCATCTACGTGATATCTTCATCATCACATTTCATTCCATACTCTCTGGCATTTCATTCACTTCTGATTAAAGCATTTCAAGCAATGGATTTGGCTTCGAATATTGGTGGAAAGATTGAAAAGGATGATGTTCTCTCCGCGGTCGAAAAGTGCGTCGTCTCTCTCTCTCTATCATTCGTTTTCTTCTTTCTTTCCTTTTTTTTAAAATTATGGTCTCATTGTGATTTTTAGACTTTGATCATGAGTATATGTTTTGCTGATTAGTTTATGTTTTAGTTACATGAAGTAATTAACTTCTATACTCTATACACCATGTATGTATTTTATTTTTAAATTTTATTTTTTGATTTCTTAGTTAGGGCGGATTGTTTTTGGACTTGTCACCGTATTTTTTATTCTTATCCTTTTTGTATTGGACATTAGGTGATTAATGATGATAGTTAAATTTGCTTCGGTAAAAAAAAACTCAACTAATTTGATATAAAGGAAGATGAGTTGGAGATCTTAGGTTGAACATCAGTGGCATTTTTTGCAAGAGATTGCACGCTTGTTTGAACCACTTCGGTCATATCTTGCAAAAATAATATCGTTTTTATTTGCTTGTTCCACCAATCTTAATTATTGGTGTCAAGAATTGGTAATTTGCCACCGAAACTATTGCCAAGATTCTCCAAGTAAGAGCTTATCATCTTCACTAAATGATCAAAGGATGAATGGACACTTAATCTCAAGTGGTATTATGTACCTGAGCTAAGAGCTTGAGGCTCCTAATAGCGGTTGTTAGAATTTAGTAAATCACACACATACGGAGGGAGAAAGAGAGAGATATTATGGATATGTACTTTACCCCTTCATTCAATACCATAATGTGATTACTTATACATTTTATGAGTTAGGCTTACAAAGTACTAGTGAGTAGTGATTAGTAGGGGTGTTCAAAACCGAACCAATCCAATAGAAAAACCGCAAACTGAGCCAATCCAAACTAAAATCGCAAAAAATCGCATTTGGTTCGGATGTATTCAGATCATTTTTTTACTCAACCGCATGGTTTGGTTCAGTTTGCAGTTTTGATTTTACCAACCGAACCAAATCAAACCAAACCGCAATATAAGAAAAACATTAATTAAATATATATCACCTAGACCAATACTCATAAAAACTCAATGGAAACTTTAATAAAATGACATTTTTTCTCTTGTTAAGTTTCTTCTTTACTTTTTCTTTCAAAAATGTATTTAGGTGCTACTTGAACTCTTAGAGAATGGTAAAAAAAATTAACCTTTTGTATTTCTTACAAAGATGGATTACTTTTTGGGTGGGATTTAGTATGGGAAAGGGAAGTTCTTTCCCATGATGGGAAAGTTTAAGCATGACCATAGATTTAATAGTTTTTTATTTGGATGGCTGAGATCGTAATTGTTATAATTTTTTATGGTTATTGTGTAAAAAAAAATTGACCCCACCAAAAAATTAAGTAATAATTTAGTTTTTTTTATTTTTTTTTATTTTATCAATTACTACTCATTCATCGTCATTCTCATTCCATCCAAAATTCATCATCATCTCCCTCATCAAACCTCTTCAGATTTTTTTTAATAACAAACCTCTTCGGATTTGTTTCTTTCCTTCTCCATAAATTCATATCTCTTTTGCCACATACCAATCAACCACACTCTTCTTTTTTGCATCTACAACAAATAACAAGCATTTTTCTTTTGCTGAAAACAAACAAAGAATGTTAACACTCCAGATTCAGAAACCTTGTTTCTTCCAAGTGAAACAAACCCAAATGAAGAAGATAAACAAAAAAGTGATTTTTCTTTGTGAATCCATTGAATTGAAAAACTGTGATGAAAAAGAAGTTCTAGATCTACCCAATCCAACAATTCCTTTAGCATCATTAGATAACCCATTCAACAAAAGAGTATTTTAACAAGTGAAGAAAAATTCATGGGCTGGTTCAAAAATTGAATCTTTCATTGATTTCATTACCGCAACATCTTCAAGAAGCTTCCGATGCAGAGGAAGAAGGAGTACAGTGAGAGAAAATAATATTTGTTTTTAATAAATAGAGGAGGTAAACTAGAAAATAAAAAAACCATTAAAAAACTAATTTAATTTTTATTTTTTTTATTCATGAACCGATTGCACACACCACCTGTCTTGGGAAATGGAACTTTTCCATGGTGGGAAATAACTTTCCATTCCCACGCTAAATGCCACCTACTTTTTATCCATGTTTTGATTTGGTCTATGTAGTTGAGAATATTGTTGGATGAAAATAAAATTGTAATGTTGGATGAAATTTAAAACATTACTGAAAATATGTTGTGTTTTAGCTTTTTAATTTGAATTTAATGTTGGAAACAAAAAAAATATTGTCTAAAAAACCCGCACCAACCGATCAAATTCAAACCGCATTGATTTGGTTTGGTTTGGTTCGGATTTTATTTTAAAAGTCAATCGAACCAAACCAAACCGCATACTTTTTTACCTTGCGGTTCAGATGACTTTTAACCTCAAAACCGAACCAAACCGCACCGCGAACACCTTTAGTGACTAGTGACGCCCAAGACATAATAACCAACTTAATTAGTTAGTTATTTGCAAACAAGTAACACAACTAACTTAACTTAACTAGCGATATGAATTGCACTATATACAAATACAATACTCCTAAAACCCTTATTTGAATTTGTTTTCAACATCACCAACCAATCATACCCATTCAGAAAACAAGTATTATTTGTAGCCTCTACAAACTTGTATCATCTTGACCAAGTCTCACCAGATCAATAATCTTTACTTTATTCAATATTTTTTACTCTTAATAATTCAATTAATTTTTAATTTTAAATCTACATAATTTAATGAACTAGTGCATATAAATTACACTATTCAATTATTTTCTTAATTGTGTTAATACATATAAATTATGAACGATACGCTTTTATGAAATTTTGATTTTGAAAAAAATTATATGTATAGATATTTTTCACTTTCAAATTGTAACAAACCAAATTATATTTTTGAATGACACCAACAATATAGCAAACATAATATAAATTTTTTATTTTTTTTAGGGAATAAATTCTTATTTTTTTTAATCACATGAAGAATATAACAATCTTATAGATATAAATTTGTTTAAGAGCATAATTGGAAGTGAAAAAGTCAGACCAAAATCATGAATTCGCATCAAATCTCATGTTCTCTATTGCACTCCTAAAAATACACATTTTTTTGGATACGACAAACTCTAAGAAAATTATGGATTTGAGTGTTTGTCTTTCCACTAGTGAATAATAGAATTTATACATAATCAATCTGATCAAACATTGACAATAGACTCATAGTAATTGCACCCAACCCAACAATAGCGAGGTTTAGTTAAACATAACCTTGCAATAAGAACAAGAAGAAAGAAAATTTGATGTTGAAGTCGATTCGTCGTTCTTCTCCGACGTATCTCTCTCCTCTAAATCATTCCCTCTGTCTATTTTGCTTTTGAACTCTTGGAAAATTGCAAAGAACTGATCCTTTTTGTTATGTAATGTAGCGTGATATCCCAAGTAGTTTTCAATTCTCATATATCTCTATGTTTATGGGCAAGAAGAATGCCAAGAACAATATCTTTTGAACACTCTCTTTAATACTTAATCTTTTATTTAACTTGATCAATATATTTCCTATCATTTTATGTAAGTTTCATTTTATGTGATTTAACCCAAGTAGCTTGCTTTTACGTAGCTTTCTAGCCACTTAAACCATGGGATCAACCAAACATTTTGTACTTTTACGTTACAAATTTGATTTCTTCTTTGCTTTATCTGGATGGATTGTTTGTTGCAACCACTTGCTTTTTAAGGTGGTTTTCATCATGATAATATTTTTTTAATAATATATAACCAATAAAATGACAACCAATGAACGACTTATACCATTTTTATGGGCTATGTATCCTCCTTGTCTTTAAATCCTGAGGTGTATTAGAAGTTGGAAAAATACCATTACCGTATACTTACATACATTAAGGGGGTTTTATAAAAATACCACCGCCACGTCGCGCGGCTTAAAGCTATATCTATACTATACATAAAGAAAATAAGGGGTTTTGGGAAGATTTTGGGCTGATTTTTTGTTATTTCAATTATATTTTTAAACAATTTTTTTTTTATAATAAATGTCATATTGGTGGTGTTTTTAAAATATATTTGAATTTTTGTTATATTTGTTATATTATTGTTGTCGTTGAAAAATATAAATATGATTTGTTAAGTTTGTTACATTTGAAAGTCATAATTATCTATACTTATAATTTTAATCTATATCAAAAAATTTATATAAAATATCGTTTGTAATTTGCTCACAAAATTTCTATAAAATTCATAAATAATATACATGCGTTAGTGCAATAACAGAAGCGGAAACAAGTTTAATATGTGTTGTGAAAAGGGGTTTTATTTTAGATTGATCTAGCTTCATACAAGTTTCAATAGACAAAGTACACACAACAACAATGAAAAAGAAAGTAGACAATGAGAAAAGAAGGAAAAGGAGAGGAAGATGATGGTGAGCAATCCAGAGAGATGATCGACAAAGGCGTAGAGAGAGAGAGAGAGAGAGAGAGAGACAAAGACCGACATATAAAGATAAACGAAGACGGATATGCTTTAGAGCAAGGGAGAAAAGTTGAGCATAAAAGAGAGATAAGAAGGTTTCTAGTTGTGTTGTATCTCTGGTGTAGAGGCGTTAAGGGAAAAAAAATAAGAAAAAAGGATAAAATAATTCTAACCCAACCAATACTCAGGATAGAAAATACAAATGCATTGCAGGATAAGATTGATAATAGGATTAATGGGTGTTATTAAAAAAATATCAGAACCTCTCTCTAAACTTTCTCCAACCTCTCTCGAAACCTAGCTCTGCCGCCTCCCCTGTCTTCAAAAGTCCCGCCTGTAAATATGTAGCAGTAGAACTTTGGTGGTGCGACGATGGCCCAACTGTTTTCCTACAACGATCGTTGTTTGTATCCGGTGGAAAACTGTGGCGGCTCTCTCTTGTTCTCGTCGCAGCGCCGCTGTTCAATTCGGTGTTCTTCCGGTGTACAAGCCTTAGTAGCATCCTAGCCTTCTCCGGTGGTATTATAGATCACCGTCGACTCTAAGGTCTATCAAGGGTTGTGAAGTGGCGTTGTTTCATTGGTTGGTGGTATTTGCTTTCAAATCTGCCGTCTCCGTGTCTGAGGTTCAATGTCGTTGGTTTCAGTTGTGATACTGTAGACATATTTCTAGTTTGTTGTTTCAAAACCCGTTAGGGTCTGTTATTGTGCTCGTGGTGCTCAGTCCCATTGATTGACCATCCCACGATCAGTCTATCGATGATTTTGGGTTGCTTTGTGTTGATTTGGCTTGAAAAAAACGTTGATGCATGTTGTGGTTGTTGTTAACAGAGGGTTGTTGGAACGTTAATTTGACCGTGTTGGCGGTCGATTCATTCACCGTATCGATCAAAGTGAAGAGTCACACAAATCTATTTTGATCTTTTGAATTCATTTTGTTTAATGAATTGTCGGGGTATGGCTTGTTTGCGACTTGAAATAGTCGTTAATGCTTGTTGTTCATGGTGCAAGGAGTTGATGGTATGTGATATGTTCTGTGTTGGCAGTCGCTTCATTCACCAACTTATATACTTGGTTGGTGCTTGCAAACATCGTTTGTTAGAATTGACTAGGGTTGAATCGATGTGCTACTGTTATTGCTTGTATTTCCCGTTTGGGTTCATGCACTTGAATTCACTAGGTTAGGTTTTATGTCCCCCAGTTTTTATATAGTTTTTTCCTTTTAATGATAAGGGTCTTGTTAACCAGCGCCCCCGGGGCACTGGTTAAGGAATCCAAAAGTAGAAAAATTGTCTTGGAAATAAAAACTTTTACTTTTGACTAACTAATTATTACACCACCTTTTAATAAAATCTAACCTCTTTTAGCTGCTTCACCAATGCCCCGGGGGCACTCGTTAACATTCTCCTAATAATAATATATGTGAGCACTTGATAATTGTAAGCTTAAAGTGGGGTGTCAACTTCGTTAGGACGTCCTTATTCCATATCATTTTGTTCTTGCTTATAAAAAAAAAAAAGGATTAATGTATCATATCCAAATGATATATTAAATGAAGCATGAGTATGATATAAAGATTTATCATACCATATCTTGACCATCAAATAGACAATAAGAGATATAATATTACACCATTCAATATTGTTTTATTTATTATATATTTTTTAAATTTGATTGTTGAATTGTAATTTTATATTATATAGATCAACCACATAAAATTTTACACAAATCTAAAATCATTTTATATGTTGTTGAGACTCATCAAAATTAATAGCGTTCGATAAAAATCCATAATTCTATAATCTTGTTGAGTCTTAATAACATATGATTTTGGATTTGTGCAAAAATTTACCTAGATGGTCATGAACTTATCTAACAATCAAACTTAAAAAGATGTAAAACGATATTAACATTATATTAGTTTGAATAATTTTTTTTTTTTTTAACAAACCGAGCTTAGTTGGCATAATTATTTTTAGTGTTAAAAAACAACTGGATTATCAATGCCAACCCAACCAACGTGCTGATGGGGCGTACTTTGCCGATCGCAGACATAAAATACATCGTCACATGACACTCACTCCATATCTTTGTCCTCTTTCCTTTTTCTTCTTTTATTAAAACACCTCTAAACCTCTCTCTCTCTCTCTCTCTCTCTACATCCACGTGAGTTCACCATCTTTATCACATTTGATTCCATTTTCTCTCCCATTTCACTTTTTTTCATCTTTTTTTCTCTTTTGTGTAATTTAGATCGAAACGAGGTCGTTTTCGAGTTCTGCTTAAAACCTTTTCAAGCAATGGATTTGGCTTCGAATCTCGGTGGAAAGATTGAAAAAGCTGAAGTTCTCTCCGCCGTCGATAAGTTCGTCTCTTTCTCTCTCTCTAAAATTACGCCCGCATTGTGAATTTAGACTTCTATTATTTTTTTTAATTTTAATATTTTCAATTTTCTCAACTCTATTTAGCTTATTTCTACTCTTTCAGCTTTAATTAGTTGTTAGTCTTCAATTTTGAATTTTCATAATTTTATTTTTGTTTTTGGATTTTGAAGGTCTTGATTTTCTGTTATAACCTGTTTTTTTTTTTTAATATACAATTGAGTAAAATGTTTGCATATTGTGTCATGAAAATGCAATTTTATTGAAGAATTCATGTGATGCATTTTTTTTACTCAAGAGTCTCTATGATGTTGGGATCAATGAATTTACTTACTTTCAATGAATTTGTAAATTTTGAATGAAAAATACATGCAATTTTTCTGTAAATTTTTATTGAAAAGTATACATATAGAAAAGTTACTAGTGTTACTTTTCTGTAGATTTGACTGAAAAACATTGAATCCTTGGATCTAATCTAAGGGAGATTATTAAGTGTATAGCTTTGAACTTCGGGGATTAATTAAATTTTATTTAAATAAATACAGATGAAAAAAAAAGAAGCAATAATCCTGTGGTGTTGGATAAAACAAAATTTATTTAATATAGATTACATAAAATTGGATAATTAATAGGTTCCAGTCTTTATCATCCTGCGTGGAAAGATTCTGATTTGAACAAAATGTGTCATGTTGGTCAATAAATGCATTACTATTCAAAACCACCGAGCTGGTCCAGTTTTGGATTTTGCTGCTGATAATACCTCACCTAACATCATATTGTTGACAGTTGTAAATGACAACCTAGACTTTGTTTGAGATGATATTTATGATGTTACACATTCGCGTTGTTGCGGATTTGGACTGTTTGATTTTGATCAGACGGGTTCCACGTTTTGGTTATGTAAAATTGTACATATGAGATGTTTAAGATTTTGTAGTAAGGAGAATAGATCAGATGAAGAATAGTCAGATCGGTAGAGGCATAGGAAGATCTAGCAAAACTATTAAAAATGATTTAAAGATTAATGAGTTGAATCAAAATATGGTGTATATTAAATTGGATTGGATTTTGCTTCTTCTCATTAACCTTAACTACCAACATATTGTTGTCAGTTGTAAATGACATCCTAGACATTGTTTGAGATGATATTTATGATGTTACACATTTATGTTGTGGATCTGGATCGTTCGATCTTGATCATATGGGGTCCATATTTTGACTTCACATTGTAAACTTGAGCCCTGTTTGGATAAACTTCTTTTTTGCATAGCACAAACTGTTTATCATGATAAACATTATGTATAAGTTTGCATAAGCTATTTCTATCGCAAAAGATAAAATAAAATAAAATTATTTTTGTATGTTATAAACTATTTTCATAAGATATCTTGGAGAACCTATGAAGAGAATCTGAAAAAAGCTCAAATGTCATAAGCTCTGAAACAGTCTCTCAAAACTCATGCTAGGTGATAAGCTCAAATAAGCCGATCCAAGCAGACCCTTGTTTTGTAACGTTGTTCATATGAGATGTTTTATTGACATCGAGCGGATTAGATTGTATGACTATCTAAATGTGTGAGGTCAATTTCAATTAGCAGGGAGTTTTACCTTAAGTTAACCTGAACAGTGTCTGAAATTTCATCTTTGTAAGCTGTTGTAAGATGTCAAAAAAATTTAAAAAGTTAATTGAATTATTGTTTTATCTTTGTAAGCCTGATAAAATGTATTGATCATTTGGTTTTCAGGTATGAGAAGTATCATGCATCCTATGGAGGTCAAGAGGATGAAAGGAAAGCTAATTATAGTGATATGGTGAGAGATATCAACATTTAGCAACCAAAATATTACTGATAATTAACTAATTATAGTGATAGCAGTGCTACACAGATGTCAACAATATCTTTTTATATTACTGATAACTAATTATGTGTGTAGCACTATTATCAAAACAATATAATCTGTAGCACTAATCTTTTCGGATTTGGATCTGGTGCGGTCGCAAAAACCACGCAGCTGCATTAGTCAACAAAACTCTGTTGTTGGATGAAAATCAACGATTTATATTTTTATTTGACCAAATCAAATTTAGAATATACTTTCATAATATGAACAATCCAATCTTCACTAACAATGGAGATTTATTGACCGTAGCTGCTTTGCAGTTTTTCAGCAGCAGACAATCTAGGTCCTTGTCAGATGCATGCTATATTACACGCCTTTATGATATTTATGTTCACTCTTTTTCAATATGGGAAGCAATTTCCAATTGATATGGCATGGAAACAATATCATGGCTATTGTTTCTAATTTATTTTTTAACAATTAACGAATATTGGCTCATTAGAGCTATCTTCCTTTTCCTGATGTTGTATAACATGATTTGTATAGATGGGAATGCCATGTTTTCAGTTTTAATTATATTCAATTTGATTACTTGCAAAAGGAACATCATAAGATCATATATTTTCAGGTTAATAAATACTATGATCTTGCGACAAGCTTTTATGAGTTTGGCTGGGGGGAATCTTTCCATTTTGCAACAAGGTGTCCATTTTATTCATTTTTGCACATACAAATTCACGATTTCACTGTTAATTTGTTTGTGCTGATAATTTTCTTCTGATGCAGATGGGTAGGGGAATCTCTTAGAGAGAGCATCAAGCGACATGAACACTTCCTTGCTTTACAACTTGGTCTTACGCCCGGACAGAAGGTTTTCATCTTTCATGTTCAATAAAGCAAAATAGCAAACTGATTTATCTTGTTTGCATTATGTTCTTTCTTAATATTTCATGAGTTTCTTCTTTATTTGTTTTTAGGTTTTGGATGTTGGTTGTGGTATTGGGGGACCATTAAGAGAAATTTCTCGATTCAGGTAAATTGAAAATCCATCGTACGGATTCTCAGTGATCCAGTGCTATCAAATAGTGATGCTACAATGCTAAAGCATAGTGGAATTTGAACAAATCATTGTTGTTCTGCGATATGCTATTTATTACAAAAATATTGTCAAATAGCGGCGTTATAACACTGTAGTGTAGCATAATTTAAACAAATTGCTATTTTCTGCAATCCGCGATTGACAATATTACTGCATTCAAGCACTCACCTAGTTGCCAATTTTGTTGTCCTAACAAGATCAGATGACTCACGTTCTTACTTTGTATTTCGCACTTGATTTATCAAGTCGGAACATCAAGTGACAGCGTGGTTCTCTGACTGCTAGGAATTTGGATCCATCCTCTATGTTTCCTCCTCCTTTGCTCTTCCTTGTTTGTTTTACCTTTAGTTACTTACAAAAATCATTAAGGGGTATTTTTGCAGCTCGACATCTGTTACAGGATTGAATAATAATGAGTACCAGATCACCAGGGGAAAGGTATGTGTTTTGAGATTAAATGCATTGACATAAAATTTTTAACCTTCTCATATCTAGTTTTTAAAGCCTTATCGCACAACCATGATGCATTGTGTTTAGGCATTTAAAATGTACTTATAGGACAATCCTTTGGCATAAATTTTATACACATAGTCCCTCTAGAATAAATTTAGCCTTATTGATGAAAAGACTATTAATTACTATTTTGCATGTTTTATGAAATGATTACAGTTCATAACTTATTTCTAAAATACTTTGTTCTAACTGGTCAGTTTTTGCTGACTAACAGGCACTCAATCGCAAATCTGGAGTGGACAAGACTTGCAACTTTGTCAAGGTCGGCCTTTTATAAATCAATGATTTCTATTTTTTAGGAGTGGGATGTCTTCTATTTCAACACATATAACATATTGTTCCAATATTTTTAAAATTGTTCTACTCCAGTTATAAATGTTACACCTGGATATTTTATTTAGACGTTGTTTGGATGAGCTTATTTTTGAACTTTTTTTTAAAAAAGCTTATTGTTGTGTGTGCCTTAAAATCTCACAATGCAAAGTTTGGAAGTCTGGAATTTTGGTATGCCTCTGTCACATCTGCGAGGTGGGTTGAAAAATGGGGTTTTAGGCATTTCGACACCGCGTCATCCGTGAGGCACCCGGAAGAACGTTGCTCTAGGCGCCATATTTCTGCCGTATTCTTCTCATTTTTTGTGTAATCTTGGGAGACCAAAAGTGGAAACTTTTAGGAAACTTAAAGGCTAAGCGTTGAGTGCTTTTGGGTGAGATTCTTGGGTTGGGAAACACATTATATTCACCTTGGGTAGTGAGATCTCATTAGAGGAAGGACCTAAGTTTTCTCCCTTGATTTCTCTTAGGATCTTGTGTGTTGAGAGAGACTTGAAAAAGGGGTAGAAATTAGGGTTTGCTTTTGGAGAGCTCCTGAAGCTAATTTCTTTGTATCTCTTATAATGACTCATTCATGGTGGACCGGAGAGCTGCTCTCTCCCCTAGACGTAGGTCAATTTGGGCTGAACTGGGTAAACAATCTTGGTGTGATTGTTCCTCTACTCTCTTATCTTTGTTCTTTGGGTTGATTGTGGTTTATCTATACACATAGGCTTGCTAGATTTGTTCTAGGCTGAATATTGTTGCTTGGACTGTTTGGTTGTTGGTTCCCATTGTTATTTGCTCCACATTTTTGAGCTTGTTGGTTTTGACAAAGGGTTTGAATTCACAACACTTACAATTGAAATGCTGAAGAGAGAGCTTTTGGCTTAAAAACTATTTCAAATTAAACATAGACAAACATGTTATCATAACCTAATAGTAAGACAATAATGATTAAGAATCATAATTGACATGGTTAATCTTATTTGATAATGCAGGCTGATTTCATGAAGATGCCATTCGAAGACAATAGTTTTGATGCAGTGTATGCTATTGAAGCCACCTGCCATGCACCAGATGCTGTATGTGAAATATTTCTAACTCTATTTAGTTTCACATCCATGCTTCTTTTTTCCATACTATAGGTTTCTATCTACACATGCACCCATATATTGTCAATTATTTTGGATCAAGACTGTGATTCTGGCTGGTCCAGGTTTTTGATGTCTCTACAGCCTTAATTAGGCCTTCACACTTGACCACAATATTAAATATTGCGGTGCAATTGCATTCACTATTTAAAATCTAGGCATAACTAAACATTTATCTGACACTGAATTTTTTTGTATTATGCATAGTATGGATGCTACAAAGAGATTTATAGAGTTTTAAAGCCTGGCCAATGTTTTGCTGCTTATGAATGGTGCATGACTGATTCTTTTGATCCCAATAACCAAGAACACCAAAAAATCAAGGTATGATATGAAGGTATAGAAAGAATTTTTAGGTTATCTTTTGATTCACTTTATTATACTTAAAAGAAAAAATTCCTTGCTGCAGGCAGAAATTGAGATTGGTGATGGGCTTCCTGACATTAGATTGACCACAAAGTGTCTTGAAGCTCTAAAGCAAGCAGGTTTTGAGGTGAACATCAGTTTCTTATGAGTTATCACCTTTCACGAGTATTATATTTTTATTTTTTTTCATTGAAATTGTGGGATTTTATTACATAAAACGACGAGAGAAAATAATAAGAACTTTGAATATTATTGATGTTCACTTGATACTGATGTGATACAAAAGACTAAACACTAATCCCTAATTATAGGTAAACATAGACTCAATCCTAAATAAATAGTGAATAATCTAAGGTATGCGAAGATTATAAACTAATCCTAAGAGATAATCTAAGGTACGCTAAGATTGTAAACTTACCCTAGGGGATAAACCAATATTCTGGAATAATATCAAGATAATATCAGATGCTATTTTCTTTTCTGACAAATTTTGTTTGAATATTTAAGAGATCAGCCTAATCGGCTAAATGGGAGTTTCTTTTCCTTTTGTATGTGCAGGTCATATGGGAGAAAGACCTAGCATCAGACTCTCCTCTTCCTTGGTACTTGCCTTTAGACAAGAGTCACTTCTCACTTAGCAGCTTCCGTCTAACGGCTGTTGGACGCCTTTTCACCAGAAATATGGTATTGCTTCTGAACATAACAGCTAATGTATATTTCACTTTACACACTTTAGGTACAAATTTCTTGGAGTTATTTCCCTATTAAGAATTACTTGCAACACACTTTTAAACATTCTTTCTGTAATACTTTGTTACTGGGTGAAATGAATATGGATCTGATTCCCATAGTGAGATCTATGTAAAATTCAAACAATAATCAAATGTGTTGGAAATAGGGTGTTAGATTGTGTCTCGTACATTTTTGTTTTTGTATTTTGGATGATGCACATAGCTGAGAATTTTTGGAATCGTATCTTTTCGTGCTCAAAACTAAATGGTTGTTTGTTGTTATGAATTTACATTTGTAGGTGAAGGCTCTGGAGTTTGTTGGACTTGCTCCGAAGGGGAGTCAAAGGGTTCAAGATTTCCTTGAGAAGGCTGCAGAGGGTTTAGTTGAAGGTGGAAAGTAAGTTTCTCAATTCCCATTTGTCTCATGGAAATAGTTTTTCAACTTAAATGAGGATACTCTTAGCAAAATGTACAATTCTCATGAATAAGGCGATATTTTTACTGTTAGGTCTTTACTTTTGGTGCATCTGAGCCTTGAGTGAATTGCTAATAAATCAGGCTATGGCAAAAACTGTATACATATTGAACAGTAAATTTTAACCGAAAATTATTAGATGAAAGTTAGTGAGATATCTTTATTCACCATATTTTGGCCAAACAAGTATATAAGGTAGTCAAATAAATTATAAATTAAGATCAAGGAGCATACACTATCAGTGTACATCAGTTTTACATTAACATCAAATGAAAACATATTATGTGGCTATTTCATTACTAATTTTATGATTATGTTACAAGAGTTAGTTGACATGTCGAAATAATATATTCCAATTAGATGCATCATACATGTATAAAGTTGTTTACACCAACAGTGCACCATCTTTAAAACTCTTTTAAATTACCTTCAATCATTAGCTAAACACACTCTAAAGACTAAAACTGAAAAACACTGGTGAAAGTTTTTCTGAGCCGCGTCTTCTCTAACACAACTTGCTTATGCTATCTTTTCAGGAGAGAGATCTTCACACCAATGTACTTCTTTTTGGCGCGGAAGCCTGCTTCAGAAAGCAACTGAACAAGTGGAACAAATAGGCTGCTGTTGTCATGAGTTACTGTGATTCTAGGAAAAAGAATTATAATTGTGTTTGGCTTTTCCACCATAAGTCTTGCTGTTTTATGTTTGCTTGATTGTTTAGGTTACCAAAATTTCACTTGTTACTTGTTTGCTGAAGCAATGTGCTTCCTGCATTAGTGGATAGTGTAGTACTTTGCTTCCTTTTTTAACTTTAAAAGCTGGCCAAGTTATTCAAAAGTTGAATCAAGTTTAATTTTTATTCAATATCTTAAAATTGGACCGGCCGTTAAATTGATAAATTAACTAGTTTACAAATTATTAATCAGCCGTAGTTAATTAATGATTAAATTTGTGATATGCCTCAAAAAAGATTAAACTTGTGAAATGTGTGCATTCGCACGCACATAGTATAATGGTCAATGACAGGTGGTGTTAACTTGTGCTTTAAGAGCACATATTAAGGAATCTACGAATAGTAATTATATCTTAAAAAAAAAATTACTTTTTTTTTAAATGCAATGTGCACTTTCTAATATAAAATTTCTATCTTTAGTACACTTTTCAATGTTGAGTGAGATCTTGCTAAATGAGGTGAGTTTACATGACTAGAACAATCAAACCAATGTCGAGTTGGATCTTGTGAGCTAGTCAAGTGAAAATATTACAATCCACCAAGCGTCAAGCATGTTATGTCGTAGATGTTTGTTATTCATTCGGTTGCCCCATACCAATCTATAGTCCACAAGAGTCAAAGATGTTAAGGCGTAGACGTTTGTTTTTCATACAGTCGACCTATACCAGTCCATAGTCCATCAAAGGTCAAGCATATTAAGGCGTAGACGTAAGCGACAAGGCTGTTAAGGAGTAGACGTTTGTTCTTCATCTAGAAATCAACCAAACGTCAAGCCTGTTAAGGTGTAGACGTTTGTTCTTCATGAAGATCAATCCACACCAATCCACTAGTAACTACTTTGTAACTGAGTTGCAAATGCTAGTTTGATTCATGTTTTCCTTCATGTCATCTTGTCTTGTCCCATCAATATCGATAGTACTTACAACATCAATTTTTCTTCACACTCATAATTACTCAATTTTTCTTCACATAGTATTGGCGCTATAATTTCATAGATAACTTTAATGATTTTTTTTTTCCTTCCTCGGGTTCTCTCTACTAAGAATCAAACTCAAATCCAATTAAATGTGGATATTTCTCTCAACCAAGATACGAACCTTAATTCTTCACGTTATGAAAGTTTAACATCTTATGTCAGACTCAACCACGGATCGTTGCACAACTTTGGTATTATTAAGTCGATAATTGTCTCTCATGCTACCACACATTCACGCATCAATTTAAAAGTTTTGAGCCATGGACAACATTCAAATCACACACAAGAAATTAATAGCCACGAACATGATTTTCACCATGCAAGTTAAGTTTTCAGTTAGGACTTTCAACAAACACCTTGCGTCCCCATTTATCCTCAACAAGTTTAAACACAATCTCAAAATCAAAACACAATAAATATCAAAATATAAATCCTCAATGCAAATTGAATCAGTCTTCAAATACCCTCTCCTCTGAAACACGAGAATCATCGATCACAACGTTATCATTTTGTTGCTGATTTTGTTGTAGTTGTTGTTGTTGTTGTTGTTCTTCAGCGTTCATGACATTTTGAAAATCTCTTATACTGGTTCTCATCACATTCGCAATAAGTACTGCAACAAGAAGACAATAAAGTAATTAAGTAGTTTTTTTAGGAGAAAATAGAGATTTTTGATTTGAGAGAAGATTGAAGGAAAGGAAAAGAAAAGTACTAGCAGCGGTTCCAAAAGTCCAAATCCAGAGGATCTTCAAACCAGCGCTTTTCTCTCTCGGCTGTCGCATGTTGAATGGAATTCGAGTGTGATATGCAAATGTAAGGAAATGATTATGTCTCTCCAACTAAGTCATATGTATTAACAAACCTCTAATTAGATTTTTTTTTTAAATTTTTTTTTGGCTACACTAATTATATTTTTTTACTCAACCTCTAATTAGAGTTTTTGACACAATTCTTTTGGTGGTTTTTTTGGTTTAATCCTCATATTGGGACTAATAATCTCTAGAGTTTGACCGTAAAGCAAATAGATATAATTTGAGTAAGAATTAAACTCAGTTTTTCTTGGATTATTCATTTAATACTTAATTATTTACGGTTCATTCTTTATTATATGGGTAATATATAGTTTAAATTTATGTTTAGTAGATGATTAATGGATATCATATCCTTAAAAAAACATTTTTTGTTTATTCATTAGATAGTTAATATAGTTTAAATACTTGGTTAATAGAGAGACAAAGAGATATGATTTCTAGTCCTCTTCTTTATCTCCATTTTTCATTTTTTTAATTTAATAAAATTTATTGAATTATTTTTTAGGTTTTTAATGCTTTAATTTATTAATATTCATGTTGGCATAGTGACAATGATGCCACATCGTTAAGAATTTGCCAACTCAACATGAAATTGGGAAAATTGAGTGGGAGATTGAAATTAGAAAAGGTGCACATATGGGGGATACAGATGCCCAAAAAAAATTAAAAAATCAAAATCGCACAATTGAAAAAGTTTGAAGTCAAAAGTGCAAATTAAGCCTTTAAAATGTTTCTTTTTAATCATTTAAGCCTTCAAAATAATTTTTTTTAAAAAAAAAATACATAAATTGTTAATTTGATGTATTTTTTTTATTGACTCTTGACAAATGAGTTAATATTTCTACTTTGTTCTCATTGTTGCATCCTAATGGTATTACTGTGATGAAATATATTTATGGGAAATTCCGAATTCGAACATGGGGCATCATATTTTTTCCTCCCAATATGTGTATTTATTTCAGCATGTGGCCAATATCCAGAAGAAAAAAAAAACTTAATATTTCCACCTCATCAAATACTATGATGTTCATGAATTTATAAGTATGTTTGAATTCAAATTATATTTTCTCTCTCGACATAGCAATCATGTGCAAGTGCAACACAACACACAAATATGAAATAGCATAATTTGAAGATTTATAAATGTGAGACCAACATATGCAATCTTTCATTAATTTCAAACATCAAATTTGAAGTTTCTCCAGCATCAAAACTACCTAACCTTTACAATAATGATTCATTATCATCGCACATTTCACATATTTACATAATATGATGCTGCTTTGTGACTTACATAATATGATGCTGCTTGCTCATCATGGAGATTCTATAATGAAAAGTCTTTGTTATGGAAATTCATTTTCTCTGCTGATACAAGTATAAATGCAACTTGAATTGCAGTTTCGGGAAAGGATGATGTTATTCCTTTCTCTAATCTCGACAGTGGTGGAATAAACGGCGATTCTTCAGCACGAATACCACAAGATTGTTCATTGTGACATCAAGCCTGAAAATGTGCTTCAAGATGATTATTTCATGGCTAAAACTTCAGATTTTGGTTAAGCCAAACTCATGAATAGAGAAGAATAGAAAATATTGATTTTATTTAGTCAATTTTGACATTTTAGTCTAATTCAGCCACCTAGACATTTAAATAAGCCCCTGCCTTATGAAGAAATGTAAATCACTTTGGCTGCTTCTGAAGATATGTTCTGAGCTTAGGATACGAATCCCACTCCAAGGAAATCTTGAATTGAACCAAAAACCAAATTAAAGGACCAAAGTGGTATTTAAGCCAATATATTATAGAACTGTTGTGTCTTAAATGCAATAGCTTCTATATACACTAATATAATAGACAAAATAGAAAATAGATAGGAATGAAACAAAAATAAAAACCCAAATATAATGGAAAGAAAACTTTATATTCACCAAGTAATTGAAGAAAACAAAAACATGTAAATAAACTATATAATCTAAGACAACATAGGTAGCAAAAATAAGGTGAGATGAAACATGTTACAAGGAAACATTAAAAACAGTCTGACGACAAAAAGGACATGTGTTTGATCTGTCAAGCCATTTCATAATACACTCTTCGTGATATAAATATAATGGCAACTGAATTGTTATCTATCTTGTTGAATGATCCCCTAAACAAATGGAACACGTTAAAGATAATGTCACGTTTCTTCTTCAATTTTGATCCTCGGAAGATTGTCATAAAAATGTTTTTGATTAGTATCAATATATTTTCTACGAGCAATGTTGTCATTCAACATTCTTCTGTAACTTATTGCACTCATACGTTGTTGTGGCTGCCGCTCCATTGTTTTATTTTAATTTTTTTTTCTCTTCACTGAAATAATAATAATTATAAGAACAACAACAACATCAATAATAGAAAAAAGTGAATGAGATAGAAAAAACAAAAATCTTGGGGAATTGCTAATGGTGATGACGCCAAACCTCAGCAATGATTCAACCTTATTTAAGATGAAACGAAGAACCACTTAAGAAGGAAAGATTGTGATGAATGCCAAAACGAAAGTGAAGAAAAGTTAGAATGAATAAAGAGATAGAGTGCTCTAATATCAGCGCGACATATAAACACACAAAAACTCACTTAACAGAGAGAGAGAACAGAAAAGAGAGTTTTCTTTGAACGCTATTATTTTCATTTTGTTGAATTGATTTTTCATCATTGATTCATGAAAGGTTACACGCATAGCTTTTTATAGGCTTAGTAACTTAATACATAAGCAAAGCAATTCTTATATGCTACGGATTTAAAAAGGGGGTGTTGCATGGTGGTGGTTACACTAGACTTACTTTACCAAGTAAATATAATCTTATCCCATCTCATAAGCATAATCCTTGATGTCTAAGTAAAAGAAAAGTACTAGCATGATGAATGCAAAATGTAAAAAGTTTACCATTCAAATGAAATGCTTCTTTCCTTTATCGTGGTGGTGGATGGGGTGAAGGAAAATTCTCCCAAACAAGAGGCCAATTTCACTTTATGAATATCATCAACTTCACTTTCACATTAATTTAAGGTTTAATTAATTCTCCCAAACTAGATGCCGTTTTTACTTTCACTTTATGAATATTAACCCTCTTGGCTGTCTATGAATTAATAATTATCACTTTCACTTTAATATAAGGTTTAACTAATGTATTTATCCAGTGTTGTTTGGGTTAGACATATAGTTAAGATGACCAAAATTTATGCATGTTATCCACAAATAAAATTCACCACAGACTGGTATGGGATGGATATCTGAATCGGTACACACAAATAGAATAATAAAAACGATATTTCAAGTACTTGTAAATTAATTGATGCACATGCAGATAAAATTAACTGAGTTTTGTAAAATTATTAACAAATATAGAATAAAATAACATTTTTTAAGTACCTGCACTCGCAAAAATTTGTACCTGCTATTAAATTAGTAAAATTATACACCGTCATATTACTTAAATAAAAATAATTCTCATCATGAAATAAAATATAACTGGATTTCTTAATTATTGATTTTTGATTGATTAGAAATTTGTTGTTAAAGTGAAAGTGTGCGATATAATATTTTTGTCTTATCATAATAAAAATAATAAATCTAAGAGGTGTCAGCTCTGTGGTAAGAGATTGAGTTTGTAACTTCAAGAGATGAATATCACATGGAACAGTTGTAAAATGATCATTAGTGCCACAATTATTAATAATATAATTTAAGGAATAAATTCTACATAAATTCAATTATTTTATAAAAATTTATTTTTTGTATAAAAAATCATTTTACATATTGATATTTGTAAATATTTGTACATACCTCACTAATACTCGTCTAGCTGATATTCATACGAATGCGAGAACGACATAAATATCATTCTTATCAAATAGATAGAGTTAACTACTATGTATACTTGTTGACATCCATTATCATCCATGATGATAATAGTATAGTAATAGATGATCGGATTAGGCAAGTGTAGCAAATCGTTTACCGAGTAATAAAGTGTAAGTAGAGTATCGTATCCACATGGGTTGTCGTTTCGTCCAAACAATTCGCGTTACTTATTTTTGAACAATTAAATATAAATAAAGAGTGGAGGATAAGATATTGCATTTTTTTACTTGTTGGCAACAGAGCAAGTTACCTGCTTTGGTTGCAGAAAAGTAAACAGTGATTAGGACTATTTGAATCCCTAATATTTATTTGTTGGAATTAAATAACATTCATATCGCGTTTAGTTATTGATGACAGGTCATCTTACGTTATTCTTAGCATGTTTTTCAGTCATTTTCAGTAGGTTTTAACAGTAAAAAGGGAGAGTATTAGAATGATTGCCTATGATTTCGGGATATTTGGGGTCGGAAAAACATCCAACACCATGTGTATTTGTCGATTTCAAACTAGGAAAATATTCCCAGTGACATTTAGAGTTTGCATAAAGGGACATATCCATTCAAAGACAATGTGTGGCTAAAGCCACACATCCAACTTCCCTATTTTTTTTATATTATAAATAGGGGTGATAGTTATTTTTGTCTATGAATGTGTAACTAGTAGTCACATTACTCTCTAAATGTATTAAAATTCCAAAATATTCTCCGATTTGACACTTTGTTAGTTAAATAGTCTCTGAAATGACAATAGGTAAGCATATTGAAAGAATAATATAACAATATTAACGAAGTATTTTAATGTTAGGAACTATTTTGACAAACGAAATGCATTATCATAGACTATTTTAAAATTTTGATACATTGATGGGCTGTTATGGCTACTCCTTAGACATTCAGTGACCAAAATGACTATTACTCCTTATAAATAAAACACAATATTAAATAATCATCTTGTAACGACATGTTCTTTTAACAATTAACAATGGTGTCATTTTAATTTATCTCATTTTCAACAAATGGATAAGAGACGATTTTCATTGTAATGTATTGTATCAAACAATGTTATATCTTATTTTTAATATAGTTTGCATTATTGTTTCTTTGAAATTTAGCGCAAGTATCAAATGTCTAGATCCGTCCTTGTTTACATATCAATAATTTTCTACATTCGAGAAGGGTTTGGGGTGGATGCCTCTATCCCATGACTGTATTTTGAAATAGGAGAAAACCTAAACTCATATCCAAACTCAGTTAAAAAGAGACCTAAACTCATATCCAAAGTTAGTCAAAAAGAGACAAACAGCTCAAATTGGCGTGGGTTCCAGCCGATTACAGATTTTGTTGTCTTGCCTAATCTTATTCGTCGAAAACTAAGTTTGACCACACCAAAA
>Ga0315914_1002383_pt1 | contig 28803 bp, 22 predicted proteins | sample MpolenodulesMG_FD_203920 | JGI IMG/M metagenome (GOLD analysis project Ga0315914, IMG submission 203920) | Medicago polymorpha root nodule microbial communities from Los Angeles, California, United States - elongated nodules | ecosystem: Host-associated > Plants > Roots > Nodule | place: USA...
AAATCAGTATGCTTTCGCAATACTGAATCCGTATTTTAAACTCACAGTCATCAGCTTTCGCGTGTATGACTTAGCGTTTAAAATAGCGTTTTTGAAAATTAAGAATGTCAAAATTATTTTAAGAAAGCGCTATCGCTGAATTAATAAAATAATTCCTGATTATTCTACATACAGATATGAGTTTCGTTCTTTCGATACGAAACAGATATCATGCTTTTTCAGTTTTCACTGTAAAAATTCATCGTTTAAAACAATTCCTGCTATAAAATTCAATCATACTTTTCAGCTGAATATCATTGGTTCGACAGTTTCTACATTCCGGACACTTCTAAAAATCTACTCAGACATGCTAATAATCATAAATAACCTACTGTTCATACTATGCATTATAATCGAAACAGGAAAACAAAAGAACATAGTAAATATTTAGAAACTAAGTAAATAGAACCTGCAATTAGATGGACACTTTAATTGAGTATAACTCCACTGCTACAAACAGTTGAACAAACGTGGAGCTAAAGCTTGATACGAACAGCAAGCGCAGCAAGCAACACAAATGAACCGCAGCAACAGAGAAGTAAAATAACACGGAAGAAGCAATTGAATGGAAAAGTAATGATTATTGAATTGAATTGATATTGCAAAGTAACAAGGTTTTGGTGACAGGTTTTGAATCAAAAATGGAAACTAAAAGAAAATGCCTCTGTCTGTCTAATGCTTCCTAAAACTTTTTCCAACCCCTTTTCTCTCCTCTTTGGACCTATTTATAGGCCAAGCATCCTCTTGAACGTGTTCTGGTCGTGCATTGCAGGTGGAGAGAGTGGGAGGGAAACTGGGGAAAACTGCTTCGGAACGTGGGGGAGACTGATTCTCCCGAACCCGTGACGGGCGTCACAGGGTGTGACGGTCTGCTCGTCACGGGTAGCTGACGGTCAGGTTGCTGGTGACGGCTGGGTCGTGTTGAAGGGTGACGGTCAACCCGTCACAGGGTGTGACGGCCGTCACAGGGTGTGACGGCCGTCACCCTAAAGCTGGATTTTTCAGGACTTGTTCCTTTCTTCGTTTTCTCGCCGAATTTCGCCGTTTCTGCGCATGGAGGCCTCTATTGCTGTGTACCTGAAACATAGTCATACAACCCAGCATAACATAGACAAAACAAGAGAATCTAGGCCTAAACTACACACAAGACGAGCTGAAATAATGTTGTGTTTTACATGTTATCATTTAGATGTTCCTATTTCTTTAATTACATCTCAGTACCCTTATTTTCTGCTTCTATATATTATAAGCTGCTCCAAGGAGACGGGAGATCAATATGAAGCACTGACACGTCGACACCGGTAATAATTTGATATAACCGAATAATTGAATGTAACAACATGTGTCAATGTCATGTCAGTGTCGCAAACTGTCACGTGTCGGACACTAGACACGCCTTCGATGTGAAGTGTCAGTGCTACATAGATGTGTGCTGAAATACCAATTCATGTTGGTACTCTACAATTAGCAGTGTCAGTTCTACATACCAATTCATGATGGTACTTGACACTTAGCAGTGTCACAGGCAGGATAGTACAGAACATCAAAACAAAGAGAATCCAAATAAACAAAATATTTTCTTGTAGTTTGTATAACTAGCTTAAGTAGTTCCTTTTACCGAGTCAGTGGAATGTCCGTCCCACATTTACGGATCTTTTGTTGAAATAGAAGAATATTTCTTCAACTAGTTAGGATTTCTGCTAGTAAATTGATTTAGTTTGTAGACAGCAAATGGGCATGGAAAGAGTGTGACCTCTATATTGATTGATTGTACATATATGGTGGAATCCACCCCCTCTTACCAGCTTGCTACTAGGAGCGAGTTGTCCTCTACTTTAACAATATGAGAGCCTGTTTGTCCACCCATGTCACAGATGGACGGTGGACCACCCTGTCCAACTTTACAGGTTTGGCAACAGAGCATTAATTTCATATGATCATATCAGCTGGGTATGAGACACAGTTTACATTTATAGTCGAGGTCTGGTGGCATTTGCTTTCTTGTTATGTTGGCTTCTAGTTTTGGATTATCTCTACACCCCAACTTTGTTTGAAATAACATTTTAGTAACTACACTCCCTAGAACAAATCCTCCTCTCTTAAAAAGGTTTTAAGAAACAATTAGGTGCTTACTGGTTGTAGCTCATAAGCGTTATCATCAGTGTTGTTAAATAACAGCTATAGCGGAATGTGCTATTAGTACGAAATTTATCAAATAGGTGCTATAGTGTCACTAACATGTTGATAACACTTCTTGCGTTGTGTGTGATTAGTGACCAGGGCCTATGCCATGGACTCCCTGCTAAAAGATAAAAAGACATTAGTTTTAATCTCTATAATTGGTTTGTCTCAAGCAACATGCTGAGTCACTTGATGACAATTTTTACTAAAGTGGTTTTAAGGTACTGAACCATTAATATGGTTCAAATCAGTTCAGTTTATGAACCATGTATTGATGTACACCCCTATCAAGTGACTCAACATGTTGCTTGAGACCAAACAATTATAGATATTAAAAGCAACATGTCTTTTAGCAGGGGAGTTCATGGCATAGTTCCTGAATTGAAGCATATTAACTGTTAAATCAAGTTTATGTAGCAGTTAGTTTGATATTAACGAATGTTGAAACTCATGTCCTTCAATAAAAGCTTGTTACAAGGTTCTGGAATGCGATGTTAATAAAGTTAAACAGCATAGTGTCTGATGATGACATGTGCGGAGACGTCACTACCGTATCTCCTAACTCCTATTATTCTGTTTGACTATTATGATACTAAGATATTGTGAATTGTTCCGGCTAGCCTATGGTTCTGTCACACAGTCATTATTCATTTGTTTGGTTACCATTTCAGACTGAGGCATTGAATAAGCTGTCCCTGATGCATAAACTTGTTATTTCTACGGGTGGAGGTGCTGTTGTGCGGCCTATTAATTGGTATAAAAATTAACATACTAATAGTATTGAGGAAAGTTTATGCTTCACTTTTTATGATTAAGTATTTCCTCATCTTTACATGTATTTGTATGGGAATGGATTGCCAGGAAATATATGCACAAGGGGGTTAGTGTTTGGTTAGATGTACCAGTGGAAGCATTGGCCAAAAGAATTGCAGCTGTGGGAACTAATTCTCGCCCTCTTCTACACGATGAAGCAGGAGATGCATACACAGCGGTAAATTATTTTGCATCAATAGGATTTTGTGTGTGTGACAAAGCATATTATATTAATTATCCATAATTTTGGTCCCCAAACTTGCGTAAAAAATATTTTTCCCAAAATAATTTGACCAGTTGTAATTCACATGCAGGCTTTGATGCGTTTGTCTGCTCTTTTTGAAGAGAGAGGTGAATTCTATGCCAACGCCAACACTAGAGTCTCATTAGAAAGTATGTCTAAATTTTCTTTTCTGTTTTGAAATTAAAACTTCTAAAATTTTCCAGATTCTGTAAGAAAAAACAGGAAGACACCTTGGATGTATTTACATTGTCGTGGTGTGATGTCTGAAGCTTAGTTTTTTGTCTTAGTGTTCTGAATCAATTAGTATTTCAAGATTGCTCAAAATAAAACATTTAAAACTCATGTTGCTGTATAGATCCTTCTCCAATAAAAAAGAGTGATCTTGTTGCTTTACAATCTTTTGTGAAGCTCAACACACATTATTCCTTCGTGTTATATGCTTCCTAGATGATAACAATCAAAATACAATTTCTGATGCTGTGCTGTTTTTATGTGCAGATATAGCAACAAAACTGGGCCGAAAAGATGCGTCTGATTTGTCTCCAACTGAAATTGCAGTTGAGGTCTTGCACAATTTCTGCCTCATGCCTTTAACTCCATTTCAATTTGTTAACTTTGGGCAAACTGGAATGTTCACGGATGCTAAAGCTGAATCTAAGTTCTGTATAACCTATGCGAATCTAATAATTCTTCTGTATCTTGCAGGCGCTAGAGCAAATTGGCAACTTTTTAAAGGCAGAAGATGGTGGTTATGCAAGATAGTAGTACGATTTGGCGCACTCGTGTTTTGATTGTTTATATTTTTTTCCCTTCAATTTGCAGTTTGCAATTAAGGCCATGCTGTTGTGCAGTGTTGTTTTAAGTGTGAAAATAAAAATAAATTTAGCATGCCACATTTTTTATGCATCATTTTTGTTGGGAATTAAGCTTCATGTGACAGCCAATAGCAACAGTTTGAATTTCTAGGTTTTATTTATCGTTGATGTATATACTATATATATTCCGGTTGACAACCCCACTTAGTGGAATAAGGCTGAATTGGTGTTGTGTTCTAGTTGACGAAGTTTTTGCTGTAAATTGAGTTCGGTTGATCAGTTAATGTGTGACTGACTTCCTAAGAGATTGAATGTTGTAAAATGACACTCTATCTTCTTCTATTTTGGGTCTCCCATGGGTCTTGATTGGTGTTTTCATGCTTCAGTCTTGCTTATTTCTATACGAAAGATCCATCTACGGAGCACACATTAGTCATCTATATCTATAATGTTTTATTTCTGAAGCAATTTCTCAGTTGCACGAGTGATATGATAAACAGTTATATTTAACTTCAGGAATGGTGTTAACAAGACATTCTTAACTTAAGGAATGTTTAGCAAGCAGTACAGCAGTACATTCTTAATCGAGTTTAGCTGATTTCATTTATTTTTAGACATACTCTCTCTGGCCTCTTTTGTTTACATGGGCAATTTAGACAAGAAAAGGAATAAATTAATCCGATAAAAGAAGAGAAAAGACAAACGAGAAGTTCATAGACCCTTTACGCAGAAAATAACCAAAGTAAAATTCCAGTCTTTCGCCACATCATCTCACATGAATGCTCACCAAGAGGTTAGAGGGAGTCTCAAAAACTAGTTTAATATAAGAAAAAATATTTACTTTTGTATTTTCATTTCTTCGAGGACAAAGCTTGTGGAAGCATTTAGTGCAGCTCTGGCCAAATTTAAGTACCAGGTCGTATTGGGTTGTTAGAAATGGAGAGAGGATTTAGAGCTTGGGATCATTGTTGGGTGGAGGAAGATTTAAAGATTGCTGATTTAGAAATTGATATTCCAACACATATGTCTAATTGTATGGTAGCGGATCTTGTTGAGGAGAGTGGTAATTGGCAGATTAGTGAGTTACAACAGTGGTTGCCCAGTGACATAATAGCAAAGATTATAGCAATCCCTGCACCTCAAGAAGACTATGGGAATGATGTAAGTGTATGGCCAGGTGGTAAAAGTGGAGATTTCTCTATTTCTTACACTTATAATGCTATGTGTGGTTTTATTACTAGTGATAGGTTTGATAAGTGTTATAAAGTGTGAAAATTAAATGTGCCGGAGCGAGTTCGGTGTTTCGTATGGCTATTGCGTCATGACAGATTATTAACAAAGGTTAGGTTGGCTAAGATGCACCTCGGGTCTCCAATGTGCTACTTTTGCGGAGATGAACTCGAAACTACTCTTCACGTTCTCAGGGACTGCCCTATAGCGATGTCTATTTGGATGAATACCGTTAAAGTTGCGAATCGGGGCTGGTTTTTTGCATCAGAGTTGGAGGATTGGATTAATATTAATATGAGTAAGGAATTGGGGCTGGTCACTATCATGCAATGGGCTGATTGTTGGGCAACAACATGTCATGCGATATGGACATGGAGGAACAAAATGATTCATGATAATAATTTTGTGGTTCCTTTCAAGCCATGGATGGAGATTAGCAACAGAGTTCACAATTATGTGGCAGAATTCCATAAGCAACAAGTAATGGTTAATAGGGAATTGGTGACGGAAAATATTCGGTGGAAAACTCCAGAAATAGAATGGGTTCGTTTAAACACGGATGAAGCTTCTAGAAGGAATAATGTGGCCGGCTGTGGAGGAGTGTTGCGAGACGATAATGGTAAGTGGATTTGTGGATTTTCAAAATGGTTAGGAGTGTGTAGTGCGTATGTGGCTGAGCTATGGGGTGTTATGGAAGGCTTGAAGATGGCTTGAGAACGTGGTTTTCATAAAGTGGAGCTTCATGTTGATTCGAAAGCAGTTGTCTCTAACTTGGTGGATGGTAAAGGTGGATCAGCAATGGGGTTGAGTTTGTTAACAAATATTAGAAGCTTGTTGAAATTAAATTGGGAGGTTCGCATTTGCCATACCTTTAGAGATGCTAATTCTTGTGCAGATGCTCTAACTAACTTGGCGTGTGATGGTGGCTCTTCTTTGATTATTTATGAACAATGTCCTGTTCAGATAAGATTATGTTTTTTAGCTAATTATGTTGGTGTTGCAACACCTCGTTTAATTAAGCGTTAAGTTTTTTTTTTTTTTGGCTAAGGCCCTCTTGTACTAAAAAAAAAAAAGTATTTAGTCTATTAGATTAGGATTGAAATGCAACTACAAATATAAATTAGGGGATAACGTGTATTGATCCTTTTGTATCTGCTTTTAATTATATAATCACTACTTTATTTGATTTTTTTTTTTTTGGAAGGAGTCACTACTTTATTTGATGTTTTTAAATATTTACACATGAAACATAAAAAAAAAAAAGAAATATTGTGTCTTATTTCATGCATACATCTACGAAGTCAATAAACAAAATAAAATTAAGATTGTTTGAAGGTGAATACCCTGGTACTCTAGAATCTTGTTGGGTAGATACTCAATATTCAATCAATTAATGTTATGTTATTTTTTTAGATTAATTATTGTAAAATAAATTAAATTTTAAATAAATTTTTGGAATTGGTTGTAGTCTTCTAGTGTTTGTGGCTGTGTGCATTGCAATTTCTCCATAATATTAAAAAATTAAGATGATAAACAAAAACATACAATATTTCCCAAAAAAAAAAATACAATATCCGATTAATAGACGATAGTTGCTAAATAGTGCGAATTCATGGGCAGTGTGGTAATATAGAAATAGGATGAGGATAAAAATGACAGTCTCAAGCAACAACCATTAAGGGTCTGTTTGGCAAGACAATCAAACGAGCTTATAGCTTATAGCGGATAGCTTATAAGCTTGTTTGATCAAAAAAACTTTGTTTGGTAATGTCTTTTCACCACGAACTTATAGCTTATTTCACAAACTTATAAGCTATTTTCCAGACGCTATTTCAAGTAACTTTTGAGCTTATAGCTTATAGCTTATCATCTTTTATTCCATTTTTACTCTTATTATTTTAATTAAAACCCACTTTTATCCTTTATATATTAAAACACGTTTATTAAGTTTTCAATGTTTTGCCTCTATTTTTTTTTGTTCCTACGTTTCCAGTTCTTGGCCCCGTTTGGATAAACCGCTTATATAGATGCTTATAGCATTAGGGCTTATAACATTAGAGCTTACATCATAAGCTCTTATACTTGATAAGCTATTTATGTTTGGATATGTACACTAAAAAGTACTTACATAAATTGAAGTGTTTGGATGTGACATTACATAAGCAATTATCGAAATTTTAAATATTTTTAATTTAACAAAAAAATCAAAGAATCGAACCACAATTATCAAGATTTTTTTTGATAAAATTAATCAAGATGTAAAAAACAATATTATAATATATTAATTATAATTACACACACACACATATAGTATAATCAATATTCGTCCTTAAAAAAAATATCAATATTCATATAAGACAAAATTAACATCAGAGGTGTAAATAAACTTACCATATATATAGATATTAATGTACAATTTGTTACCAAAAAAGACAAGTTAAGTTTGTTTTTTTTATTCAGTTTCACTTTGTTACGTAACAAAAAAAAAAAAATCTTCGTTAAAAAAATAAAAATAAAAATCTTAGTTACGTGTGTTACTTTAGTAAGATAAGTATATAACAATTTTGTTACTCATGCACCGTCAAAGATAACTAACATTATAATTAAAATATATATTTTGAAAAAGTGGATCCAGAGAGAATCGAATACATAAATTCATAAGCTTCTTGTTAAGCCGGAGGGTAAGCTGAAAATTTAGGCTTATTAAAATATAGCATAAGCAGCTTATGAAACTATGATAAACTATTTTTATTTATTTACCCAACCACCTTTAAAAATGCTTATGGAAGTAGATAAGCCCACATAAACTCAAAATAAGCCAATCCGAACTGATACTTCCAATTTAGTACAATTCAACTACTCAAGCACTCTTCAAATAGAATAAAAAACTACTTGAGCATATTTTTCATATATTCATCTACTCGAGCTTACTTTTAAGCATAATTTATCATCTATTACGCTGAGATGTATGTATTCAATGCTTTGTTACGGTTTTTTTTTTCTAGTAACAATTTTTGTTTTAAAATAAAATTTTATACTTTATGTTTTTAAAAGAAATTTTTATACTTGAATTTTTTTTAAAGTATACAAATGGAAATGGAATAAATTTAAAATAAAACTTCAACAAAAAAGTAATATTTTTTTGAAAGAGAAAAAAATAATAATTCAATAATATATAAAATATATATTAAGAACATAATTTAATAATTTTATTAGAATTAAAAATGTCTTTTTATGTCATTTTACATTTATCAGCTAGTTGACCGCTAATTTTACCAAACACTTTAATTAGCTTATCAGCTATCAGTCATCGGCTATAAGCTATCAGCCATTAGTCATCAGTTATAAGCTATCAGCTATCTGCTATTTTTACCAAACAGAACCTAAAATTTACGTGTTTTATCGTTCTTTGCTTAAGCGAATAATTTTTCTAATAGACAACTTGCTTGACACCGTATGAGCAAACATCAATTTTTAGTTCAGCATGCATCCTGAGGCAAAGAAAATACAAATTAAAAAAAGTAAAACAATGTCAAAATAGATTAATCATATTAATTATTTTTTTGTTAAGTAGTTTAGTGACTAAAATTTACCTTTTTTCAGGTGAATAAGTGGGGTATCTGAGTTTGAACCATGATCCCTGCATATTAAGTTATGCTCCCGGACTCATATTAATTATTACTCCCACCTAAGCTTAACCAAAAGAAAATTATTTAATCCCACCTAAGTAACAGTTACGTTAAGATATCTATGTTTGAGCCAAAGTAACAGCAAAGTTGAGATGGCCGAGTTGGTCTAAGGCGCCAGATTAAGGTTCTGGTCCGAAAGGGCGTGGGTTCAAATCCCACTCTCAACATAAATTTTCTTTTATTTATTTTCTGCTTCATTGGTCCCACAAACCTTCTCGAGTCCTTTCTTATCTCCTGCAACCTCCACCCTCCAATAAGGTTGGAACAATTAGAACGAAAACAAATAACAAAGCGATAATAATAATAATGTGGATTACAACCATGCCTTACTCATCATCTCTTCCCAAATATTATAATTATTACCATAATCATAATTCCCATTATCATCATCACCATCAAACATGCTTCAACATCAACCTCCCTAAATTCACAACCAGAGCTTCTTCCTCTGCTGCACCTGGTGTGGACCTCAACACCCTTGATTCTGCCATTGCCAAGGTCTTTCTATCTCAATTATAACCATTATATTTTTATTTATTTTATTTTCTAGTTGAATATGTCTTACTAATCACATGAGGTTATACTTAGTATTGATGAATCGGAAGGTTTCGTATAATTTGAGTTCAAATTAGATTCTTTTGTTTTTTATATTGATAACCCCGATGAAGTTATACTCAATCCATTGATATGGTAGTTATTTATACGGTTTGGTAATGTAAATGAAGTAACATGTTTGTAAGTAAATTGTATATGTGCAGAAAGATAGCAATGCTGTTAAAGAGGCACTTGATCAACTAAGTGAAATTGGTTGGGCCAAGAAATGGAGTTCTCAGCCATATGTTTCACGTCGTACGGTTAGTGTCCATTCTAAATGTTGAAGTTCTGGATAGATGCCAATGGACATATCAATAAGCAATGCACCTATTTAACACTTCACTTCACATCGTTACATTGAATCGATTTTCTTAAATTCTTATCGATGTTTACATCGTGTTTGATTTTCGCGTATGTATCAGTCTTTTATGTCAAGTATATTTTGACCAATACTTCTTCCAAATGTTTAAATATTCATATGCAAGCTTCGTTATTCATTTAACCTCTCCAAATTTGTGCGACAGACATCACTTCGAGAGCTGACAACTTTAGGGATTAAAAATGCGGAGAACCTTGCAATTCCTAGTGTCAGAAATGATGTGAGTTTTCAGAATTTCTTTCTCTATTTTTGCATTATCAAATGGAATTATACATGGCATATAGGGACGGAGCCAGAAAAAAATGTTGAGGGTGGCGGAAACAAAAAGACAATTATTACACTATTATTATACTAATACGTACATTATTAAATTAAATTATTATAAAATGATACTCTTACACTATTGCTATTATGCTGTTATCAAGTGTGTGAATACGATATTATTTTACTAGTTATCAAGCGAGTGAATACGATATTATTTTAAAAAGGTGCCTTGGAGATCACATTTATACTGAGTCTTAGTTTTGATATTGCTTACACAAAGGTGGCTAATGCAATTATAACATAGAGGGGTAGTTAGTGTGACATGGTTGTGGGGGTGGCGACAGCCCCTTTTGCAATGTACTTAGCTCCGTCCCTGATGGCATATGACTTTCTTGAGAATTAAGTTTTTTCAAGTACAACATATAACACAGATCTTTGTGGTGCAGGCAGCTTTTCTCTTTACTGTGGTTGGAACAACTGGATTCTTGGGTATTCTGGCTGGCCAGCTTCCTGGGGTATGTATCTCTTGCACTCTTCTTTGTTACTTTGTATGTCTGTTTGATGATCTTGTGTATGATAATCTGTTTTTAAAAATATGAAGCCTAGTGGTGTTATTTGTAATTGTGGATATAGCATTCACGGTTTCACACTGTGGTTGTAGTCGAGCACATTGTATATCCATTCCAAATTTATCTGAGTACTTTGAAGTCTGCATCTAGGTGCATCCGCTTCATTACGACATCAAATTGTATATTTTTTCGTGATTTTCAAAAACATCACAAATGCAATGTGATACTGCAGGCATATCGCGTAATGTAGTCTACAACTTGAAATTATGACTGGCAGGCCATTTGGCTGGTAGGCGGCTTGTAGTCTTTTATGGATTATAAATGATATCTTGATAATTAGAGTTAATAGCAGCCAAAATGGAATTTCCTTTTTCACCTGCATCACAAGTTTAGCCTACATACTATATTCCACTTCTTTTGAACAATTGCTAGCAATAGTGATAATTTTCTGCATTATGCTTTTTTTAGGGTTTGGAATTGTCTCCTCTTTGAAGTTGACGGGCTCATACATTTAGCTTATGACTATTAAAAAGAAGTTTAACAATGTCCTTGGTAGATAGGTGAAAAGTGTAAATATTTAAAACTCAATTCCTTTTTAACTTGCTTGTTATGCCTACATAACAAAGAGAAAATGGAAAATAAGTTTTGTTTGAAAATAATTTTGCTCCCAATAGTTTTCACCTTCTTACTTCCCATCAACTCTCTCATTTATCATCTGTGATTAATGCTTGTTGACTGATGCAGGATTGGGGCTTCTTTGTGCCATACTTGATTGGGAGTATTTCCTTAGTGGTATTGGGTATAGGTAGCACATCTCCCGGGTAAGAACCAGGCTTACAAGTTAGCAAGAATGCCCTCTCTTCAGTGTTTGATATAGCATTAATGCTCATGTTAATATGCTAGTGTAGGCTTCTCCAAGCAGCTATTAGCAGCTTTTCAGTTGTTTTTCCTGATTATCAAGAAAGGATTGCTAGACATGAAGCAGCCCACTTTTTGAGTACTGCCCTATTGCTTTTATGGCTGATATTCATACACAAAGTATCAGATATATCATATATGTCTTATCAATTTCATCATGACTCTAACTCAGCTTCTTCTTTTTGTTCATTCTATTTCTAGTTGCTTATCTGCTTGGCTTACCCATTTTGGGATATTCACTGGATATTGGAAAAGAGCATGTCAATCTCATCGACGATAGGCTTGAAAAGCTTCTCTATAGTGGTCAGCTTGATGCTAAGGAGATAGATAGGTATATTTACTAAGAAACTGTTTTTTTGGTAGAATATTTACTGTGAAACTTTAGCACATATTCTTAAATCACGGTAGCACCATTTTTGTGAAATTCGACACCAATCCAAACATATGCCTAGTTCAGAAAACTCTTATATGATATGACACGAACACGGAATGTGTTTTAAGAATCATAAGACATGTCACAACTAAAATAAAATGAAGAAATTATCCCAATTTGTAGTCATTTGTTAAGAACAAAGTACCAATGTGAAGAAATAGGTAAAGTTGTTATTGCTTGTTTTTTCAGATTGGCTGTTGTATCAATGGCTGGACTGGCAGCAGAAGGTTTAACATATGACAAGGTTGTTGGTCAATCTGCTGATCTTTTCACTCTCCAGGTTTGAGACCTCTATTTTCAAAATACGTTAATAATTATTAAACTACTCGCTAGTATTATTGAATCAAATAATAATTTTAAAAAGTATATATTTTGCTACAGAGGTTTATAAACAGAACCAAACCACAACTCAGCAAAGACCAGCAACAAAATCTCACTAGATGGGCAGTAAGTCCTTCTATAACACAGAGCTAGACACAAATTAGCATTGCAGATATATTTCAAAAGCTCATATTTATGGAGGTTTTGTCCTCAAGTTTATGCATTTTTGTCCTTAAAAAGCTTATATTTACAGGTTTTGTTCTCTGCTTCTCTATTGAAAAACAACAAGTCGATCCATGAAGCCTTAATGGCATCGATGGCAAAGAAGGCAAGTGTACTGGAGTGCATTCAAACAATCGAAAGTGCATCATAGTTCAACATTAAACTATTATAAGCTCTTACATACATAATACACATGTATAAGCAAAGTCTACAAACTTCATTAAAATCATAATTTTCTTGTTTATAAAAATGCATAGCATTCAAGTTCTTGATAAGTATTTCATGTTTCCAAGCAAAACATGTACATTTGTATAGCCATTTTATTTTATTTTTGTGTTAACTTTCCATTTCTCAAAGGGAAGGACTCCACTGATCTCTAGAACTAGAGTTCAGTGGCCAAGAATTGTTTCAACCAAAATCGAACCCGAGTTCTTTCAAACAATTCATCTTTAGTTGGAGTTCGTTAACCATCTAATCACTTGTTTAGACATTCAGTATTTGATTCGAGTAATACTTGGAAGAAACGATAGCTCAAAAATGAATTACAACAACAATCAATTTTATAACACAAAATGAAATCAGTTACATTGATCAAACAACACCAAGCTAAATTGAATAATGAAAATTTCATTGATCTCAAAATATGATTATAGCCGCTAACCACCCATCTTACAATCTATGAACATGCTCAAGGAGATTGAGCAACACCAAATTCAATATTAAATTCTGTTCTATCCTATATACTATAGCCTAGATATACATATACACGTATAGATATGTATAAATGAGATGATTCCTCATCAAAACCATGATGAATCAGAGTTCACCCTCGCTATCATCATAGAACAAACCGTCAACGATTTGATCAATTAGCGAATCAATGAAGGAGTTGTAGCTGACTGTGAAGATTCGATCCACTCTGGTTCGAGCACTTGAGAACCAAGCAAACATTGCCGCCAAAGTAACCGCACCCAAACAAATACCACCCGCCTCCGTTATCCCTGCAATATCCAATTTCCTGAACACCGAATTCCCCGTCACCAACTCCACCATCACCGTCGCCGCAAACACCATCTGCACCACCACATCAGTTAGTTTCTCTACTATAATATATATATATATATATGGACACAGGCAAGTTGACACCGAGAATAATGATATAATTCAATGTGATCATATATATGTGTTAGTGTTAGTGTTAGGGTTTTGTTACCATGGCGAGGCGGCCGGAGATGATTTCGAAATCCTGGCTTTTCTTAGAACTCTCGATATATTCGGAAAGAGTGGCGAAGAAGGAGGACACGTCATCGGTAACTTGTATGTCTTCTTCTTTACGAGTCTTGATTACAGCGCCGACTGGATCGGAACCGTATGATCTGAGAGTGCATAGCCGCGGCTGTAGTACGATGTTTGTGTTCGCGCTTTCTGGTTCGGCCGGTTTGGGTTTGGAGATGGAAAATTGAACTGGACCGGGTTTTCTGGGGAGGGATCGAGAGGATGATGATAGTTTTGGTAGCCGGAGCTCGCAGTTAGTCACGCGCGTCGCAGATGCCATCAAAGAGTTTGAGACTTGAGAATAGAATAGAAGAATAGGTAGTAATAACGTTGAAGGTTGAATATTACTGAAAAAGTCATAGTATTAGTCGTAGTAATAACGTGTAAGCAGTTGCGGAGAAGAAATTGGATACGTAGCACACATGGGTATCAGACAAAATTATGTGGTCCTGTTCCTCTTCTTCTCTTATGCTTGATTTGACTCTCTGCTACTACTAATACTTCAATTAGTGGTATGGCGTAAGGATAATTATTTATCTTCTGCTAAACTCATACATGGGTGATTTACTTGGAGACCGTTTCAGAAAATTTATGAAAATCATTTAAGACATTGTTCATAATTTCTTACAACTTATACGAAAAATGATTTAGATTTATTTATCCTTTGTTGCCAAAATAACTTATATCCGGTTATTATAAGCAAAAATTAAGTTTTTAGATTCATTTAATAAAAAATGTATTTGGTCTATATTATTCACTAAATATAACATTTAATTAATGAATCTAAAAACATGATTTTTGTTTATAATAGTGACCGAAGAGAGCAATTATTTATCATAACAAACACATGTACTATAAACTACACATAAATTGTTTATCGAAAGAGGGTCATGTCTTATTCTCATTTGATTTGTTACTCTACTTGTATTAGAAAAGCCAATTACATGTAACTTAAAAGATAAGATCAAAACATTCGTCCAACGAACCAAGTCATTATTACAACAAAGTTTCTCAAAACACGTATGATTCATCATCAAAGAAAGATGATTTAATAAGCTTGCATTTCGCCCAATGAAGCTATTATCTCAACATCATCACTTTCATTCATTCACTCAAGAATAAAGTTAGAGAAGGCACGTTGGGAGATAGTAAAATGGCATAAGTGGGGTGGTAACATTAAAGGCTTGTAGATCAAGTCGACTTTATATTGAGATTAAGTGTAACTGATTAGGGATCTAATGTAAATACATAGTCTGAGTGACTATAATTAATCATACTTTGTTATATCAGTGTCTTTATTACCACTCTTAACGCTTCTCCAATGTGCAGCTTGAGATTGATCTTTTGACACGAGGTGTGCTAGACGTAGACATTCATTGTAAGAGACATAGGTACGAGCACTTGTAGATGTTAGTTGTGAGACATCAGACTAAGTTTACAATCACACATATCAAAGAAAGACATTATTGAACTAACTAATGAAACTTCATAGCTTGTTTGTTTCATTACTCACTTATATTTTGTCAATAAACATTACAAAATCATACAAGTACTACCACACATCTTAATATTCGAATAACGTAATGATTCACTAACCAAATCCCCCTTGATGCAATATAATAAATACTTTGATGTCACATTGTTACAACCATGCTCATAAGTAAGCTTGTATGAACTGTTCAAACCGAATTCAAGACTAACCAAGTCCCTAACTCCTCGCTATAAAGGCTAACTCGTAGCATCTTTACAAGCGCACACTTTTCTACTATAAAACACTTCACATATTCGGTGCATTTTTATTTGATTGATAGGGTGTTTGCAGGTATACCACCCTCCTGCAGAGAAGAATGAAGCTACTGATCAAATACCGAAACTTAAAAACATCACTACCTCTCTTAGTCCATAGATCGTAGATCTGGTGTCGATCATGTAGAGTTGTGAAAAAAGATCAGATTTAATAAATTGGTTCGATACCTCATATTTTAGTTCAAATCGAACCATAAACTAGTAAGCTAAAAAATAAATCATACATTTTTGACCCAGTCTAATTAACATTATGAAAAGAAATAGTTATGGTCAATCCATTATCAACTTCTTAATATGAATTTATCTAATTAACGTTTATATTTTGGTCAAAAAGAAAGTTATTTATTTTAATGTTTTTAAATTATTAAATTAGTTATGTTGAATAAATAAAAAATTTACCTTTTATTCCCATAGATTTTCTCCTCTAAAAATTATTGTATTCAAGGCATCCCATAATAGGTAGGTACTCCGACTCATAGCATTTTGACGAGTCTCTTCCGTTCACAAGTCATATTTGCCCCGTCAGTGTCTAGTCCTTATCCTTATTTTTTAATAGTATTATATGGCCGGCCACCCACTGTGATACAACTCTTTCAATCTCCACTACTTCCAATCAACAATAACATTTTGTGTTTGTCTCTTCCACACACTTTTCACCTCACTACCAAACTTACCTAAAGTTGCCTTCAATTTATATGTTTGGTTTTGGAGACGAGCTGGTCTTGGAGGGTTTCAGAATTCCATGGCTCATTTGGATTCAACTTTTAGTTTTGCTTCTTTTGCTTGCCTTCCTCTTTTGCATCACCGTCATTGCTTCAGATCACACTACTGCTGATTCTGCTTCTACCCTTCATTCCACTCCTGAAATTACTCTTAATACCAACCCCCTCCAAATCACACGGGTACATATTTTTTTTTTATCTTAAACTTCCTATATATTATTTATTCATTGAAGTTAAATAAAATAAATCCTTAAATTAGATTTTACCATCTTCAAGACTGGTCTACGTCTGATCTAATCGAGAATGAATCCACCGCCACCCCTGATGTGGTCCGCTCTTGTTTTGAATTCTTATGTTAAGAAAGTTCAAGCTTTGGGTTGGGAGGAAATAAATGTCTCTGATTAATTAGGTGAATGAATAAATGTAAATGCGATATACTTTGAATAGTAATAGTAGCTGGTCCATACTCTTTTGTAGGCAGAGATTAACCAAAACAAAAATTTGTAAGAAATTGGGAAAGGAGCTTTGAATTGGTATTTTTGTGATTTACATATGAGAGGATCCATCTCCGCTTTAATATATAGTTTAAAGTGTTTGACCTCTGAATTGAGGACCAGAAGTCACCAGCCATAAACATATCTGAATCTTTTACTGTGTTTAACAATACATTATAACTTACTATTATTTTACGTAACAATATTGAGCAGAACTCAAACTCCAATTTCCACAATCCAATTTATGCTAGCAAACAACCTTACTCGCTGTTGATTCTAACACTATCTCTAACACTCACTCTTTTATTGAGTGAAATTCATGTGGGTGCCACACTTTGGAAATGGATCACACATAAAATAGGGAGAGTGAGTGTTAGGAAAGCGAGTGTTCATAACATTTCTCTTTATATTTATACAACCATTTTATAACAACTTTTAAATTATTCTCTCTCATACCCACATTGTGTTATTTTACCAGTAAGAGAAGAGAAAAAGAAAGTTGTCATGGTTGTACAAATATCGTTACTCGGTCTTGAATCTTGATTTTGTTCTCGGCTGAAAGGAAAGATTTTTATGATCCGTATTTCGGAATTCAGTCGAGCAAAAAGTGAAATATGACTAAAAGTTGTTTCACCTTATATCAAACTCATTACTTCTAATCAATTTGAGCTTTGATACTAAAGTTCATTGATCATTTGAGCTTAACCAACATTTTAGTGCTCTTTTGGTTTGATGTCGGAGACAATGAACGCGCAACCATGTTTTGCCCGCGATTTCACAGAAGCTAGACAACCTAGCCGCTACTTGAACGCGGAAACTTTGCCGCCTCTTCGCCGCCATACACCCAAATGAGCTCTTAAATTTTACAATTTTATTCCAAAATTGACTTTTTTACTGTTGAATTTAGTATAAAAAAAAAAACTGTTGATGTCTTTTAGATATTTACGGTTGAGTTGGCATTTCTGATTGCTTACCATGTTAAAGCCTGAAATTGGCTCATTGCAGTTAACTTTTCTTCTTCTTTTGCACAAAGAAAAAATATATGTTCATTAGTAGGGTATATGCAATAATTTACAGAAAGTGTTTTGGCAGGCGGTAGAGAACATAAGTATTAAAGGGGAGATACCTACAAGAACAAGCAGAGAGATAGTGAGAGAGGTAGAAGGGATTGCAGAAGGGGAGGCTTCATCACTGTATTTCCTTCATCCTTGTTATTATTTCAAATTAGCAAGAGTAGCTTTTCTCAAATGTTTTGGCCTTGATTCTATATCTGAATCCGATAATCCTGCAACCCAAAAGAATAGGGGAAAAAAGAAGGAAAGTTGACAATGTAAACTGTATATGTTTTCTTCATTATTATGACGTAGAGAAAGATTCTCATCATTATTTTTATGGTACAATTAATTAGTTTCTTATCATTCTCTCGGTGTCAAAGTGAGTTTCGTGATTCATTTTTGTGGTTGTTTATTTGAGCCCTATCCATATTTTGGCCTTGGTAAGTGTTTGGTTCTCCGGTGATAAATTAAATTTGGGTCTCGGTAACTAGTGTGTTAAAGGCAATGGTTAAAGATTCTATTAATAGAAATTTTTTCTTTGGAAATAAAGTTTTTACTTTCTTTTTTAGCAATAATTACACCACTTTTCAATGCAAACTTATTTATTTTAGTATTTTAACCAATGTTCCAAGGGCAATGATTAACATTCTCAATTAAATTTAAATAAATTGATTTTAGCTAAAAGTCGATTAAAGGTGAAATCAGTGGCAGAGCCACACAAAAAAAAGCTCGGGTTGACCATTAAAATTAATTATAATATATAAACATAAATTAAAGTTGTAATAACCATTAAGTACGAAGTTAGAATGAAAGAGTTTGGCTAAAAAGTTAGGATGAATACTTAAATAATTACATATTTAACTACTATAAATTATGATTTTTTTTTTGTACATTACAATGGTTAACTAAGAGAATTTTCAATTGACAGGACAATAAGCTGGAAATTTTAAACCCATGCAAATTCGAAGGTTTATAAGTCTCTGCTAACATGTCAAGTATAAGCATCACAAAAATCACGTATGTCACTTTTGAAACGCAGAAAACTATAACCGTTGAAAAATTGTTTAAAGTCTCACAATATAGACTTATAATTGAATTATATAAATTTTTCGGGTGGGCCACTACACCACTTTATGGGAATTTAGATCAACCGAAATCTAAAACCGACACAAAATTGTATAAAATCTCGCAAAATAGACATATGGTCGTTAATTTTTTAATTTTTCCGGGTGGGCCGTGGCCCACCCTAACCCATGAAGAGCTCCGCCACTTGGTGAAATGATTCATGTTTAAATTTATTTATGTAAATGATTGAAAAATATATTTGAGTTTTTATAATCAAGAGCTTTAAATTCTAACTTATAGTTTTTTTTAGGAAAAATTCTAACTTATAGTTAGAATCAATTCTACTTATTTTTGACAAATAATCAAGTCTACTTGAAAGCTATCAAACATATCAATATCAATTATATATCCTTAGAATCAATCCGTCTCCTTTACAAATATAACTATGAGCATACAAACAATCTTCTTTTTCGCAGAGAAATTGATGACTCCTCCAAAATACTATATCGTAAACAAAACGTCCATGTATATAATTATTATTATTCCCCCTCAAAAAAAATATTATTTATTAAAAGAAATTATATAATTATTACAAACTCGATTCAATTTTTTTCTTCCTTTATCAAAATTGTTTAAGGATTGGTCACTAACACATGTTTTCAATTACATGAACTAAGAGACTAAAGGAGGTGAGGAGTATATGTTCAAATTATAACAAAAGAAAAAATTACGAAAAAAAGTGTTCAGTTACATTTTATCATTCATTATGCCATTTTGATGAAATAGTTTCTGAAATATATCCACTGTAGTTTATGTGGTGAAATATAATTTGACGTTTGTGAATATCTTTTTTACACTTATAGAAGATAATAGATACCAATAAAACTCAAGTGTATATTAGTAATGATTACACAAAAATTATAGTTTGATGATATACTCTGTACGAATTCTGATGGTAGTGATTTTATGTTGTGATGTCTTTTTTCCTCTGTCAATTTTTATTTCAAAGTAGTTTATTAACTACAAATTCACTTTTAAGGTGAATAATTAACAAAATAGTTTAATTGCATCCAAAATTATCTTTCAAAGCTAGTTTAATTGCGTCCAAAATTATCTTTCAAAGCTTTTGAATTATACCTAAATAAATAAACGAGACATTAATTCGAATATTTGTCATCGGTACATTCAATGCTCGACTTTATTTTTATTTCATTTTGAAGTTGTTATTTCGATGTTAAGACCATCTACAATGGGGCCCTTCCCCCTTTTTTTTGAATCGGCAAATATTATTCTCGTCGAGTAGCTGCAAGAAGCAAACAACCTCGCGGAAACAGGAAAAAATACAAAAAAGTGATGCATATAGACGGAACATCGAAAGGCCCACAAAACCCAAAAAAGGAAGCATCAGACGGTGAGGCCGACATATACTTGCAATCACCAAGCATATCCCTGCCTCACCACTGAACAAGCCAAAACACACCAACAGAAGGCACCCATCAGCTGCACAAACAATCGCAAAGAAAAAACAGCAATTACCACAGGCACTATAGCAGAATCAGGCGCAACAGCTCAGCAGGAGACATTAAGAGCAAAAACAAAGTTGTTCGGCCTCACCCTCCAAACTCAACCGCACCTACCTCCTTGCTTTCCTCCCAAGACAATCAATAAGATCCCAACACCATTTGTAAAAGAGGCAAACCGGGGTTTTCGTCCTAGACAAAATCCACCGCCAAGACAACACTTTAACGGTTTCCACTATATCTACGATTCCATAATTTAACCTTTTGAAGATCTTATCATTTCGCGCTTTCCACAGCGCCCAAAGAGTTGCAAGCCAAATCAAACAGCGCCCCTTTCTAATCTTTTTATTACTGCCGACTTCCTTCCAACACTCCCAATAGATGAAAAAATTAGGAGGAATAAGACAGCCCCCTCCTAACCACCGCATTAAATCCAACCACGCCGCACTCCCCAACTCACAATGAAGGAACAGGTGTAACGCCAATTCCTCACTCCCACCACATGACACACAACAAAGACCCTTTCGCCGGTAAGACATTCCTTGAGTCTAGGTTAGTCTTAGTCGCAATACGATTTAGAAGGACTCTCCAACCAAAGGCCACCACTTTGGATGGAGCCGGAATTGACCATAAATCTTGAAACACCCCTTTCTCCTCGGTTTGCCACAAGTCATCTGTCAACACCAAACCCACCAACTTGGCATAGGCCGATATGACGGAAAACTTCCCTCTGTCGTCTAGATTCCACCACCACACATCCTCCTCTTGAGTCCACATAAAACCCTCCAAATCCTCCTTGAGACTTAACAAAAGCTCCTCCTCCCACATAAAGAGATTTCTTCTCCAATTGAACCTCCGTACCGTACCCTCCTCCAAAACCTCTCCCACATCCCCTACCAAAGCTTCCTTATCAATAACGATCAAATAGAGCCTGAGATATTTTAATCGGAAACATTTATCCCCTCTCCAACGATCATTCCAAAAGCTAGATTTCAAACCATTTCCCACCTTCCGCACCACCTCCGAATTAAACCAATTAGGACAACCATAGTCACCAAGTTTAGCGACTTCTTTCCACACCGTACCCTATTTAGCACCATGTTAAATAGGCACCCTCATTCTGACATCAATAAATATGGTGCTTATAAGGATATGCGTTTTTATAGGCACCATCTCTCGACTATATTCATGGGTCCCACATGTACAATTAATTCTGTTTTTTCTCTATATTCAAATATTGTATTATTTTAATATTAAAAAATAAATTATATAATAGTTGCAAATAATAGTTAAATTTTAAAATAGTTGCAAATAATAGTTTCTTGAGTTATTAATAAAAATAAAAAAATGTTCGCTTTTTTTTGATATAATTTATAATTAAATTACTTCAATATTTTAAAATTATATAATTATGAATGAATATATAAATTATTGTTAAAATTTAATGATATAAAGTTATTGCTGGGACCCAATTCATAATTTTTTCTAGGTGTTGGGTTGGAGAGATTGAGTGCTTATTGAGTATTAATTATAAAACGAATGACGTGTACAATTAGGATCCGTTAAGCACCCCATTTGCATTGTGGATGGTCTAATGGTGGCTATTGAGGAATGAAGATGAAATAGTGAATTTCTTATGCCTCTAATAAACCGAAAATGTGAAAATGATTGTTCCAAAAATAAATATGAACTTGAATCAACTTCCATGAGCTTTTTTGAAACGCGAAATCTGAACTGACAATGCTGTCTATGTGTTTTTCGAACGCTAGATCTGAATAAAAAATGTATCTTTTAGTCTTTCGAACACAAAATCTGAACCGAAGCGAGGCGTTGATGATTTCGGTATCAAAATGTAATCGAAAAATTAAAACTGCATATTTTCGGTTGATTCAAGCAAACCAAAAAACTTAAATTGATGTTTTCCGGTATGAATCACCATGCTCACTCACTCTCTAGTATATGAAGGAGGAAAGTTGGACATGTTGTAAGAGACAAATGAAAAAAGGGTAAAAATAGGTAGTTCATATAAAATGTTGGGGTGAGGGTATAAATGTGAGGATGTAAGGTAAAATGTTCATTTTTAAAGCATGGTATGATCCAAAAAGTGAGCTGATAGGTCGACCCATTTTTGACATGTTTAATTGAAAGCAACGTTATGCTACTATTCATAATGTATATTGTCTTTAGGGGAATATAATTATATATTTTGTCATTATTATTATTATCATTATTATTATTATTTATACAAATTAGTATCTTCAATTTACGTGCTTGTGTAAGTGGGTGTTGAAATTTAGTTAATGACTTTTACTCAATATTAGATCATGTTTATTAATCCTAATTAACTCAGTTGGTAAGGACAATGTATAATATATGCAAGATTTGAGATTCAAATCCCGACCACCACAAAAAAAAAACATCATGTTTATTAGATTGTTGTAAGTATAACGGATTAATTTTTTGAGTTTGATATTTCGGTGGGCTAGTTTAACCAGTTATTATTTTTTTTATTTTGATAATTTTAAAATATTTGATTAAAAAAATAAATTTAATTTTTTTTAAGCTGTATTATATAGAAACAGACCAAATTGAAGTCACTATGGAGTGGAAATTTTAAAAAAGTTATATTTTCAAATCACATTCATAAGTAAACATGTTTTTTTTTCACTGGAAAGTTGAATCCTATTAAACATTTTACTTAAGTTTTCTTTTGGCAGAAGTTGTAATTAAGTTTTTATAAATACATAATTAATTTTATTAAATCAACCGTTGTTTAGTAAAAAAAACAAGGGATAGCGTTGTTTTGAGTCCAAAAAATAAAAAGAAGGGATAGCCGATCGCGTTGTTTTTACGAGATTTTTAAACCCAAGAAATAAGCGTTATATTCACGCCTTGAATTTATATATAAATATACCTTTTAAATGTAAGAGCGTGTCTCTTCTTATCGATTTGAATCCGGATCTAGCGCCTTCGATTCACCCCCTTCAAAACCCTATCCTTTTCTCTCTCTCTCTCTCTCTCTTCGTTTCACTGTTCCGAATTCGAATTCGAATTCGAACGCAAACACCATTACAATGAGGAAAGGTGCTAAGAGAAAGACCAAGCATACCGAAGATTCCCAACCCGATTCCCAACCTGTAGCTTCGTCTCAAGAAAACGAAAACAAAATCACCAAACCTAAAGCTAAACGCCTCAAAACCTCTAAACCCCAATCCGAACCTGAATACTTCGAAGATAAGCGTAATTTGGTTCGTTATTCTACTTTAAGCTTACGCTGTTAATGTTATTATCAGAGTTTTTTTTTTAAAATTTTATTTTGTTATAATTCGTGTTAATTTTGAATTTGATTTTTTGATTAATTTAGTTGTGCATACTGTGTAGCTTTTAATGTTGAAGAAAGATCGTTTTTGTTTATTAATTAATATTATTAAGGAGAAACGGTAATTAATGTTTGCGATTTCGTTTATACCATTAATTAGGTTTTTTTTGCATTATTTGAATAAATTAGACCTAACTGAGATATCTCTATTGTTTTGCTGTTGTTGATTTCAATTTTGTAGGAAGATTTGTGGCTCGAAACATTCCCTGTCGGCACTGAGGTTTGTTGAATTTATTTGAATATTTTTTTTTTTTTGAGTTGAAATTTATTGTGTTTTTATTTGCTCACTTTTTTTTTTATGTAATGTCAGTGGGACCAATTGGATGCTGTGTATCAAATCAAGTGGAATTTCTCTAACCTAGAAGTGAGTATTGGGCTGCTTAGATTTTCGTTGACGACTCGTGTTTGAGTGACGTTAATATCTTTTTTTGATTGAAATGCTGATAACATTGTGATTTGTGTGTCTGTGTCATGTTTCAGAATGCATTCGAAGAGGGTGGCCTCTTGTATGGAAAGAAGGTTTACCTATTTGGCTGCACCGAGCGTAAGTAGTTTATGTTTTCATTATTTTGCGAGGTGGTCAGGCAACTAATTTGCTTGGTGGCCAACCCCCCTTTTTGGTCATATTTATCTTATATAGTTCTTATGCTTCCTGTTGTCGTTTGCAGCTCAACTGGTCATGCATCAAGGGGAAAACAAAGTTGTCTGCATACCTGTTGTTGTAGCGGTAAGTTCTCACACTGGGTTCCCTGTGTATCATGAAGATGCGCATCATGAAGACGCATTGACCAAACTAATTACAGTATTTTTTCATTAAATTTGGACAATTTGAGCTTCCAAGTATGCATGGTCCAAATATGTTTCTTCTGATCACGACATTGCTTGATCCACCAAACTGGCCCCACCCAAAGGAAAAATAGTTTTGGTTACTGTCATTAGTAATAACTTGTTATACGTTTCTTCTGTTGTAGTTTGTATTTATCTCCTTGCGGGACCTTGTTTATCTGGTGTAGACTTGGAATCATATCCTAAATGCTTAGTTGTTAAGGTGTTGTGTAGAGATATCAGTTTTACTTACTTGATTAATCAACCTTTCAACTTTGAGCTGATTTTTCTTTCATTGTGATTTTAATTCTAAAACGATTTCAACTCCTTTCTGTAACAGGTTGTATCACCTTTTCCACCATCTGATAAAATTGGGATTAACTCAGTTCAGAGAGAGGCTGAAGAGATAATTCCTATGAAGCAAATGAAAATGGACTGGGTTCCGTACATTCCTCTGGAGCAACGGTATGCATCCTAATTTGTTTACTAGTTCATTTTTAGTTGTTCCTTTGGTAAATTGTTTTAAATTTTTTAGTGGTTCCTTTGGTAAATTCCTTAGTAATCTCTCAACTTCCTCATTTAATTTATGTCTTCAACAGAGATAGCCAAGTTGATAGATTGAAGTCTCAAATATTCATCTTGCGTTGCACCCAAAGAAGGTATATTTTTTACTCCTTTTCTTTTGCCCTTTACTGTCAATAATGTTAGTATACTTTTGTCTGATTTTTATTCATCTTTGTCTTAAATTATTAAATATGCACTGGTATCTGCATTATACCCTTTTCCCGCCTGTACCCAAAAACTATCATTATTATTTTGAAACAATGTCATTTTTATAGTCCTGAAATACTGCTATGATGATAGGTATGGAAAGAAGAAATGCATAATAATACATGTGTTGGGGGTATATGTAAAAACTGATTTGAAAGTATTGCATACCATCACTTATATGTAGTCAAGTCAATTACTTTCATTTGTATATCTCTAAGGAAAACCTGTTCTTCCTAAGAGGCATTTTCACTTTTCAAATAGTCATGACTCTCTATTTTTCCTCTCCAGTACACACTTGTTAAATAGCAACTATACTGTATCTTGTGTAAATTTCAGAAAGCATTTCCATTTACCATGGTTTCAATTCATGATGCAAAAACAGAGTCAATCTCTAAAGATCTCTAACATTTATATGATAGTTATTTGTTTCCTTCAGAGTAACATTTGGAAGTGGAACATATGGTCATTTTAAATAAACGAGCGTGGATAATAGATGCTTAAAATGAATGTTGAGAAAAATGATTGTTTATCACTTTAATATTTCGGCAATTGTAAAAGTATATAGCCACTTATTTGGTATTTGCAGTTTGAACTTTTACGAATTGATACCGTTTAGTTAGTTTTTGTTGTTAGCATGCAAAGGTTTTTATCTAGACACTCTTTGACCTGTTGTCCTTGATGTAGCAAATTTGTGAATATGCTTTTATCCTAACCTTGTTATAATATGTGATACAGGTCTGCTTTGAAACACCTAAAGTTGGATAGATTAAAGAAATATGAGTACTGCTTGCCCTGTAAGTTTTCTGGCTTTAGAATAGTTACTCACAGGATATGTTCAAATTTTGTATGAGGCATGCTGGTTCATCATCAGTTAATATATTTATTATCATCAAATAGTTGCTTATGAGTGATATTCTTTCCACAGATTTCTATCAGCCATTTAAGGAAGATGAATTTGAACAAAGCACGGAGGTTCCGATAATATATCCAGTTGAGCCAAAGCCGGTAATTATGATTTAAAATTTATCCGATAGGATTGATAGTCTTTGGGTTGTTGGGATATTTTTTCTTACAGTACGGGTAGTTCCATATTTTGTTTTCTATGTCACTTATGCATTGCTTGTTGCAGGTCTTCTGTGAATTTGATTGGGAATTAGATGAACTTGAGGTAATGAATTCACTCTGTCCTGTTGTTAAACCGTCCTGATATGTTGCAGTTTAGAAATTATTATCCTTCTACCGCTTATAATAGCCATTTTTCTGAATCTTGGTATTATTCTGCAGGATGTTAATGCTATTCTGCATGTTATTTTTACAATCATTGTGGTTGACTTTAATTGCCTGCCTGTTACTGAGTTCTAGGAAATATTTAATTATCTGGTGTAGGAATGGAAATTCTTTTATTTGTCACTGTCTTGATGTGTTTCAATGTTTCTCCTCTTACATGTCCTTCTACTAGAGATCGTTAAAGTTAGGGGCAACCAGAGAAATATACTAATAATGGTCAAAGGTCTCTTACACTTTGCTTGTTTAATATCCTGCAGGAGTTTACTGATAAACTTATTGAGGGGGAAGAGTTGGCAGAAGACCAAAAAGATGCCTTCAAGGTAAGTAAAGATATTTGTTGATTCGTTATTCATTTTTTTCGTGTCTTTGAAGTAACAAGTTAGGTTGATCACTCTATTTCTTTCTTTAGGAATTTGTCAGGGAAAAGGTTCGGGAAGCAAAGAAAGCCAATAGAGAGGTACTTTTGGTGATTTGTGATCTTGGTGCACTGCACATATTATGTCGCTTTCTGCTTTTTTAACCTTCTTTTTCTCTTGTAGGCAAGGGAAGCACGGAAAAAAGCCATTGCTGAAATGAGTGCGGAAACTAAAGCTGCATTTGATACAATGAGATTTTATAAGTTCTATCCCGTTCCATCTCCCGATGCACCTGATGTGTCAGGTGTTAAGGTTGGTATTTGGGCATTCTAACTTGTGACCTTTTCCTTTTTGGTAGAAGAAATTCACTGATCAAGAGATGATTGTAAATAGTTAGGAGCACAAACAGTATAGAACAAAGAAAATATCAATGAAAAAAATATTGAATCCCTCAACTTATGTCTTAAAGTCCTTGAGATGGACATATCCATATCCAGGGCAGGATGACCGATGATGATATTGAGTTTATTACACTTATTCCCTGAATTTCTGTTGATTATGTTCTGCTGAGTTTTTCTTGCACCTACAGTTTACTGATAATATATTTTTCTGTGTTTGCAGTCTCCATTCATAAACAGGTATTACGGAAAGGCTCATGAGGTTCTTTGATTAGCTCCAAGACAACAATGGCAATTTTCCTGGCTTGTTTTGCCCGTATTTGTTCTATATGAAGTTTACCCGGCAACCTCTTGGTGCTCCATCAAATTTTCTTTACCTATGTAATTGTCTAAAGAGGACATACAATGTAAACTTGTAGTTCAGAAATCCTAGATAAGTGAAGTAGGTGTTGAGGATAATTGAGACGTGTTTCTGCCATTTTGTAGAGAATTTCTGAGCATCTTGAGCTGCAATTCACAATGCTCTTGTCTTAGTTTTCCCATAAAGTATTATTTTTTCCTTCAAATTAAATTAAATGTATGACAGTTTTGATTTTGATCTATGATAAAATAAATTTTAGTTTCTTTTTATTTTCTTCACATCTTTATCTGCTGTTAGTGACATGAGTTTCATTTTTTTGGAGATAGTAATCAATTGCCCTCTTCCTGATGGAAGCTACAAAAAAATTTCAATTGAGATTATTTGTGTAAAATTTGTCGAAGTTGTGCTGTTTGTGTAAAGTACAAATCATTTGAGATGTACTATCCTTGTTCTGGTCTTTGTCAAACAAACTCAATCTTATAAACTTCCACCTTTTTTTTTTAAGTCAATCTGTACTATGTTTTGGTTCGAAAAATATTTGCTCATAAAGAGCGATAATATAAAATTAAATTTTACACTGCATCACGAGGCTACAACACGAGACATTATTTGGTTCAAACAAAGCAGTTATTTCATAATTGGAAAATGCTAGATATCAAGAATGATTTTATCAAGAAAGATTCAAGAATGACATGACATAATAATCACCCTTAGATTTTAGTCTCATTTATTAACCTTTCATAAAAAAAAATACATAACACCCACCACCCCATGATTT
>Ga0315914_1002384_pt1 | contig 28797 bp, 12 predicted proteins | sample MpolenodulesMG_FD_203920 | JGI IMG/M metagenome (GOLD analysis project Ga0315914, IMG submission 203920) | Medicago polymorpha root nodule microbial communities from Los Angeles, California, United States - elongated nodules | ecosystem: Host-associated > Plants > Roots > Nodule | place: USA...
TGTTTGTTGTTGATTATAATGTTCAATGGGAGAGATGAAGGATTGATGTTGATGATGAAGATTGTTGGATTGTGGTAGAGATGAAGATGTAAGAAGAAGGATGATGAGGGTATTTTTGTCCATTCCCATGCCATTTTACTAATTTGATGACGTGGCAGTCATTAAGTGGGTCAAGGGACGAAATTATAAATGATTAAACTTTGCAAGGCTAATTTGCCAGGATTAACGATTACAGGACCAATTTTTAAATGACTCCTAATTGCAGGGGCGAAACACATATTAAAGCCTAGAATTTATTCCAAGAGCTATCCTTGCAGGATCTGAATCAGCTACTTGTGATTTTTGCTTCAGCTGAAATATTACTGTCCACAAAGTAGCAGCCACTAAACTCTTTAACTTGTGTAAGTTCTATCATGTGAACATTTTTGTGATAACAAACAGAATGCAACTTCCCATCCCCCTGACTTCTTTTTTCCTCTTTTTCAAATAAATTAGTTACTACATGAATAATATGACCATACAAACTACTCAATTACAATCATATGCTTCACATGCAAAGAAGACTAACATAGAAACTTCATGGTATATAATATCATGATTTATGACAAAGAACTATAACAATGGCTGAAGTAGCCTTTCTATTAATAAAATCACCCTTAAATGCACACACCACACAAATTATGATTCAAATTGTGTTATGATATAGATTCCTACTATTTATCCAAATGAGCAGAATATCTTCTGTTTCTCTTCCCTGACTTTTCTATTCCAATTGCCTACTTGGTTCCTATAGCTTTGCCACGTTTCTAAAAAATTCTAATCACAAACAGAAAATATATGTATGGGAAGGAGAAATTTTGTGGTTATGATGACCATTAGCTGATAATGTTTAGTACTCAAAATGCTAAAAAGAAATAGGAATATAAGCTGCGTTTTTATGGATGCTTCGTCTTTGCAGGTCCTGAAACTTTTTTATTGGTTAAGCATTAAAAACATACAACATCGTGAGCAGATATTACCATTAACTGATATGAAAAAGTGTCAAAAACACAGCAAAAGATAAAACATGATATGATGACCATTTTAAGATAAACTGCAACTTAACAATGTTAACCAAAATAGATAACCTTAAACAGATTATTAGGCATATTTAATATATCACTGTATTCCATAAATTGTTCATATTGATTACTTGCAAGACTAAGTACACTCCCTTACATGACTCCCACCAATCAGTTTCACACCCACCAACAACCTGCACACTCGGATTAACTCGAACCCTTTTCCATAAAACTTCTATCATAATCATACACAATAGAGATTGTAAAAATTAAACATATAAACCAACAATATTCCTACGCCAACGTCTGGCCAGCAGCCACGGCACGCCACCTACTCCTTCGATCTTCTTATTCAATAACAGAAGCATCGTGGACTTATCACCTATCCCAGCATGTCCATGCTGCAACAAATCCGGGTAAACTCACTTTCAGTTCGTATTTCGCCTTTCCCCCAATCTGCATTATTACAGCATTATTTTAAACCCAGTCTATCAAAACTGTTGCCCTCTTCCCTAATACACTGTCAAACTCCTAGTAGACTCAGCACTGAAATAGAAACAAAAGAACCATCAGTGAGATGAGATAACACGAACTGGTCTTTCAGCATGTAAATCAACGGTAATAGGTATTAAAATATAGTGGCCTGCTGACTCTTTTCCAAACCTATTATATAATAAGGATTTATCTGAATGTATTCCAATGCGGAACACATCGAGAATTTTTTTAAAAAGAAAAATACATATTATGTTTTGAAAGACAATGCTAATGTAATGGATCAAGTGTGTATAGTGCTTTGATACTTAAAAGACTAAAACTTTTGAAGTCCAAAGAATTAAATTTCAAAACTACACCTTAAGTAATTTTTTCATATTTTTTGATAAGTTGAGCCTGCAAAATCAAGCTTCAACAATTTATTAAAAGAACCGAAAAAAGAAAAAGAGAAACAAAGTTGATGGGACCAAACCAAAACCCAGCAAAGGAAAAAGAAAAAAGGTTTGGAGGACCAAACCAAGACAGAAACAATGCCCTACAGAAGAGGACCAATAGTCCACCTACAAAATGAACAACAAATCCTAGGGGAACAAAACAATCAGAACAAGAAAATGGGCAAAAACCAACAAGCAATGAACTACTAAGTGAGTCTCTAAAAAGAACCAAACAGCTCTTCTAGAGCCTAGTGTACTGTCACAGAGATGATGAAGCTTCTGTCTTGAAAATAAGTTGAACTAAAATGTCCCAAAAATGAGAACAACAACTTGGTTTTGCCAACAGCAGTAACCTATCAACCATTTGTGAGACAAGGACAGCAAAAAGGACTATATAACGCTAACCCCAGGCACACTCTAACCAAGCTAGAAGAGGCATATACAAGCCATATTGCTGAAACAGAATCCATAGGAGACGATCCAAAACTGCAAAACTATACTCTATATGCTTCACAAAATTCAGAAGAGATGCAAAATACTATAGAATGCTACAAACTCAACTCCCGTCAGAACTTTTCAATATGTGAAAATGGAGTTATATCCATCACAAAGAGGTCTCAGGTTTGGACAATTGGCAATGAACTTCAGAGTGAAGTTTCTTGCATGCATAAAAACTGGATTGTTGCACTTCATATCCCCCCCCCCCTAAGGTTCCAGTAAAATAGGTCAGTGCTCAAATAAACCAAAATAAACTTCAATTGATATCTGCTTTTGGGCCACCCTTTTTGGAACGGGTTTGAACACCGTTGCTTGGGGCTTTTGACTTATGCTTCCTATTTTGTTTTTTCTACCTTCGTGACACAAAAAGAGTGTATAAGCTATCCTCATCAGTATTTCCTTCTAGGTTCTGATCACACTCAGCTGTCATATCATGCTCTTCATCCACCAAATCTCCCCCAAAGAGTTTTTAAAATGTTGACACCCTTCATCCTAGCTAGGCTAGAAGGTGTTATGTCTCCATTTTTATCACTAATTGAAGGTTGGGAATCATGAATAACAATGTGTGCAACATTTTTGACTGAGCATCTAGACACATTTTGATCCCCAAGGTAAGTCTCCAAGCTAGCAACCTTATCGTTATATTGTAAACATTGGTATTTATTTTTATTTTTTTGTACTTTTAAACGGTAAAATTTTACTCAAAACAAAATATATCTTCAAGAAGAACAATGAGCGGTAAGAGATAAACAACAAAACAAAGGACAATGTATATAGGCGGATCACCCAAAAGAAAACTCAAAAAAAATACCAAATATAGACTCTACCCAACGGAGGGCCATACCACTAACACCAATAAAAATTCCACCTGACTGAGGGCCACGATCAACACTAATAAAAGGAAAATAACCACCAAAATCAAAGTCAACACCTAAATCAAAGTCAAACTCCCATATAATCGGCGAAACTAAACTTGTGCGAAAATCACAAACGATATTGTGAATGGCCACAAACACAAATTCCAAACCGTTGTCACCTGCTGCTCACAACAAAATTCCTAAAAAAACATCAAACCAATCATAACCCTGTGAGCAAAAACCCACCTTCTCATCATTATAGCTAACTCTAATTAAGCACCCGAAAATTTCTTATTCCTTACACAACCAAAAACTTGAGTCTAGAAAATTTATTTCGATCTCGAATCAAAAGTGATCGTCCCACCATACGCAAAATCCTAGGCTCTCCTCTGTTTCCGGTCCATCAGAAAAGACATTGTAATCAACCGAAAAACATGAAACTAGACATTAACTCTCGATCTTGAAGTAAAAGCGATCAACTCAACAAAATCCAAGAAAACAAATTCCTAAGGAAGTCAACAATTAGAGTGGCAACATAAACAGAACACGCTCGAGAAAAAAGAGTGTTGTAACACTCGAAATATTTAGATGTTGTAGCAGCATCTAGGACTTTTACAGCTACTCATAGGCTATTATAGGAATCTCTATGTCGGTGGATGTGGGATCATTGTATATATTGTGAATCATTTCATGTAAACTTTCTTTTTTTAATAATAGATTGCATCTAATACCACTATAGTGAAATCATTTGGTTGAAAAAAATATTAAAATGGTCACAAGTTGATTATTCATTCGCCCACACTTCTATATTGTGAAAATCAAAATGTTCTTCATCATCCAGCAAACCTCATTTTTCATGAGAACCAAATACAATGATACGCATTGCTAAATACGCGAACACTTGCAACCATAAATGATATCAACTACCTACATCGCAATTAAACAACAACAAGCTAACATTTTCACAAAGTCATAAGTACTAAGCCCATAAAAATATTTCTTATGTAATGATAGATAGTTATCACTCATCTTTTAGTTTAAGACAGAGATAAGTTTTATATAATGATAGATAGTTATCACTTATCTTTTAGTTTTCTAAACTCTTTGCAAATTGCTGGTCCAGTGTATATGAGAGGGACATTTGATCTTTGGCAATTGAACTCAATAAGATCAATATACATCAATATTTTTAATACTTTATCTCAATTTGATTTCAATAAATGTACATTAGTGGTGACATACACAGAAGAGAATGCAGCGTCATTGTGGCCAACAACACATTTATCACCACTACAATGTGATTTCCTACGACAAAATTTGTAGCTAATGTTTCAGCTATTTTCTAGCAAACGAAGTTAGCTAGAGATATGCTACGAGATACCTATTGAATTGGCCGTAGCATGGATTGAGAGACAAATTTACTAGGGAATATTACTTAGTAAATCGGTAGTTATTTGAAAAAATATCCTAGCAAAAAACTAGTTTTTCTTTTTTGTAGATAGACGAGCCATTTCAAACTTACACACACAAGTGGAGGTACCGGGGTTCGAACCCCGCTCATGAAATCCGGCCTAACAATTTCAACATTTTGCTAGTTGAACTAGGACTTCTGGATAGCAAAAAACTAGTTAATCCATAGCAATCAAGTATTCAAAATGTAATTTCTGTAATATAACTATGACTTATCGTAGCAATTACCCAACAAATCCACATCTACTTAACTACGACTTATCATAGCATATATTTTCCCATTAAATCCACAGCTTCATAACTACAACTTAAATTGCAATTACACAACAAATCTTTAGCTAAAAGTTAACATATAATAATCTGACACTATGTCCTAACAATTAGGAGGTTTTTTATCTTTTTTTATTGGCTAATATTTCAATTTTTTTGAAGAAATCAATATATTTAAAGGACTTTCAATCAATTAAAAAACAACTTTAGCTTCTTTTTTGTGGCAGGAAAACTTATGTCATTTCATTAACAACAATATCATGAATACAACGTGGGAAACTGTCAAAAACTTATCGTCCACCAATGGAATCCGATTGACACAATTTGTTCTCTCTCCAATGCAAGCATTTTTCGAATCTATTTTTAAGAAAATCAAAGTAAAACTAATTTAAGTGAAATGGTAGCAAATTATTATGATATTTACTACTATTGTATTTTGTAGCAAGTTATGGTAGCAAATCTTAGATTTTCTTGTAGTGAATATACACACAAATTTTCATACATCATAAAATTGAAATATGTTATTATATTGTAACAACCGATCCACGCATATCCGTTTAGGATCCTACACCCTATCTCATATTTTCCTACTTTTTCTTTGTAAATAAAATGAAAGAGACATTTAGGTTTCCACATACCATAGATTCATATATAATTCCTAAGAACTATCACTACCCTCCTGTGAAAAATGCTATATAATGTGATGACCAATCAACATATTGTGGAAATGTGGTTAATTACTCCATTGCAAAACTTCAATCCATGCTTCCAACATTTGTAATTGTATAGGCCAAAGCCCATATCAAAGGAATGTAACATTTTTATTGTTTTAAAAACTCTCCTTCCTTCTCCATTGTTGATAAGAGCTTCTCATGTAGAATATGAGATTCTAATCTTTCTGCTTTACCCACCTGCAGAAAACCCAAAAAGAGCTTTTAGTTAAGGAATTTTTTTTGTTGTACGTACCCCTTATATGAGTCTATTTATATTGACAAAAAGTTAACTTTTAAATTATTTTTTTATTTTTTCCCAAGTAATCAATTATTTGTAAAATAAAATATAGTTTTCATAATTTCTTATATTTTTAGTTTCTTACTTCTTACATGTTTTTAACATAATATTCTTCATATAATTTATTGATAAAAAAATATTTAAATATGCATCTAAGTGTATTTCTAAATTTAACATTTGTGAAAATAATTTTATAATGAATACTAACATCATAATTATATATGATACTTCAAAAACCAAATCATAATTATATATGATCAAAATAGTTATATTAAGCTTATTTTATAATTTAAAAAAAAATATTAAAAAAAGACTTCACACTCAATAATAAATGACGAAATATTTTAAAAAATAAACATGCCTATGGAAAGTAACACACCTGGAGATGCAAATTATAGAAAATTCTCCCTCCAAAGGTCTGAGATGAAGAAACATTAAGCAGGAAAAGGCCATCATTTTCCAAACACATCAAGATCTCAGAAAGTGGAATCTTGTGGACAGTGTAACATGAAATCTGAATGGTAATTTCACTATCATTAAGCCTACTTGTTGAAACTATAAAACCAGAGTTGTAACTATGTTTCTTCCTTTGAGATTCTTTGTTGATGATCACCTCATCTACTTGTGGGGAAAGTCTCAGTAAGATCTCATCCTTTCTCTTAATTAGTCCCTCCACTTGCTTCTGTAATTCCGGTATGTATTTAAGGACTCTTGAAATTGTTCCCGGAATGCTTAATTTCTTCTGCAACATATAGGTATACATCAACATATATATTATTATACAACAGTTCTTAAGAGCCCTATGGTATAACAATTGCATCCACAACATAAAGGGCTTAGAGTTCTCCAAAAAGGGATCGCAACTACGCAATTGCAAACTTTAGGTTTTGATTGGAAAAAAAAAGAACAATAGCAAAGTTGACTAACAAAATACGTGAGAATGGGATTAATTAAGTACCATTTGATCAGAAACAGGAAGAAGTGAACGAAGTGAAGAATACAAATTATTGATCTTCTTGCGGCGATCGCGTTCACTAGCATTATGAACAAGCTTCTTGACCATGCTAAGGTCGTTGCTTGTGCATTGTGAGGGATCAGTGGAATTAATTTCGGCCTCAACTTTATCATGAAAATTAAATAATTGATCAATATTGTCTGTGTGGAAGTGGTTCTGATGCTGGTTATGGCTTAAAGGCTCCTCAAAGGGCCATCCAATTGTTGTAAACCGAGGGGATATTGCTAACATAATGTTGATGGAGTTGTTGATAATAGTTGATTATGAAGTTTTCTGTACAAAATTATGCGTGTGTATATAGATATATATGACCATCAATACATTGCATCCTCTATGTAAGCATTCTATATTTTAATGTTTGAAAAATTTGAAGTTAAATATATTTGTGTCCCTACAAAATAGTCTTCAATTATTTTCATTGTATAACCATCATTAATACATTGCATCCTCTATGTAATCATCCTATATTTTAATGTTTAAAAAATTAAAATGAAAATATATTTGTATCCAGATAAAACACTCATTAATTTCTCCTCGAAAGCTTAGCTCAGTTGCAAAAGCTTAACTTAGGAACATTAGATTATAGATACATGGGTAAGGATTCGAACCTAACACACCTTACTTATTTTTTTCAATGGTTATAAAATTGCTAGTCTTCAAATTTTTCAAGTGGTTAAAAAATTGCACCCTTAATTTTTATTTTTATTTTATCAAAAGTAAATCTAAGATATTGTTCGTCAAGACGACTATTTTTTTGCAATGGTTCTAAAATTGCGAGTCTTCAATTTTTTCAAATGATTATAGAATTGCGCCCTTAATTTTTTTCATCAAAAGTAAATTTAAGAAGTTGCTTGTCAAGACTACTTTTTTAATAACGTGTGTCGTTTGGTAACACAAATGAGCTAACTTATCACTTATTGGACTAGCTCATAAGCTTATTTAATCAAATGTAAAGTGTTTTCTAAACAAGTTTTTCTTAATCGCTTATAATTTTTTTTAGTTGTTATTTCAAGTAGCGTTCGAATTTAGAGATTATAAAATTTTACGTTTTTTCCATTTTTAATTGTCCACTTGTTTTCTTTTCATGGGAATGCGTAGGGGTGTTTGTGGGTGGGTTTGGGTTGGGTTTGGCCAAACCCAAAACCAAACTAAATAGAGTACTCCGGTTTGGGTGAGGTAAAATAATCACCCGTTAGTTTATTGGGTGGGTTTGGGCAAACCCACTAATTTTTGGGTTGGGTTGGATTGGGTAGTGGGTTACTCAACTTATTTTTCTATTTTTTTAATATTAAATGACTAAATGATAAATCCTCATAATTTTGTTTTAAAATAGTACTCAACTTTTTAATTTTCTTTAAAAAAATATTTAACTTATTTTACTATAATTTTATGCATCATAGAATATCAAATAATAAACTCCATCATAGAATACTTGCAACAAACTAAAGTTGCATGACATAAAATTGCATTAGTATCAAAATAACCAAAAAGTGCAACATATTAATTTATAACTCTAGTATGTTTTGATTTTTAATATAGAGGGTACAATGTGTATGTTTTGAAAATATAACTTTCTTCTACCCTATAAAAATAAAGATAAAAAATATTAACTTTATTGGGTAAGTGAGTTTTTTGGGTTTGGGTCTGGTTTTACCCCAAACCCATTTATTTTTATGGGTTTTTCATTTTTTAAAACCATACCCACCCAATTACCCAACCCAACCCAACCCATTTTTTTGGATTTTTTGGATGGGTTTGACTGGATTTTTTGCGTTGACCCAACCCATGATCACCCCTAGGAATGCGTACACCCATTATATTTAAATACTCGTTAAAATCTGATTTTCTCTATATCTCTCATCTTATAATATCAAGAATTTATCATATATATTACATTATCTCTTTCTATCAAGGTTTATACACATCTATGTGTGTCCGCCAAACATTCTCCTTTTAAACAAACTAAATTTCAGCTATCAAACATGATATATAAGCTAATTTTTCAGTCATCAGCTTTGTTTTGAATTTTTTTTTTCTGACCCTAATGCCAAAAAAAATTTTAAGTCTGACCCCCTTTGAAAATTAATCACCAAAATGATCCACTTTCATTTTTGGGGTTTTTTTTGTCGTTTTCCTAATTCCCGCCGTTTCAAATGGCGGGAATGAGCCCCTTACTGACATGTGTCATGTCGTGACAGGCTGAGATGATGGGACGCTTTTTTTTTAAATTTTTTTTGGTCGTTCCTGCCATTCCAATTGGCGGGACTGATTTTTTAATTTTTTTCTTCGTTTTTTTGTTTTTTTGGCAACAACATATATATAATTAAAATACAATAAATGGTAAATAAAAATAAAAACTAATTAGTTTATTCATAAGAAATAAAAATAAAAACTACTTTTTCCGCGGCAACCATTTACGCCAATGTAAACTATGACCTCCCGTAGCACATAATTTATCTTTTTTATTTCGTACGGGTCGTTGGTCTTGCTCTTCCTCTTCCTCGTGCTCTTCCTGTTCCACATCATCGTCAGGAATTTCAACATCATCATTAGTTTCCATAGTGACTTCATTTTGCACTTGTGAAGCTGAGTTAGTCCAGATTTCATTAACGAAGTTATCGTCATTAAACCCTGCTGCCAGACTTTCTATGGTATTAGTTTGTGAATTTGGCCATTGAGGTGTGTAGTTTGTTTGGGGATAATTTACAATGTGTGGAGGGGTTGGTAGGTTGAATGAGGAGTATTGTGATTGGTCTGGGTAACTAGTTTGTGTGGGTAACTAGTTTATGATTGGTAGGTTGGCAGGACATGCCCTAAACGTACCCTTGTTTGATTACTATCGTGGTGTAATTCAGTAGGCAAATCAGCGTGCATTAGATTGGGTGGACGATATTCCGAAAGAAAAATGGACTCAAGCATATGACGAGGGTCGACGATGGGGCCACATAACAAGCAACATCGTTGAGTCGTGGAACTCTGTGTTTAAGGGAACACGCAACCCACCTGTTACACATATAGTTTAATCAACCTACTATAGACTGGCATGTCTCTTTGCCAATAGGGCTCAAAAAGCGTTTGCAAGGGTAGGTTCCGGAGATTTGTTCAGTGAATATTGCCAGAATGCAATTAAGGATGACATTGTTAAGTCCAACACCCATCATGTCGAACAGTTTGATCGAGAAAGGTATACCTTCTCAGTCCGTGAGACCGTCAACTATAGGGAGGGAAGGCCAATGCGAACTTTCAAGGTGGACCTACAAGCGGGGTGGTGTGATTGTGGAAAATTTCAAGCTTTACATTTGCCTTGTTCCCATGTCATAGCTGCGTGTTCTTCATTTCACCATGACTACACAACCCTTATTTCAGCTGTGTTCAAAAACGAGAGTGTCTACTCCATCTACAACACATCATTCAAAGTAGTCCACGACAAGAGTTATTAGCTCCCATACGACGGTCCCGTGCTTTGCCATAATCCAAACATGCGAAGACTAAAGAAAGGTCGACACAATAGTACCCGCATAAGGACTGAAATGGATGAGGAGGTGGTAGAGAGGACTCCGACACCGAGACAGTGTGGGTTGTGTCGGCATACCGGTCATATTAGGAGAAATTGTCCGAGTATAAATAACCGGTAGTTAATAACGTTATGTATTATTTGTTCAAATAAATTAATATTTATCATGTTTTTTATTTATTATTATTTGTATTTTAATATGTTGCCAAAAAAAACGAAAAAAAAAATTAAAAATTGAGTCCTGCCATTTGAAATGGCGGTAATGAAAAAAAAAATCAAACTTGTCTCGCCTGTCAGGTGCAGACAAGTGTCAGAAGGGGGCTCATTTCTGCCGTTTCAAATGGCGGGAATGAGGAAAACGACAAAAGAAAAAATTCCAAAAAATGAAAGTGGGTCATTTTGATAAATAATTTTTATAGGGGGTCAAACATGAATTTTTTTTTGGCATTATGGTCAGAAAAAAAAAATCGAGGAATTGTCCCAATAATATGCATCATGACATGCAAACCATGGGACAAGAAGATTGAGGAAATCTTTATACGGGGCATCACTTGAAGGTACCATATTTGTCACCTTCCCTTAATCCTACGTGGGTGGTCGTTGTTTTGGTGCCAACTGGGTCCCCAACCTTTATTCTATCACCCTTCTTTCCCCATTGTCATAAATCATAATCATTTCATTTAAGCTCGTTATATATAGTTGAAGAAGAAATTTGATTTAGATTTGATTTGTTCAAAATGAAAATTAAACGCAATAATCTAATTGGGGATATTCTTTAAATAGCAGCACCTAGGAATTCTCTTTCAAACATAAATTCTCATTCATAACCACAAATATCTTTTAGAGAAATCAATTTGTAATTTGAACATTGATAAGGATGTAAGTATAGCCTGACAAATAATAATTTTAATCTATGATTGTGAATTGTGACACGTATTTCTTATTTTATACTTCACATTTTTATAATTCTAAAACATAAACAACTTGTTCAGGAGAATGGAGTTTGAATCATGACTAAAACAATCATTAGTCAAGTAAAAGGGAAAAAAAACTATGTTTAAATACACTTTTGATCCTCATATTTTAAAAAATTAATAAAGTTTTGATCCCCTGTTTTAAAATTTAGCTTTTTGGTCACTTGTAGATGGCTAATCTCATGTAGACGGCTAATCTCGTATGAACTTGGTCGAAGAGAAAATATTAAGACAAAATAAACCCTACAAGATCCTTCAACATTAAGACAAAAGCCTTAGTGAAAAGGCCATAAGGAGAGAATCGAGTCTCAGTAAAGGGATAACAGTTGCATATGTAAAAACAAAAAGAAATAGAACATAAGAGGGAATGTTTTTCTAAAGAACAAAGAAAAAATAAAGGGCTACAATATTTACAGACCCAAATATTCATCCCAATAATAAGAGTCTGTCGATCAAGCAAAGAAAGTTAGAAGACCAGCATGAGTATTAATCGGTTGAATCAGATAAACAAAAGTTCCTAAAATATATTAATAACAAAGAAAGATACAAAAAGAAAGAGGGGGGACAAACAACCAAAATCCTCCAAGGATTAACAAAACCTAAAATACGGAAAACATAACCTATTTCTAGAGAAATCCACCCTAATTTGCTGAGGTAGATGATCCCACCAGAAGTAGGTATTTAAACAGAGACCAATAGAAGCCAGTTGATCAGCACAATGATTTCCCTCCCTATAGATGTGAGTAACCATAAAAGACATTGATGATGTAAGATGAATGCAATTTTCCCATCTATTTCTTAAGTGCCAAGGGACAATGTTCTTAGACCTGAAAGCTAAGGTTACCAACATGGAGTCGGTTTCAAGCCAAATACAATTCCAACCTTTCTGATGTGCTATTTCGATGGCATACATTGAAGGGATTTTAAGAGGGGTTTTTCAAAATTTTAATCCTCTTTGCGGAAGAAATCCCGTTGAAACGGATCTTGATTAGATCATTAATCACAAATCAAACACATACTTAAACAATTTAAGGATTCATGTGTTTACCTCTTGAAGAGCAGAACCTTTGTAGTAGAATTGTTCTGATCACGAGCAAAGCAAAGTAGCGATGCCTCTACTTAGTCCACACGAACAGAACTTCTCCGATGACCGGTGTTAGCCAATTCCAATGGAGATTCAGAGAGAACAAATTTTAGAGAGCGGCGACTAGGGTTTCACAACTTTTGTGAATTATGTTAAGCACTCAACAAAAGTATGTAATGCTTTAGCGCAAGGTATCTATTTATAGAATCACTTGTGTGGTCAGCAAGCCAAACACTCAAGTACATTGTACCTTACGGTGCACCAAATTCCACTTAAACACATTGTACCTTACGGTGGACCGCGTTTCTCTATTTTCATAAATTAAATAATAAGACATACTTAATTATTTAATTACTAATAAGTCCTACTTATCATTTTATAAATAAGTCTTACTTATTTATTTCTTTCATCTATCTGTACTTTGTGTGTGACCCTATAGGTTCCCGTAACGTTAACAATAATATTAAATCACATATTTAATATTATAAACAGTGAGCGGTATTTAGCAACACATCACTGCTACCCAAGTGACGAGAATGTCATGTAATCTGACGAAACCTTTCCGTGATAATGATCATGTGTATACTTACCCTTTTGCCCTCACGTCTATATTGAACACAAGGCATAACATGTCACCCTTGTCCAGTTCAATATTGGGCCCGTAGACATTTCTCTTGTTATGTAGAAGGGGCAAATTCCATCTAGGTCACTCATGTCTCTCAGCATGATTCGTGGAGTACCCATTAACCAACTTTATAGTCATCTTGTTACAGACAACGTTTAAATTGTGACAAAGCACTCGACTCCAACATCTAGGGTACACAGTGGTTTCAAGTCAAAGGGTGGAATGCACCACTATCACTATGAGAATTCTTATGACACTTTTCATAACTTTTACTATGTAGTATTCTCATGTTGGGTCAATCTAATATAAATATTACACCTAATATTTATATCTATGTGTAGACTTGATAACTCTTTATTCATGATCTGTGATATGTGATCATCAGTCTATCCATATAATAGTCTCTATGCTTTAATGATATCTCACTTCTCAATAAAGCTTGACTATGGATACTTTAAGAATGGTGTCCTTATGTTTGATGGGGTCTCACAGTTAAGTTATACTTAATGTTCCATTAAACGGACTAACTATTCTAGGGACTTTATTATTTTGAAACAAAACAAAATCAACAAAGAAATGTCTTATTATTATATATTCACAATATATATTTATATCAATATCATGATACAAAGCCAAACTCAATCAATATAGATTGGCTATTAGGGCTTACTCCAACATACATATCACCATTAAGCTCAACAACTATAGAGTTTATCACTCCCAAATTATAAGCAAAAGCTCCAAGGAATTCAGCATTTATATCTCTGAAAATCCCTCCACAAGATGATGGTCCAAGATTGCCAACTGAAGCACCATCTATGTTACACTTAATCCAATCTAAAACTGGGGCTGCCTAATAATCTCCTTGATTCTAGGGGCTCTTCCGCAATGATGAACTGTCAAAATCATAAGCACAACGCTTAATGAATTTGCCTTAAATTTTCAAAATTCAGTTCATTGTTGATTCACTATTGGACTCGGATAATTTTTCAATCATTTTGAACCCTAAACCATCATGTTTACTGTCCTTTGCCTTAGGATAGGGGAACATTCAAATAGTGTTATGTTTTATTCAAGTTGGGGAGAAAAGGGAGGGGTAACTTAATTGTCAAGTAAATTGGTGAATCTGAGTTGTTGATCAAGACAAAAATGTTGTGTAAATATAAAAGAAAAAGAAGAGAAAAATGTGTACATGAAAAAGAAAAGAAAAAGAGAAAAAGAAAAGAAAAAAAAAATCAAAAATAGAATAAGTTGTCGAGATCAAGGTGTAGAATGTTTATCACCAAGGGTTTGTTTAGAATTTAAGGGGAATCTTGTAAATTTATCTTTTGAATGTAAATAGAAAGAATGTTCCTCTATGTTTGGCCATTTGAATTCAATTATCCCACAAATGTCCTTTCTGTTGTAGCCGAGCCAAGTTACAACCCTAAAAAACCTTTTGATCCATGCTTTTGTGCTTTTTGAGATGATATTTAAATGAACACATAATTTGATCTAGATGTTAACTTGATTGCCGGATCTGTGCTCATAACCCTCATTTATTGATTTTACTTTGTTTATCTACTTACAAAGAAGTGTGTTAGATGTGGTTGATATATAAGTGTGTTATTGACTTGAACTTTGTGCTTAGAGCTTGTTCATATTTGCTTTCTTCATACATGCATCTGAACAAACCATTTGCAAAACCTTTGTCCTTTATGTCTTGTGATGAAACTTTGTTCTCTTATGAGTATTTTTGTTTGAGGACAAACAAAGAGTTAAGTTGGGGAGAGTTTGATAAGTTCTAGAAAGTAGTAATTCCATGACATATATTAAACACTTTTGGTTACTTGTTCCACAACTTATCCAAGGAAAAACCAGGAAATATTGATAAAATGCAATTTTATACTCCTTGTGTCTTACTTGACCCAATTGTGCAGGAAAAGAATGGACAAGACAAGAATCAAGGAAGGAAAATCCAAAAGAAGTGCAAAGGCCAACTCGTCATAGCGAGATCTGTCGCCATGGCGTATTTGAGGTCCAGAATGCAAGCTTCCAGCTCGCAGTCAAGCTCTCCACAACGAACAAGAAAGTGAGATGTTACCATAGTGAACCAAAGGCGAGCAGGAGGGCCTGAATGAATTCCAGGGACCATGTTTTTGAAGATCAAAGTTCGCCATGGCGAGAAATTCCTGTCAGGTGAGCTAAGGCGGTTTCAAGCAACTGAAGGATGACGTGACAGAAGCCCACTGACAAAGAAAGGTCAGCTCGCCATAACGAGAAAATCCTGCCTGGCGAGACTGCAAAATTCTGCAGAAGTATAAAACCTCATTCCCTCATTTCATAACATATCTTATCACATTTTTATAGAGAGAATAGGGCGAAAACACTGTTCTTCATTGGGCAAGAGTGATTGAGTGTGGATTCATCAAGATTCTTTGAGAAATCAAGTTCTTAGCCTGGATCTTCGTCTTGTATTCCACTTTTGTAATGTTATCATGACAATGATCAACTAATTCTCCTTTGTTGGGATTAGAGGTACTTGATCAAGCTTAGAATGTAATCTTTTGATCTTTTTAATATATGATTCTAGCAATTTACATGATATTGAGTTTATTCTTGCATTGCATTCTTATGTTTGATTTAATTGTTATTGAGAAATACTTTTGAATCTAAGTTTAGAGTATCCATCTATCAAAACAATGATTCTAGACATAGGATTGATGTTTTGATAATCACACAAAGTATCGGAACTTAAAACTTTCAGATCGTTAATAGGTTGAGAAATCGTCGATTGAACGATACGATCGATCTCACAATCCCATTTAGACATGAATGATGTTGTTGAGTGATACGTAATAATATCGGTAAAAAGTTGGAATCCATATACGTGATCATTAGGTTATATTTGAGGTTTCATCAACGAACTCTAATCCCAATGCTTTTACGCCTTATTACTCTCCGTTTTTATCTTCGCAATTTAGTTCTAGTAGTTTTAAACTAACAATCAATTAAACCCTAACTTAAAATGATAATCGATGTTGAACGGTTTATGATATCGCACTAGTCCCTGATGAGACAATATAAAATACTTACTTTTGATTGATAGCAAAATACTACATCAAAATAGCACTAGTCCCTGAGAAAAGATTTGGAAATCTACGGTTCCCAAACCTATCATTTATTAAAATTATTCTAATTAATATTTATTTAATTATTTTAAAAGTAAATCAATGGTATTGACAAAAACAAAGTAAATTAATGGAATAAATAAAAATAACAATGACATGGATAATTAATTGGCCACATATGCAATGTCATATCATTAATGACTAAGACACATCATCAATAAAATATATATAAAATGGGATAGGGAACTAATTTTTTAAAAATATTAAAAGAGGGGACCGAAAAACTTATTTTTCAAATATGGGAACCAAAACTTTAAGTTTTTAGAAATAAGAGGACCAGAAGTGCATTTAAGTCAATGACTTTTATTTGAATTTCATATTTTATTCATAGCTAATACTCTTTAACTATACTGTAGTTTTATAATTAATTTTAGTTTATAAATATAATTGTACGTATTAGCTTGTAAAAGTATTTGAAAGATATGTTTCTTTTACCAAGTAACCAAATAATTGGACTCAAGTAGTTATTGAACTTTAGATTAAGACAAATTATCCGAGAGAATTAAAGTTTAAATCATTACTAAAAGGATCACTAGTCAGCGGGTTATAGAAGAAGAAATAAAAGGGCTACAACAGTTATAAACCCAAATATTCACTCTAATAATAAGAGTCTTGGTATTTTAATATGAGTAGTGATATTTGAACAACTCTTTTGGTACAACTTTTGGGACAACCTTTTGTTCTCTCTTCTCATTAGTCAAAAACAATAGAGAGAGAAAAAGGAAGAGAGAGAATAAAAAGATAATGTGAGTATGAGAGAGAAAATTGTACAAAAGTTGTATAAAAATGGTTGTACGAATATCATTTCTCTTTTAACATTGGCAAAATATGTACCGAGTCAATAGAATGGATGTCATTGGGATGGTTGTTCATAGTAATTTAGGTCGAACAGTGAAAAATATGAATTGAATAAGGTTGAAATGGTTGATAGAATGGATGTACTGAGTCAATAGAATGGATGTCATTGGGATGGTTGATATATTTTACCAGAAAAAATAGATCATCAACACAGGCGGAACCAACTGTTATAGAGGCAAAGTCACGAGCGAATCGATCGTTCAATTTTTTAAGAACACTCTAAAATGCATCATTTTTCGAAGTCTTACTAAACAAATCAAACACCTTATGACTCAAGCAATAAGAAGACATATGGCAGACAAGCACAACAATTGTAATAAATTGAACCGGAGCTCAACAATGGTTGATCTTGGGTGGTTATAGGAACTCTACAATCTTCAACCCAAATCGTTGGAGCATGGAGAAAATAACCACCAAATTTAGCCCTCTTTAGTTGACAAGTTCCAGCATTTCAATTTCAAAAGTCGACACTCGAGGGGCACACATTAGGGGACATGTTCAATTATATTTTTAGTTGGTAAATAAAATAAAAAGAAACAACCAGGTGTAAGAGAAGTCTTGTGGAAATAACAGATAAAAAAAACGCAACAAGTTTAACATAACAAGAGAAGTTATAGGTGAACAAAATATCAAGTGTGCTAGTTCGTCGATAAGTAGTAAAATCTATAACGTTTGTATGCACAAATATTGCATAATTTCAACAATACTACTACGATTATGATTATGATTAGGATATGTAAAAGGGGGATCACACTTGGCAATTGGTTTGGTTGAATTGACTTAAAAGAGATATTAAGGCAGATAGGTAATATCAGATTCCCTTTTTTGAAATTGTTTGGTAACTACAAACAATGAATACTGTTTGAACTGATTACTTAATTATAAGACATTTGAACAAAATGGTTAGGCAAATGTATTGGTCATCAACTCTAATCAATTATTGTGACTCCTTAATGTTTTCGATCAATCCATAACCATTGAAGGTTTAAGAATGGCGAATTAAGTACACAATTCATTATTAGAATATGTCTAAAGCTAATAAAGATTAAACGGTTAGATTATGTCAAGTCCCAAAGTTAGAGTTAGTAATCATCGAGACGTAAATCGATTAATGAACATTCGTAAACGCATAAAAAACATTGAAGATAAATTTACACAATAAAATACCAAAGCAATCAATTGTGTTCAAAGGATAATTCAAAGTTACATGGTCAAACAATTACAAGGAAGCTCCTATTTCACGACATAACCTAGTCATCCTCCCATCTTAGCTTTAATTCTCCCATCTCCATGTCAATCAACGCCCTTCCTATAGCTACGAACGATCTTCCTAGAAGAAGTGGGACCTCATAGTCTTCTTCAATTGTCTGGTTCAAGTGGATTTCCATGGTTTCAAGGCTATTTTTTTTCTTTTGTCCTTTCATGATTTTTGAACGATTTCTTTAAAAAAAACTCAACTAAAATACACATAAACTACATACTTTCACTCTAAAATGACTCTAAAAGTGGACTGAAAAGCCTATATGATTTTTCGTCATCACTCTACATAAGTCTTTTTACAAGCCAAACACATTCTAACCACCCGCTCTAATACGACCACCCTCTATCCCATATTTTGCTATCAAAATTTTGTACCAAAACGGACCATTACCAACTTGTAATCTCCAAATCCATTTTCCCAACAGTACAATATTAAACTTCCTAATTTTTTGGACTCGCAAACCTCCTAACTTCTTATCAGAACAAATCTTATTGTAGTGAATCTAATTAATTTTGTGAGCATCCTCACTCCACTGCCCCCTTAAAAAAAGAAAGAAAGATTTATAAAGGGATTTTATTTATAAAGAGATTCTGTTAAGGAAATTATGCATGTGAGAGCCTTGAAGAATGAAAGATAATAAACTGAAAAGGATGACAAAACAAATTCGAGCAACGGACGTTAAAAATACTGACGACGAGAGTTACCATCAGTAGGAAGACCCTGGTAAACAAACGTTAAGTGGCCAACTTTACAATTCAAAACCATGACAGCTTCTGACAACTGAGACTTCTCCACATTAACCCCAACAAGAAGGCCAGCCTCATTTGCAGGATCAACCATTTCTTCATCATATCAATTAAAAAAGTTACATTATTTCCCCCCTTCGGCTATGACAATATTCAATAGCCAAAAGCTTAAAAATAAGTAAACTTGAATGCATAAATCAAAATAATGATTGATTTATATAGCCACCCCAAAAATATGTCCCATGAGTTCTTATTTGTCCATGTTGTCTTTAGATGTTGTTATAGTCAACATCACAATCTTCGTCTTATTGAGTAAGAATCATGACTTAAGGCGTAATGTTGTGTTTCAAACATTTGAGTTAAGGTTCTCAAGAATGTTACGAGGGATAATTGAAAGAGTTCAATGGGGTAGAGGGAAGTGGAGAAGAACGGAGAGATATGTGTGGCGACATAAAAACTTTTAGAATTCTTTACCGAACGATTTCAACCAGAAAAAACCATTTTTACTTTTTGTAAAATCAATTATAAACAACAAATTAATAATATATTATGAAATTTTAAATTTTCTTAAGTATTTGAAGTCTTAAAAACAAAAAAAATCAGAAATGGCATCATGACATCTACAGTAGCAAAGTATTTATGCTCATGTCAGCTAAACACTTGTTACATTATCAAATATTTAAATGTGAGTTCAGTTTCAAAAATTTAGAATTTAGGGGATCAATATTGTGAAGTTAAAAATAGGGGCTAGATTATTTTTTAATGATAAAATTATTAAAGGATCAAAATGTAATTAAGTGTTATAAGTAAAAATAAACTGTTCTGAATTGTGAAATGCGATCTAATAAGAAAAATAAATATATTTTGTGATCAATTTTAATGTGTGGTCATAGTTTTTTTATGCATGTAGCATTAATAAGAATATATGCCTATTTGTCTGGTTAGTCTATTTCAGCGTGTGATTTAGACTCTTAAGTTATTGAAAAGCTAACAGAATATTTTATTTGATTTGAAAATGATATCGCAAATATATGTTTGTTAACGTTCACGTTCACGGCTCCTTAGAGTGATATGGTATAAAAATTTATAAACTATAATTAATTTTAACTTTTGAGAAGAACATTACAAGCACAAATTAGTGAATGACATGTCATGTAAAGCATATTGAGCAAGTCTAAACCTGAACTATTATTGTTACATTTAAAAATGAAAACTTTGCTAAAATAAATTGGATATAATATATGTAAAAGAAAAGGAGTGAATAAATTGATGACGGTCACGCACATGAATATAACATCGTAAAAGAGTGTAAAGTAAGTTATTTACTAAAATTGACAAGTGAAAAGTGTAAAGAGCTAAAAAAAAGGGGAAAAGAGAGAATGGGAACAGAGGATAGAAAGGCATGAAAAGGGGTTAAGTAGGTAGTAAAAGTAAAAGCAATAGGAAGGAAGGAAAGGACAGAAGATAGATGAGTGAGCATCAAGTTACCATGAGCAACAATAGTAGCAACTAGCAATAGCAAATTGCAAGAGAGTTTATGCTTTATCTAATGTGCTTAACGATATTGGTTTTACACCCTATATTAATCTCTTTTTTTACCATGAACCCATATATGTCATTATATTTCATTTGATTTAAGAGATAGACTTATTATTAATTTAATGGTAAAGATAAACTTATACATGATCTATAAGTTTTAATTTAATTAATAAAAATATCAAAATTATTAGATTAAATGTTGTAATTGAATTCAAACTTCGACTCTTCTGCAATTATTATCATTTTATTTATCTACAAAAGAAATATTATACAACAGATAAGATCTACCCTACTTACTTGTGCATCATAAAATTGATTGGATATTCAACACGGAAAGTAGTAAATTACAAAATGAAGAGTTGCCTCTTTTGAGGGGGCGTTGGGTTGAGTAGCAATTTGCAAGAAAGGAAGGTAATGTGTTATGTGACGTGCTATATCAACTATCAACCAAAGCAAGTCATTTCATTTGTTCCCTATAAAAGTGAAATGGCTCAAATAAGGGTCAGTTGCGTATTTTCGTTCAAACAGAAACTGTCACTTACCATTTAATGCTGCTGCTGGATTTTGGGTCACTTCCAGCTGTACCCAATGACATAAGATGACTTCACCTCTCTCCCTCTATACTTAACTTTACTTTCTACCATACCTTTTTTTTGGGGTACATTTCTGTCTTTATTTTCTAATAAAGGCGTACTATTAAGAATATGGGTTCCTTCTTATTTTCATATATATGATAGTAATAAAGTTTACTTAAAAACATTATTACTATACTTTTTTTTCCTAAAAAAAAGTTATAGTAATAATGTTTTTAAGTTTTTTAAATGATATGTTAAATTAATTTTTCTAAATCAATTGAACTAACCAATCTCTTAATAATAAAGTTTTAAGTAAGTAATAGGTATGATTAGTAAGTTAATAACAACACAAGTGGGAGTAGAAATATACAACTGATATGTTTTAAGACCTTTTTCTTTCAATTTTTTATTTTATTTTAGTGAGTTTCCTAAGGATAAAAAATAAAATGAGATAAAACTCGTATAAATAAATTAACACAGTTATGGTCTCTATGGTAATTCCAATTTTAAAGTTTATAATAGATGACTTATAATTTATAAATGTATATGATTAAAAAACATCGATCTTTTGAATAGCATTATCTTTATTTTGTCGTAGTCGCACGTCTACAAATGAGATTGCCGTTAAAATGAGAAGCAATTATTTGTTGCGTAAAAAAAAAAGTGCGTGTGTTGGTATGGTAAACGCGGAAACAAACATAGAACGTATCTAACGAAATACGAAATCACGGACATTGCAAATTACACACGTCCAAATTTAATAACAAACGAAATAAAAGAGTGCATTAAGTCTTGGCCGGAATACACGGGTCAATGCTTAATGATATCGTTTTGCTAGACAATCATGAGGAATTTTTTCGCTGGATGATACATTTCCGATTTTTTTTACTAGTTTATAACATATTTTTATAAGATACTTCGACTACCGTTTGAATTTATAACTCATAGATTTCTTCTCAATTCTACGTTTATCCTCTTAATTAAAAAAATAAATCTAATATAAGCTAAAAATTCCTTTTATGTTTTTTTCACATTAATGATGTAATTTAACAATTAAATTTACCATACATTAAAAATTCAACCAACCAATTTTTGAGCTATCAACTCATTGTACTAACTCATTCATTATCCGTTTTAAATTCATTCCCTATCCTCTAATTTACTAGTTATTCACAACATTTTTCCATAATAACAATGTTTTGGTTGGGTTAGACAAAAGCGATTAGTCCAATCCAACAGAACTAAGCATGGCTTGTCATTATTTTAATTTAATCTAATCTAATCTAATCTATATGGTTAAGTGTGAGAGTAGTTTTGTTTTGTTTAGAAATGAAAGAGTTAAAGAAAGAAAGGATAGTTAGGAGGAGAAAACGTGAAAGTGAAAAGAGAAGAGTTGAGTATAGTTTACGCCACTCAACTCAAACAAATGTCGGCTTATTCTTCTTCTTCATCTTCCTTGTCAGACTCATTGACCCATTACTATAAAAGAAGACACACTTCATTTCACTCTTCTCCATGCCCTTTTCCTTTCCTTTCTTTCTTTCTTTATTATTAATAATAATTCATCAATAATAACACCCTTTTTCTCTTCCTTCTTCACCTTTCTTTATTCTATTCTTTCCTTTGCTACAACTTTTTAATGGGTTTATAAGCAAGAAAGAAAGAACTTGTTTACCACACGAGTGGCTTTGACATTTATTTCTTTGTAAAGAAAAAGAAAAGATGGAGAAGATGAATTTTGTGAAGAAGAATGGTGAAGTGAGACTGCCACCAGGTTTCCGTTTTCATCCAACAGATGAAGAACTTGTTGTTCAATATTTGAAGCGTAAGGTCTTCTCTTTCCCTTTACCTGCTTCCATCATCCCTGAAGTTGATCTTTGCAAGTCTGATCCTTGGGATTTACCTGGTCAGTACCTTTTCTTTTCTTTTTTCATTTATAATCATAACTTAACGAAGCACGGACGCAGACATCAGACACAACATGGACACTGACACCTACACCTGACACCGGAACATGATAACTTGTACTACTATTGCAAGCAATGTTATGTGGATTAATTAATTTGAGTGTGTGTTGTTGTTTTAGGTGATATGGAACAAGAGAGGTACTTTTTCAGTACCAAAGAAGCGAAATACCCAAATGGGAACCGATCTAACAGAGCTACAAACTCTGGTTACTGGAAAGCAACTGGTTTGGACAAACAAATCATGAATTCAAAGAGTCATGAAGTTGTTGGTATGAAGAAAACTCTTGTTTTCTACAGAGGCAAACCTCCTCATGGTTCAAGAACTGATTGGATTATGCATGAATATCGCCTCACTTCCTCTCACTCCAACCCCTTGGTCAGTCTTTCTTTCTTTCTTTCTCTGAATTTGTGTTTAGTACATTTGCAATTAATATTAATATTAATATGAATGAATTGGGTTTTGCAGAATGAAAATTGGGTTCTGTGTCGCATATTTCTGAAGAGAAGAGGTGGTGCTAAAAATGGAGAGGAGAGAGTAGTCAAAGGAGTGAAGCCAAGCAGTGGCAGCAACTTTGGTGAGGTGAAGAAGAAGAACTCAGCTTCAAGTTCAAAAGTGGTTGTTTTTTATGATTTCTTGGCAGAGAAGAAGAACAACACTGATGGATCCTCCTCCTCAATCACAATCTCACCAGCTAGCAGTGGAATCACAAATGAATTGGATGAACATGAGAATGAAGACAGTAGTAACTCATTCACAGTGCTCCCATCCTCTTTTGGAAATGCTTAATCCACCCCCCTCCCCTTCCTTTTTGAGTCTCCCTTTTTAAATTGTCTTTATTATTATTAGGTCTGTCTATGTCTATGTATGTAAGTAGTAATTATCTCAAATGTCCCAAAATGAGGTCGGCATTAAGAGTAGTCTAATCTGAGCTCTCAATTGAAGAGTATGTATCTTAGTAAGTATTTTCAGTTTCAACAATGTAATCTAAGAATCCAAATCAAAATTCTTTATTTTCCCCTCCTTTTTAAGTGTATGTTTGGTATCACTTTGGCGTGTCACAATCATGGTATCGAACAATACACTTATAACTTCTGCAAAATCAATTAAAATGAGTCACCGAGATTCTAACATACCATACCATGTAAGTTAAGCAACCCAAGGGTTCTCTTTTTACCTAAAAGCAAACTTTCTTTTTCATTTCAACAAGGTAGGTGCTTTCTTTCAAAGAGCAAAAGTGGCTAGATGGATGGAAAGCACAAAAAAAATAACACTACAATATGGTTGGTTGTGCATAATTATTATTTAATTAAAAATGTCCAACCATAAAATAAAACAAATGGTAATACCAATTTTGAGGAGAACATAGAATAAGAACATGATCTTTGGGAGATCAGCATCGCACTAGTTGTTGGTTGCTCTTAATCCTTTAATAAGGAAAAACGAATCTGCAAATGGGTCAAGAAAAAGAACCCAATTCCACAAACATTGATTCTTGCCATATCTATTTTTATATAACAAGAAAGAATAAATTGATATTCATATCTGTCATTAATTACAACCTGGAACAATAAACTCACCAAAATCTCAAGAGCCTACTACTAGTACAAAGAAAAATAAACAATTATTTTGTTTTTCTTTAATGTACATTTTTAGAAATTTTAATCCTATCAGCAGACAGTAGGCTGAACAGTAGATAGGGGTATGTTGGTCGAGGGAAACATGGATAGAAAATAAAAAAAATTAGACTAACCTGCTTATAATTATAAGGGCAACTACACCTAGGGTGCGTTTGTTTCAGCTTTAAAAAAAAAGATTTTGGTTAATAGAATTTAGAGATTTTATTTTTTAGAGATTTAAAAAAAAAATATGAAGCTATTTTTGTTTGTTTACTATCATAAAAATATTTTTTTTTAAAATTTAAAACTCTTACACTTGAGTTTCTTATGTTTAGAAAAAAAAAATAGATTTTGGAAAAGCTACTTTTTTTGAAATAACTTTTCGTTTTGAGGCTAAAAATGATTTTTTTTTAACAAAATGGATTTTTAAAAAATCTAAAACAAACACTACAAAAATAAAAAAGTGATTTTTTTTAGATAAATTTTTTTTTTTTTCAAAAAAATTCAAAACAAACGGGCTCCTAATTTCATCACCAAAAAAAAATAAGATTATGTATGTTTTTATCATTAATTTTAAAATACAAGTACAAAAGCTTACATCAATTTACGTTTTGTTTTTTCAAACGATCTCGTTGCAACGAAAATATAGAGGTATTGTGGTTCAATATATCAAATGTTTATACATATTTCATCCTAACTTATATGTTGTTTAACGCTCACTTGATATATGAGTCATATGATTTATATGTTGTTTAATGTCCCCTTTTCATATAGGGTGAGATTCTAACTTATATTTCATACACCGATCATCTCTCAAATATGAGTCCATTCAACCTAAGTGTATGTTCTCCTTCAAATTGAAGTTTTTTCATCTACATACACTTCATTTGGGAGTATAAGAACCAAACCAATGATCATATGAACCTAAAGATCTAACCCAAATTAATTAAATTATTCAATTATTGTCCATATTTGAGTTTAACATCCATTTTTTATTTAATGTATAACTTCTTACTCACTCTTAAAACACAAACAATTTATAATACATATAATTTGTCTATTTTATATATCAGTGACAATAGTTTAACTATATAACCTCTAAAAATAAAGTTAAAATTTCATAGAAAATGTTCAAGCCTATTTTAGCGAGAGGCCTTCTAAGTGACACATCCCAGACTTGCACGAAGTACTAGGATTTTTTTTTCTTTCTTTCCATCATTGCAATATGGGGCATCCAAAGTATAGAGCAATTCAATCTCTTGCCTTAGATCTTCAAATTTTGACAAAAAACATCTTTAATGACATGTATTATTTACTAAATGAATGAATTAATATAAAGTTTGTAGTAGAAGATTCTAAATTTATTGATCTAGGTCCAATTTCGGGACGCCGTGTTCACAAGGATGCGTATCTTATCCATATCTTTTTCTTTGGCTTATAATCCTTAATGTTTGCAATTCGATATTTTTCAATTTTTTCAATCACCAATATTGACTTTCCTCAAACATGGAATTGCTTCTCTAACAAATAAAACTCCCCATTACTCAATCATTCACATTTTTTTCCTTTATCAGGCCAAACAACTATAATGCTTTGGTCATATCATAGCAATTTTTATCTTTTCTTATTGTTGAGGTTTTCTACATCTAACATCCTTCAGCACATTGACGCATCAACATTTTCCATCTAAAGTGTTTCAAACATCAAATTCTAAATCATCCCTTAGGCAAATCCACTAGTTCATGATAATGATCTAAAACTCCAAACCAAAATGGTGATCAAATTGACTCTAAGACATACGTAGAAAACTCAAACTTCCAAGACACATCAATTGAAGTCCTGGATGCAATCTTTAAACACCCAAAGTGGTAAGATTTTACGAAAGTCTGTGCATTTATTGCATTGAAAATTGAAGTCCTTATTTTTTATAAAGAATTATTTCTTTATTACGAATATTTACTAATTTCTTCAAATAGTAAATATTTATTGAAATTGATGCATTCAATGCATTGAAAATTGAATTATTTAACTGTATGTACAAATATTTTTTTAATTAAAAATCTTTAAAAAGTGCGATTAAGACACTCGTTAATAAGATCTTTTTAAAATTCGTCCAAGTCATACAATACGAAAAAATAAGTAAGATAGAGATAAAATTATAAGGTTTCAAACATTAGATGTTCAAAAAACATATTTTTTTATTAAATATTTTAGATAATGTTTATGTATTGGATAAAACTTGCCTATTTTCTTGTAAAATTTGCCCTCTTAAATATTTTCTTGTAAAACTTAACTATTCATACAACACATTGTACACGAGCACCACTAGCCAGCCAGGTTGGAGTTGACTAGCCGTGCACAGTACAACTCAAACAATTGATTCAATTGGCACTTTTTAGACGAAAGCAAAAAATTATGCAATTTGCAGATTCAATAAAACAAGGTATCGTCATCTCCAATTAAAAAATGTATTGACTCATACAATAATAATGTTTGTCTCGCAATTATTGTGTGCATGTACGTATTAAAATTAAGGTGAGGCTTATGTTGTCTTCGAAAGATTGCGAGTAATAATCAGATATGCAATAATAATGTTAAGTATGAGTTAAAATTTCACGTAAGATATAAGAATAGATATTCAACAATATACAAATAAGAAAACTCATATACTTAAAAGTTTAAGGTTTTTTAAGATGTGGTGTCCAAAACTCACCTGTATGACCTTTTTTAATTTAATGAAATGATCCAATTCAACAATGCTTCTTCGAAAGTTCCAACAATGATATCAGAGTCTGATTTGACTTGGAGGGGGACTGAGGGAGTGGAAGTCGTTTTTTTGTTTCAAATCAAGGACGTGGAGAGTCTCACACTTGAGGAAGAGAATATTGTGATATGTTTAACGTGAGTTAAAATATCACATTAGGTAGAAGAGAAGATGTTATAATTAATATGTCAAATGCGTGATAAATGTGAGTTAAAATCTCATACAAGATAGAAGAGTTAAAATCTCATATTAAAATATTGTGATATGTCAAATTTGACATAAAATCTAAGTTGAATGTGAGTTAAAATCTCTCAATTCTTCAAAGATAACGAAGAAAACCCTAAAATTAATAAGTTTAATAGTAAAACAAGCACATCATGAGTTTAAAACACTTTATAGTCATGTCTTCTCTAATGACTAGAAATAAACTATGTGACGAAGCCATAAAACAACAAGTCCTGCCAAGTGGATACCAAGAAATGCAGGGACGGCATAAATAGAGCTTGTTTATGTTGATATATCCTAGCAAGGTCACTTTCTTTTTAAACTATATGATATGATATGATGCAATACACTCCCACTGGGTTACAGACTCTGAGACCTAGTTTCCTCCTCTCGTTAGCCAAAGACACTCCATGAGATTCATTATCAGCATCAATCGGGTTCATCACAACTGAATTAACCACAATATGTGATAGGTGTTTGGCAAGTGTATCAAATACTATCGAAGTAGTAAAAATATCGTTCTCACAAGGACTGGTTTTAATCTCAAGAATTCAATTACGTTATTAAAAAGGATGTATAAAGTTTCTTTTAAATTGCCACTAGGCGGTTGGTTTGGTTTGATTGATTAAATCAAGTAACCTAAAATAAGATTGATTAAGAAAATATAGAGAGAGATGAGATCAGGTCTGTCGAATCCTCTAGTGTTTTCCTAATTGGTAGACTGTACCTATTTCTTACGAATGATTCTCTAGTTCCACGATAGTTAACAA
>Ga0315914_1002385_pt1 | contig 28783 bp, 11 predicted proteins | sample MpolenodulesMG_FD_203920 | JGI IMG/M metagenome (GOLD analysis project Ga0315914, IMG submission 203920) | Medicago polymorpha root nodule microbial communities from Los Angeles, California, United States - elongated nodules | ecosystem: Host-associated > Plants > Roots > Nodule | place: USA...
CCCCTAACATTAACAAAACTTCAATTACCCCCCTGAAATTGCACAACGTTAATCAATTTACCCCCTCCGTCAAATTCTTCTGTTAGTCAACATGACGTTTTGCAAATACCCCATGAAGTTTTGCACTTATGTGCAAAATGCTCCCGAACTTAAAAATTTATATTTTTTTTTCTCCTTACTTGTTTGACTAATCAATATGAAAATAATATTGAAACCAAAAATCATTAATTGTAGAGTTATGTTTATATATATACATGATCAATGAACCATTGTTCATTAACTTTTGTCTAATTTACATACTTCTTTGCTACATAGATTTTCAGAATTCTTTTTCAATGCAATATCCAAACTTGCTGCAAGTTTATTCACTTTAGGCTTTATACATGCTCTCTAAATATGTACATAGAATCAATGGACAAAAGCCAAATTTTGATTAATGGGCAAAAAAGACTTCAACCACTCTGCAGGACCACAATCAACATATTTTATGGTTGGCCATGTATGAGAAATTTTCACCTGCACAATGTGTTGGTGTATTTGTGTTCCATGATCACAACAATCACCACATATAAAAGATTTCCATCCTTTTAGCAATGTGAATAAAAGTATTCAGGTAAAACTAAAAGTGAATAACAATATTTATTTTTTCTGCAAGTAAATATGTGCATCAAATTATACAGAATTGGAGGGAAGATGCGTGACTGGGGCATTTTGAGTCAAGGATAAAAAAAAAATATAAATTTTAAGTTTGGGGGAAGTGCAAAACTTCAGGGGGTATTTGCAAAACATCATGTTGACTAACTGAAAAATTTGACGGAAGGGGTAAATTGATTAACGTTGTGCAATTTCAGGAGGGTAATTGAAGTTTCGTTAATATCAGAGGAGTAATTGATGAAACTTACAATTTCGAGAGGTAATTGCCTATATATATTTACAATTATTTAATCTTTAATCTTTTGTAGATCATGAATCAGAGGTTGCTTATATAAAAAAGTTCATTACCTGCGTGTAAGCATCCATTATTCCATATTTAAAAATATAAAAAAAATCCATTATTCTTGAATAAAAAATTTCTCATGTGAACACTCCATAAACATGGTTCATGCTTGCCTATAACTTAATTAACTATCGTTATCATAAAAACATATTAAGCATGTGTTAGTACGACCAGGATAATTTCCTTTGACCGTATATTGGACTTGAGACAATGACATGCATGTAGTACTTTTTTGTTGACAAAACTATAGACATGTACAAGTACCTTTCAAAATAACTATAGGCATGTAGCTGATGGTATGAATTAATAAAAAAATCAAACGAGATTGTATCTTTTTTTATTTTAAGTAAAAAAGGAATATAAAGAGAATTTAAGAGGTGGGTAATATAAGTTACGTGGGGTACCCATAGAGTTTTGAGATTAATGTGGTCTGTCTAAGACCATAGAAAACCGTTGGAGACAGCGTGTAATTGCTTGACACGTAAGGTCAAATGAGTCAAATAGGTGTTTCTTGGACATACACGTGTGTTACTAGAAGGAAAGATTAGTGTCATAGCTGTTGTCGTTGCATTTGTTCTCACGCGCTTGTTTCGTTTTAATAAATGAAGTGAACAATATTAATCATCGATGAAAAAACTAGTACACTATTCACCCTTCTTTTTAGTTGTCATTAATCATCAAGAGTATCAATTTTATTTTTTTTAACAACTAATATTAACATTGTTGATAGTCCTCTCATGCATATATGATTGTTTTTAACAAGAGGAAGATAAAAATGTGTTATGCGTTCTTTTCCTTTAACCACGAGTTTATTCTTTTGGAGTTTCTTGGTAAGGTTTTTACCAAATAATGTTGTACACTTTTTTCTTTATTAAATTTTTTTTCCACTTGGTTTTTCTTTAATATGGTTTTAATGAGAGATATCTTCAATAAATATTTAAGGATAAGTGTTATGAATATTATAAATGGATGCAGTACATGTAACAATTGAGTTATTGACCATACTACTAACTCATGCATGTTATTATGCTTGTTTCTCAAGTCATTGATATTTATTTTCAAGTCATTATATTTCTTTATACATAAATATAGTTCACATATAATCTAATCATAGATAACATGAGAACAATATACTTCTTCTCTCTCTTCTCTCTCTTTCTTCCTATTTCTTTAGTTTCATAACATACATATATATTTCACCATGTCCTCGACAAATTACGACATGCCAAACGTCGAAGTTTCCAATGATGACGTCATTTATTGAAACAATTATTATTACACTCTCTCGAAGTAAAGGTAGTGGACCTTTTCTCTTCTAAGGGGAATTGTGGAGAATTTTCTCAAAATCTCAAAGTTGAAGAAAATTGAAGGAAGACTCGATGATTGAAAGGTTTTTGGTGAAGAATGCTCATGAAATGCTTGAAGATTTGAAGACCTTGGTGACCCAACTTCAAGAAGAGCTTGAAGTTTGGGTATCTTGGAGTTTTGAAAAGAATTCAAGGCTTTAGATCTAGTACAATTTAGTATCTGAAGGAATTATTGTACTCCCTCTGGTCCTATTTATAAAAAAAATTTAACGTTTAAGATTCACTGAGTTTGATGTATCTTGTATAAAATATAGACCAACTCTATACATTCATATCATATTTGGTCGATTCATTCACCTAGTATGGATGTGCTACATAACTAGGATGATTGGTAAATCACTATAGATAATACATAAAAACTTATTAATTTGTATAAACTATTTTCTATAAATTAAAAATAAGCTTAATCTAAACGGATCATATAAGCCAAACATTGGCCCAAAACCGCCCCATTCTCTGATGGACGAAAAAGAAGGAAGAGAAGATAGAGGAAGGTTGGGGAAGCATCAACTAGATTTCAAAGTTGCTCTAATAAGAAAAACATAACACTTAAATTTGTTATATCAAGATGTTATAGACAGAGCAAACGCTCATAGACCTATTTGCATAGGTGAAATCCAAAACAATCTAAATTTAACATTTAGGTCATTTACATGCAACACACCCCCTCCCTGCGAGGGAGATGTTCGGAGCAAGACGGAGACCCACTCAAATATGAACGGTAACGTCTCCTTCATGCTCCCGTGAATCTCGCTCGATGTTTACGATTCTCATGTATATGTAATCTTTGAACCCTTACGTCTACCTTGCACGACACCTGCACCTCCACACCTTTGTTGTCAAACTCACGAGTAGACTCGCGAGTCTATACAAGTTTACGAGTCTAGAAGTAAAAAACAAATAGACTCACACTTAGAATCGTTTTTATGGTAGACTCGGATAGACTCGCGAGTCTAGGACAAGTTTATAGAGTCTATGAAATTTTTTTACAAATCAATCTTTTTTTTAAAAAAAAACCCCAAAAGATGACCCAAATTCCAAATAAAACAAAAAATGTGAATAGAAAAAATCTAGAATCTTATAAACCTAGAACCAAAATGTTACTTGATTTGAAGATATTAATTCTGATGACGAGTGGATAATTGAAGATGCTAATGAAGATAATGTTGTTCAACTGCAAAATAATGACAATGTTGAGCAAGTTAATGTTAATGTTGACAATGTTTTTGGAGCTGATGTTGTTACTAATGTTGTGGAAAGTGGTGGTCGTTTGAAGAAACTAAAGTAGCCCATCTAAATTGGCACCAGAGAGAATCGAACCTGAGACCTTGAGGATGAGCATACTCTCAGTCCCAAGTCGATACCACTAGGCCAATCCAAGTGGGTTGTTTGAATTTTTATGTTAATTGGTATTTTGTTGTATATATTTGTAATTTATGTGTCACTTACATGATTTTAACCTCATTTTTAATTTTCTAGAAAATCGTACGAGTTTACAAGTCGAGTCTATGAATCGAGTCTACAGACCCTTTTCTAGTCTGTGTAGACTCATGAGTCTGACAACCTTGTTCGACACTATTAAAGGGGACTCTCAGCAGTCCTCGAAGGTTAAATTCTCTTCACTCTCCTAACCCCCTCTTCTAAACACAATATTTGCTTGAGCGTCAGAGTATCTGCATGTACACACCCACCACCGTTTCAATCGAAGTAGCCACTGTCTAGCATCATATCGGCAGTCACCTTGTGATCATATACGATTAGAAGACTATAATGAGGAAAAGAATAAGATTTACTTAGGATTGAGAGAATCAAAGGTATTTAATATTTGACATCTCTCAAACAATATTACCTCTCATACAGAAAATCTATTTGGAAAAGAAAAATAACAAAAACATGAAAAAAGTTGAGGACATTCATTTTAAAGTTTACTACTCCCTCCGGTCCTATTTATAAGAAACAATTTACTTTTTTGATTCATTGAATAGTTGATGTATTTGGTCTATTTCTAGGTTAGATACATCAATTATTTAATGAATCTAAAAAGTCAACTTTTTCTTATAAATAGGACCGGAGGGAGTACGGTGCAAACCCAATATCGGATAATAACAGAGTTAATGAATACAAATAATATTTTGACCACAATCTATTTTTTATTTTTTTAAAGAATTTTGACCACAATCTATTATCAACCATCAATATTTTTTACTGAATTATGTCATCGGGCATCATATAAACAGACAATTTTATATTTTGTCAATTTTGTATTTTAATATTTTGTATTTATTTATCACTATCTTTTAGTCATATCATTGTCAACACTTGTGTTAGATATGTTTTTCAAAATAAAAAATATCGTGTTAGGTGTATTTTTATTGAGTATTGAATTTGTGATGTTGAAATAATAAGATTAATGATCATGTGTATTTTTATTGAGGGTTGAATTTGTGATGTTGAAATAAGATTGATCATTAATGAATTAAAACGTCACGGATGAGTCATGCTTCCTAAAGTTCAATCCCAGCTGTGGGTGTGAAGTGTGAACTCATCAGTCATAATTTTCAGGTTGCATCACTTTCCACCCTCTTCACGAGTCAATTGTTAGACTTAGACCTAGTCTTTACTCATTCTAAAACAGATTTATTCTGAGTTACTATGAATTTATGATACACGTAAATAAAATTTGGTTAATGAAGGATATAAAAAGTTTAACTAGGTTCATATATATATTCCTTCCGATAAAAAAACCTTTATAAGAAATTGTAGTTTTTTTCTTCTTTTTGTTTTGAATAATGAAGTACTTTTTTTCTTCTTAAAATGAGAATTAAAAAACAATTATCTCATAAATGCATATCATATATATAGTAAGATGAGTGTGTGTTGGGACGAAGTCAGCAATTAAGTTTAAGGGGGGACCAAGTTTACAAGAATATTTTAGTAAAGAAAAATCAAATGCACAGCATATATAATAAAAAATATGTAAGATATATCCAATGGAGAATAAATTCATATGCAAGAGGATGAATTTTCAATGAAATATCTCGTTGGTAGTTGTTGAGAGTGTCCAAACAAAATCACAGATAATGAATCGAAATTTGAGGGAAATTGCAACGAAGAATCATAAATATTGAGAATTTTGTTAATGATTAGGGTTCTTCTATATATAGCAGACAAAACCTCACTTTCTTTTTGATTGTTAAGGATTAATGCAATTGATTACACCTAAAAACGAAAGTGTTTTTTGTCCAAAAACATTGCGTCATAAAAGACATTATACAATATCATATAAAGTTCACACAAAAAATATAATATCATAGTAGTATACAAAAAAAATTAAAAAACATTGGGGGAACCGCGACCTCTGTTGGTTCCCCTTCTAGCTCCATCCTTGAGTGTGTGTGAGAATATTTGAATATACAATAACCACGTTCTCTTCACTTATTGTGTGGAATTGAATTTCGATGCAAGCTCTTTGAAAAAAGAAAACAAATTTAAAATTTATGAATTATTATTTTTCTTTAAAATAAAATACTTGTCCTATTTGGTAAAATTTAAATTTCTTCATTCAAGTGGAGACATTAATCAATTACAAGAGCCCTTCTTACGATAGAGTGATATCTATAGAGTGATATCAGATGGATAAAAAAAGAAATAAGTATTACGCTTATCTAAGAGTATTCATTAATCAATGATAGAGCTATATCAGATGGATACAAAAGAATTACGCTTAGTTTTCATTGATTTGAAGAAGGCTACGATAGAGTTCCCAGAGAGATTTTGTGGAAATCCATAAAGAAGAAAGATGTAAGGACTTCTTATATTAGAGTTGTCAAATATATGTACGAGGAGGCTTCGACTAGTATGAGGACATAGGATATGGATATTGACGATTTTGTTAACAATAGGATTACACCAAGGATCAGTCCTAAACTTTTGGATGTACCTACAAAACACATGCAAGAGCTAGCATTAAGATGTATGTTTTTTTAAAGATGATGTAGTATTACTTGAAGCGTATGAGTTTCGCTTGATTAGAAGACACAATATGTGAAATGTAATTTTAGTAAAAGGGAAAATGTTTCCAGCTTGCCGAGGAAAGAAGAGGATCTTATCATACCGCAAGTTACGCGGTTCGATTGTATCCATAATATAAAAAGAAGGAGAAATATAAGCATATGTGTTTTATGTGATACAAAAGTATCACTTAAGTTGAAGGGAAAATTTTATCGAACTGTATGACCAAAAACATTGTATGGAACATAGTGTTGGACGGTCGAGAGCCAATACGAGAAAAAAATATGTGTAGCAAGGATGAGAGTGTTGTATTAGATATGTGGTAAGACCGTATAAGATATATGATTACAATTGACAACATTAGAGAGAGTTTAGATATCCCATATAGTAGAAAAGAAGGTGCAAAATAAGTTTAGGTGATTTGAGCATTTAGAGAGAAGACACGTAAATTTTGTAATAAGGAGAGTAGATCAGATGAAGAGTAGTCAAATCACTAGAGACAAAGAAAAACTTATAAAACTAGAAGATAAATTATTAAGAAAAATTTAGAGATCGAAATATGAATTATGACATAATTTGATCGATGTAGTCGACCACACTTAATAGGACAAAACTTGGTTGTTCTTGTCGTAGTGATGATAGCATAGACGAATCCAATTCATGGCATAGCGTGGCTATAGCCACATTAGTTTTTTTCCTTTGTTTTTTACATATGAAGGACGCCTATTAGAACAAGTGAAATATGAACTTGAATATGAAGAATAAAATGTTAGAGGAGGTTGACGGCTTATTTTGTTCTAATTAGCAATTGTTAGGGTTATAAATGTCTCAGAACTAATAATTTAGCACAAATAAAACTACTAAAACTATTACTTTGACTGAAATAGTACATGGTATTTTATTTGATTGAGAAAAAAAAATTTACACTATTATTTTAGCCACACTAAACAATAATCGACCTTGGAAGATAGTAAAAAATATTTTGCTACTTGTGGTTCTTAAAGAGTGTCCGGGGACACTCGTTAACATTTTCATATATTGATATATTAAGACAACCAAGAGTCGGTGGTGGAGGCAGAAATTTTATAGAATCTGGGCAAAAATTTTATCGCAAATTCACATGTGACATAATCTATATAAATAGTCATAAATCATAAATCGAAATTAATTATTTGAGTTTGCCCAAAGTTTTGTTTTTTTTAAATGGGTTAATGAGCTATTGAGTTGGACCTAGCATAAAGAGAGTATCGATTGAGCCCGGACGAGTGCCCGGGGTCGTCGGGTGATATCTCCATCACTGCCAAGAGTCATCGTAAATAAGTTTGGTCTTAAGTTGACCTATAAATTGCCAAATTTGATTGAGCTTGCAGCTTGGGTTAGAGTCTACTAGCGTTTGCTTACCCTTCCATTGTGATTTTATCTCGAGTTGGAGTCCGTTTTAGAAAACTTATGAAAACAACATATTACAATTTTCAAAAGTCTTTTTTCAACTTATTTTTATAAGTTTTTTAATATAATTCATGAAACAAAACCTATCACATATAGAAAAGTAATTTAATTTAACTTTATCTTTTACTATAAAAATAACTTATGCAAGCTTATCCATAAATGCATCTCATGATATATGCATCTCATGATATTCATTTGTATTATAAACTATTTATCCAAACATACTTCTTTTTTTTAAAAAAAAGCATACCTTTTATTCTGATTTGGGGCGGGGCCAATCATTTCTGTTTAGCCTCTAATGAATGGATGGATATAAAGGTAGTGCTGACAACGCATTAGATATTTTAACAATCAGGTTAATTTGTGGTCAAAAAATGGGGAACCAATTACATTTTTAACGTTATATTTTATACCCTTGATGATTTTTTATATTGGTAGTGTGTAGGGTGTAACATTTTATATATTTGCACATGATAATTTTTTAGTAGCTTCTTTTAAAAACTTAAAATTTAGACACCTTCTGATGGCTAGCTGTTTGTTTTAGATTGTTTCAACCACAAAGATTGAAGTTTTATAGTCCTAAGCAATTTTTCTTTATAAAAAATAAGCATATTGGTCGTTGTTATTCCATCCCATAATAATTAATCCGAAAGCCTTGGCTGCCATTGGTCATTGGTTACTAATGTATATTTGTACCTAACTTATCCAAATCCAGAACACCATTTTTCACTTTTTTCTTATTTATAATTATTACTCCAAACATGACCACATCTTTTGACGGTCATCCCAATTTAATATTATTATTTCACATTTTAAAATTTAGATGCTCAATTGACACATATCTGACCAATGAAAAATAATGTTTGGGCAAATATTCATGAGATAACACCAAACAAATATATTCATGAGATGATATTTGGGACAACATTTTCCCTTCGTTTAGGGCAACAAAGAGAAAGAAAGAAAGGATAAGAATACAATATCAATACAAGACTAAAAAAATGTTATTTTAAAAGTTTGTCTAAAAATAATTGTATAAATATCATTTCTTTTGTTCAATTGTAGGGTGACCTAAGGGCCAAGCAACTTAAACAAGGGTTTTATGTTTCAAAATTTTGGGTTAAAAAGAAGACTTTTAAAGAGTTATTTTGGTTATAAGTATATTATATGACAGATAAATTACAGACATTAGTATAGCTTAACTGATTACCAAAAGACCTCAATTACTCTTTTAGTCTTCCTAAAATTGATTTTATATAAATATTATGTTTTTTTTAAAGGTCACACTAAATTTTTTGCTTTGGACCTCTTAATCTGTTGGGCCGACCTTGTTCGATTGATAAAGAGATGATTCATTGTCTACATCCCTAAAAAAATGATTTATTGTGTGCAAAAGCATGAGTTTAATTTTCGATGTCAACGTAAAGACAATTTATAAATAAATCTATTAATACCCTCTCTAAACATTGAGGTATCAGTTCTGATTTCGATGAATCTCTAAAGATAATTCAACCAGACTTAAGACTTTAGAGTCTGGTCTTCTCAAAGTTTCATGTTCAAAATTCAAATGCTCTGGATATCAATTTTTACGAACTAATCCATACATAATTTTGCTTTGGTTTTAAGTAAAACTCCTTTAACGAACTATAAAATTGATCTATCGAATTAGTCAATGTTTAGGTTAAGAATTACTCATTGCAAAGTCTCCACTGGTTGACGATGTCGATAATTAGTCCACACTCAGAAAAGAGCGAGTGATTTCACAGCCCGCGTTGAGAAAAAGCCACGAATGTTCACGGTTCACCATCCAAACGTGTGGTCGGCTCCGTTAACCAAAACACACCACAACTCAACAAAATATCTTACCCACGTCACGTTTTCTGTTACCGTTATCTTAGTCGGTCTATATATATACCCTCCTCACAACATAACATCATTGAAAAAATTCAATGTTATAAAAACACCAAAACTCAACCTAACTTTCTTCCCAAAACAGAAACAAAAATAACATTATTATAACCTTAGTTTCAACAAACTTACTCAATTTATTCGGCGCTCAATTTTGTTTTTTCATTTTCCTAAGGTAACATCTTTTCCTTTTCTTAATGTCTATGTTTATGTTTTCTCATATTGTTTTTTTTATATCATTTAAATTAGCTTAATAAATTACTTTTTTTTTTTAATATCATGTTTCTTTTTAATAAACTAAGTTTTTTTTTTTTTGATGATTTGGTGTGTATGTTGATTGATTGATAGGTTTGGAATGAAATGATTTCTGGGTTTGTTTTATAAAAAAAAAAAAAAAATTGATTTCTGGGTTTGGAAGAAATTTTCAGCTTTCAAAGATACGTTTCAATATGAAACATTGAAATTCACCTACCAACTTGTTGGTCAAAAGAACCGACAGAGAATGTTAGTTGTCAACTTGTGTGATTGAAGTGTTCACACCTTTGAGTTTTTTTGTGTTAAGGTTTTTATTGATGTGATTTGGAACTATGATTTAAGGTCTATTAGTATTTTAATGCTATAAAGTTTTTTTTGTTTGCAAAAGCTGCTACTATTAATTTGAGATGATTTTTACTTGTTTTCCATTGAGAACAAACCATTGGAAGAACCTATTTGGGTCAACTTATTTGCATGAGATCTTCAGGGTAGCTGAAAACAACTTATGATTTATGTGAAAACAACTATTTTTTTGTAACTAGCTTATTGATAAGTGCTTATGTTATACGTACCTAAAATTCTCTTTTCAGGCTTAAGAACAGAGTTGAATTTAATTTTTAAAACTACCATCTTGAAATTTCTTGTGTTAACCTAGTTTTTTCATTGCTTGTGTGTATTTGCATCTTACTTTCTTCATATTTATGCATATCTACTAGTTGCGGTTGGACTAGTAGATATCTATCTAATGTGAATTTTTCATTCTGCTTTTATGAAAATATTTATTCATATTCATGTATGTCTTTATTGTCATTTCAGGTTTATATTCATATGCTTTATTGTTGAAATTATTGGGATAAATATTCCTGAGGCTGATGCTTGATTTCTGATTCGCCAGGTCGATTAGTACGATCTCTTCTCACCTAAGACATCTTATTCATCATCGTAGTATGGACTCGCAGCAGCTTTATAGTTACAGTATGAGTAATGCAGGATTACCTTACATGTCATCTTTTCCGTCACTGCCAAATGGTTTGCTAGGATCCTTGAAAGTTGGCTTTGGAAACTCGCCTGATTCACCGTTTTCCTCTCATTTTGATTCTGATACTCTTTCTGCATTTAGTGATAGCCACGAGCAACACAACTCAGGAGAAATTCTCTCCGGTATAAGCCCCTCTTATAACTCATCACTTGAAACCAATCATTATACGCAAAGATCATTCTCTTCGATCAACAGTCTCAAAGACAGTTTGCAACTATATTCTGCTAGAAATTCTTTTCTTCCAAGTAACCAGAAAATCAGACACGCCTTGTTGGAACTAGAAACTGCTCTGATGGCCCCTGATGATAACGAAGTTACCACATCTAATTCTTCATTGGGTGAGAGCATCAAGGAAACAGCATCCGGCCCGAGATATAGATCATGGAGTAATGAGCACCAAGGGTCACAATATATTCAAAGTCAACCGTCGCATGTTACCAGCAGTAGCAGGCAATCAAATGAAGCAGTGCATGTAGAGAAACGACGGAAGTTGGAAGAGGATTCATCTCTACAAGGGTTTCCATCGGGCGATTTGAAGCAATTGCTGATTGCATGTGCCAAAGCCATGGCTGAAAACAACACAGAACTTTTTGACCGATTGATAGAAACGGCTAGAAATGCCGTGTCTATCAATGGGGAGCCAATCCAGAGGCTCGGTGCTTATATGGTAGAAGGTCTTGTTGCAAGGACGGAAGCGTCAGGGAATAGTATCTATCACGCTCTTAAGTGCAGAGAGCCTGAAGGTGAAGAATTACTCACTTACATGCAACTGCTTTTCGAAATCTGTCCCTACTTAAAATTTGGTTACATGGCTGCCAATGGAGCCATTGCCGAAGCTTGCAGGAATGAGGATCACATACACATCATAGACTTTCAGATTGCTCAAGGAACTCAATGGATGACACTTCTTCAAGCTCTTGCCGCAAGACCTGGCGGGGCACCCCATGTGCGGATCACAGGAATCGACGATCCAGTCTCTAAATATGCCCGTGGCAAGGGACTAGAAGTAGTTGGAGAGAGATTGTCCTTGATGTCTAAGAAATTCGGCATACCGGTTGAGTTTCATGGGATTCCTGTTTTCGGTCCAGATGTGACAAGAGACATGCTTGATATCAGACACGGAGAAGCTTTGGCAGTGAATTTTCCATTGCAACTCCATCACACAGCTGATGAGAGCGTTGATGTGAATAATCCAAGGGATGGACTTTTGAGATTGGTGAAGTCTCTTTCTCCTAAAGTAGTCACCCTTGTGGAGCAAGAATCCAACACAAACACAACACCTTTCTTCAACAGGTTCATAGAAACTTTAGATTACTACTTGGCAATCTTTGAGTCCATCGACGTCACCCTCCCAAGAAATAGCAAGGAGAGGATTAATGTGGAGCAGCATTGTTTGGCTCGGGATATCGTCAATGTCATTGCATGCGAAGGTAAGGAAAGGGTCGAGCGACACGAGCTCTTCGGCAAGTGGAAGTCTAGGTTGACAATGGCCGGATTTCGTCAATGTCCTTTGAGTTCTTATGTGAATTCTGTTATAAGAAGCCTTCTGAGACGCTATTCAGAGCACTATACACTAGTTGAGAAAGATGGGGCAATGCTCTTGGGGTGGAAGAACAGAAATTTGATATCTGCTTCAGCTTGGCATTGATGAAACATATATAGACAAGAAATAGTATATAGTAATTGTAGAAATAACATGATGATGAAAGCAACAAGGTTTGTGTTGATTTCCAATGCTATGTGTTCATCATCTTTGTTTTGTAGGTCTATGTTATTTAAATTTGTCCATAAAGAGTATGTTGTAGTAGTTATGTAGTATATTGATTCTTTTATAGTATGTTTTAGTAAGTAATGTTCACTTTTGTTTTTAGATGATATATATATGAAAAATGCTACTTAGCTTCCATTTCAGTGTAAATTACGTGAATCATAAATTTTTGAACTTACTAGCATATATTGTCTGATAAAATCCCTTCCATAATATAGTAAAAATTTGATTACATTAAAAGATGATCATTTATTCACCTAGATTTTTGACCAACGAATTGTTATGTATGGTTACCGTGTCTGTTTGATCATAAGATTTCGTTGTTGATTCTTCTGACTATATTTGTGAGTTTTGTTTCCGCTCATCTGGCATTGTTATAATAATAACACACCTAAAACTACACATCCAGTCAACAAAGTGATTGAACTCAAGTGATTAATGAGTTCCGAATGAATACTCGGAAGAACTCGAGTTTGATTTTGGTGAAATAATTCTTGGTAGGTGTATGTGGGCAATTACTAGGTGCCTAAAGAGCAATCCTCAAAACCAATAGGAAATTATGACCCAATAAAGGTTTACACACAAAAAATACCCATAAGGGGTTACAACCTGATCGATTGAGCAATTTGAAGGAGCTATTGAGTAATCTTCCTTTCCTATTCACACAATTGATACAAAGTCTGCTAGGATCATTTCAGATTATGTTGTTACACCTATGAGCTATGTTGTATTTTGGATTTTCAAGCCCTTGATCAAAGTTTTCTTAGCAGCCACAAACATACCTACCTGATTCCTCAAGATGATACCTAAACTCCAACATACGTCATTTGAAAGGTGAGCATCCATGTTGGACTTCAAGTGATCGATTGGAGGCGAGACTTATCTGTGATATACTAATTTAGTTTGATAATTTGAGAATTTTTAATGTTCGGTTGTTATATTGGATCAATTATTTAATTAATCATTTATAGATTGAGAATAATCAAATTATCAAAGTAAAATAGTATAAATGATTATTCTGTAATCTTCATGAAAGTATTCTCGCTAAGTAATTGATGAATATGTGTTGAATTTTGTTTTTGAATGATGAAAATCCTTTCAAGGATGGTAGAGAGTTGTTGGTCGTCGACTACAGACGGCAGTGTCCGTAACCGTCAAACGTTACATATTAACGTGAAATCACTGTGAAATATAACCAAAACTTAGGTTGGTCTAATGTCAGAAACACTTCTGATGATAGATTGATGATGTTCACATATACCTTGGCCAAATCCTTTTCTTTGTCACTGTTTATTACGAAGAAGAAATGAACTTGACTCGATTGCCATCGTTACATACTTATCGCTTGGCCACATAGATTCCTGAGTTTCATGAAGTCACTTTAACAAATTATCAAGCTACTGGCTCACAATTGGTATCACTAATTCAACTTTGTTAACCTCCATTACGGTTCTACTTCTGTTTCAACTTCAGTTCAAGTGTTTATGAGTGCGTTTGTTTTGGATTAATTTTGAACAAAAAATCACTTTTATCATTTCTAAGTGTTTGATTAGGATTTTTATAAAAATCATTTGATCAAAAAATCTATATTTTTTTTTACAAACATAAGGAGATAAGACATGAACTAATTAAAACTCATTTTTTTAAATGGATTTTTTTGGATGGTAAACAAACATAAATAGTTTCAGATTTTTTTTCAAAATCTCTAAAAAAAATCTCTAGATTCTTTTAACACAAAATCTATTTTTTTTTAAAGCTGAAACAAACACAGTCATAAAACTATTATGTTTTATCTAACTACCGTTAAATCTAAGTTTCTATTATCCTTAATACCATTTTTAATTTCCATTATACACTGTTTGTAATATAACTACTATTCTATTTCTGTCAGGTTTGTATTATTAAGTTCTACTAAGTCAATGAAATATCTAAGTTATGTTACCATCGATCTACATATTGTAGTCTATATTCTAAACTGCACCTCTCAAGATAGCCAATCTTACTCATGTCAAAACAGACGACCTTTAGCTATAGTTATCATGATTGGTGGAAACATTCGCTTTTGTGCATTGATGTCCACTTGTAATTTTATTTTATTTTTAGGTGGTGCTTCCTTGTTTTAACCACCTTGATCTTGTAAATACTTTTGGGTGGTTTGCCTCTTGCACCCCTTTATGCGGGTAAGACCTAGGCTGCCTTTGAACACTGGTGGGCAATTTACCCAAACCAACAAAAAATAGCCATGTGTACTCCATTATAAAAATAACATTTATTATTTTATTTTGCAATTTTAGTATGTATTTTATTATTTGCATATTCACCCCATTTTAAATTAATGACATTTTACAATTTAACGATAAAAATAAAAATTACCATCATGGGATTTGAACCATGGTACACACTCACAAATTATATACGCAAACCACCTGAACATTACGTCATTTATGAAATTAATTGGAATGCAAAATATATGAATTCATATGTTGAGCAATTTTTTTTTTGTACTATCTTATAATCCAAGCGTTAGTAAAAACAAATCAATTTATATGTGTAAATATTTCTAAAATAGAACAATATGAATTCATATTCATTTAATTTTTTTATAGCTATAATTTTATTCTTTTATATAAATTCATATTATTTATCTAGATTCAACGAACTACAACAATGTTGCTCAACCAAATTGTGATTTATTTTAGGTCCGACATTTCTTTTGGATTAGATGAACTTTTTAAAGGTATTAAATAAAAATTGCCAGGATAAATTTAATGTTTCTATTAAATATTTTTGCCTTTTATATGTAAAAGTATGTTAAATATTTGTATTGCGCTCGTTCAGAATTTTATTTGCTTATATCTGCCGATGTAAACTTTTATGTATTCATATGAGAAAGTTAATATGCCAAAATTTTGAAAACTAATAACTATTTTTAAAATATCAATGTTAAAGTAGTGTTTTCATTAAATATTTTTTTTATTTGCAAAACATTGTTAAATAATTGCACTACACTCGTCGCAAAATTTATGTGTTTATATTGCATAAGCAAATTTTTATTTATCAATATGAGAATGTCAGTGTGATAAAATTTTCAAAACCCATAATTATTTTCTCGTTGAGATACGGGTGTATTTAAAAACAAATAAACTTGAATTCAATGAAATCATATCTTCTACCAAGATATTCATTGGGGAAGCGAGAGCCCTTTTGAAGGAAGTTATTCAGGAGCAAATGAAACTCTTTTTACTTCTGCAAATTATGAATTTTATAAAATTTTAATTTTAATTAAAAATATAAATATTTTTTTTTTTGTTTCAAATTATAACAAATCAAACTAACCATGATTATCTATTTCAATAAAACCAAAAATATAACAAAAAAATATAGTCTAAATTCTTATTTTTTTAATGACACCATCAACAATCTTTATTATAGAAAAAGTAGTTGTTTAAGGGTGTAATTGGGATAAATAAAAGGTAAGTATAGATATACTCATATAGTTTGTTACACTTTTTAAATGATAAAGAAAAAACTGGACATTTATGTTTGTTACACTTTTATTTTAATATTTAAATTTATTTTTATATATTTGTTACATGCGTTATTTGTATTGAAAATTGAGGACATTTTTTGAAAGAGAAAAAGTCAACCCAAAAGAGTTGAAAGAGATTATTTTCGTTATATATAGTATATATTATTTCACCCAACCACTCTTCACAATTCATTCTCTTCTCCCCCCACTTATTTTATTACTTCTATTTTCCCACTTCTCACTTTTAATATCTATTTAATCATCCTTTTCCCATCATTCTATTTCTCATAAAATCATAATAACTAGCGAAAAGACGAGCACTCACGGGCCCATCTTTCCACTCTTTGTATTGAGCTAACGTTTAAAAATTATGAGCGGTGTTTTTTTATGAAATTTTGATTTTGATTAAAAGGGTAAATATAAATGTTTGACACTATAATCTAAATTCTTATCTTTTTAATGACACCAACAACGATCATTGTAATAGAAAAAGCTATTTAAGTTTACAATTGAGATAATGAAAAAGTCAGTCCAAAATCTCATATTTTCTTTATATATTGTATAGAAAATATAAATATACTCAATCTAGTTTGTAAGGGATAAAAGAAAAAAAAAATGGACATATACTCATATCATGTTAATTACACTTTTTTTTAAAATTTTGAATTCACTTTCACACATTATCTTTTTTAAAGGATAAATGATAACGAAAAAAACTGATATATCATGGAAAATAAGAATTGAGTTTGTTACATTTTTTGTAATATTTAAATTAACTCCTATCTATTGGTATTGAAAGTTGAAGGTAATTTGTGAAGGAGGAAAAACTAACCCAAAAGGGGTTATTTTCTTTATATACAATATAGAATATAATATAGATATAAATATTTTAAGTATAAATATGTAAACAAAAATATATATTTTTTAGCTAAGCAGGGAGAAAGACAGACATCAGGAGACAACACCAGCATCCCAACTAGGTTGGCACCCCGGGAAGCCTCCATCCTATGCCTGACAATCTCTAAAATTTCATTAAAAAAGAGAAAAAGTATATACAGGGAGAGGGGGGACTAGGCCAAAACCCTCAGAAAAAGAAAATAAATAGCAAAACAAAGACAAAATAAAAAACTACGAAAATCTATAGTTGGGTAAACCAATTCTGTCTCGATAGAAATCCATATGCAACTCAGCCGGAAGCGCGTCGAACCAAACAGAGCCCTGAATCGCATGACCCATATCCGCCAACTTATCCGCACAACCGTTACCCTCACAAAAAATATGGGAAGATGTAACCTGAACGCCGAGTCCCCGAGCGTTATGCCATCTATTTCGAAGCAACCACAAAGCTAAGGAAGAGTTCGAAAAGGTCATCAAAGCACTAGTGGAATCACTCTCCAGCCAAATATTCCTCCACCCATGATTGGCCACATGCTCCATAGCAAGAATAAAAGCATGAATCTCCGCGTGGAAAACTAAGGCAATACCAATGTTACAAGAAAAGGCACCAAGGTATGTGCCTAAGGAGTCCCAAAAAATATCGCCGCAAGCAGCTAACCCTCCAATAACTGAGCCATCTGTATTAACTTTCAATCATGGAGAGGAGGTAGATTTCCAAATAACCAAAACAATTTCTTTGAATTTACGGTGATGGGTGGAAACCGAAAATTCATCAAGAAAAGATGAATCAGAGGGCAAACATTTACCTATCGAAGCATTACCAGACATTGCAATCAGAGAGTGAATGCTCACTTTTACGGAGTGAATAGATTGCAACTTAGATTGAAATCGAAATGCATTTCTAAGTATCTATACTTTTATTTTATACTATATATAAAGAAAATAGTTTCTTTTGACTCTTTTGAGCTTACTTTTTCTCCTTCCAAAATTAGCCTCAACTTTCGACACAAATGACACATATAACAAATAAATAAGAGTAAATTCAATATTAAAACAAAATGTAACAAGTTGTATATGTCCGATTTTTTCCCTTATCATTTAAAAAAGATAATGAATGAGAGTAAATTCAAATATTAAAAAAAGGGTAACAAACACGTTATTTATTTCCTTGGTTACCACACAAAATATATCGTGCAACAAACACGATATGCCCAATTTTTTCTTTTATCTTTAAAAAAAAGTACGGCAAACTAGATCAAGTATATGTCACTATAAATATAATCAATAATAAAAGAGATTTTTTTAAGAAGCTAAATTATATCCCACTCAAATTGACATCAGGGAAAACCGAACGTGACACCTAAATGAATAATAAAAGGAAAATTATCATCTATACACTGAGATAAAATATTTTCAAAGGAGCGGTTAGAGAGTAAAATTATGACTCTTATCATATGTGAGTCCTCTTAACATATGTGAGATAAAATATTTATTTATGGATCATTGATTATTGTTATTTTTTTTGACAAGTCTTGGGTCATTGATTATGGAATCAAGTTGCCAAAATAAATTTTTGTTTCTCTTTTCAATGATTCTTGTTTTATCGATCACTGTAATCATAAAATATTAAAAAAAATGGAATTATTATGGATTCATTCATATTTGTTTTATTTAATTTATTTAAAAAAATATAAAAGAAATCTCTGGCCCATACTATTTGGGTCATAGAGATTTGTCCATTTTTTCTGGTCCAAAGAGTATGGACCATAAAATATCCTCTTTTGGTTCCTTTGAGCTGATATTTTTTCCTTTCAAAATTACCTTCAACTTTCAATGACTCATCTTTCTGTTAGTGAAAATAAAAAAGATATGAAACTATTAATCAATTTTTTGAACCTAGGTCATCACAAAAAAAAAAACAAGTGAATGTCTTGGTAGAAGATTTTTTTTTTTTTTTTTTTTATAGTATCTTGGTAGAAGATGTGATTTCGTTCAATTCAAGTTTATTTATTTTTAAATACGCCTGTATCTCAACGAGAAAATAATCATGAGTTTTGAAAATTTTATCACATTCAATTTCTCATATTAGTACATAAAAATTTGCTTCCGCGATATAAGCACATAAATTTCGTGACGAGTGTAGTGCAATTTTTTGCAAATAAAATAAAAAAATATTTAATAAAAACACTACATTAATGTTGATATTTTAAAAATAGTTATTAGTTTTCAAAATTTTGTCATATTAACTTCCTCATATGATTACATAAAAATTTACATCAGCGGATATAAACAAATAAAATCCTCAGCGAGCGCAGTGCAAATATTTAACAGTTTTTTTACATATAAAAGGAAAAAAATATTTATTAGAAACGTTACTTTTATATTATTTTTTTGTCAAGTAGCCCAGTGACAAGAATTCACGTTTTTCAAAGTGAATAAGTGGGGTGTCCGGGGTTCGAACTCTGGCCTTTGCATATAATAATGCATGTCCCTGCCAACTGAGTTATGCTCACGGGGACAACGTTACATTTATATTGACAATTTTCAATTAATATCTTTAAACAATTCATCTTTTTTGTTACACCAGTTTATCTGATCTAAAAGAAATGTCAGACCTAAAATAAATCACAATTTGTTTTTTTGTTTTTGTGATGACCTAGGTTCGAACCCTGGACCTTGCATATATTATACATTGTCATAACCAACTGAGTTAAGCTCACAAGGATAAATCACAATTTGGTTGATCACAAATGAAACATTGTTGTAGTTCATCGAATCTAGATAAATAGTATGAATTTAAATAAAAAAATAATATTAAAAATAAAAAAAATCAAATGAACATGAATTCATGTTTTTTTACTTTAGAAATATTTACTGTTTCATATATATATATATATATATATATATACACACATATGAATTGATTTTTTTTACTAAAGCTTAAATTATAAGACACTACAAAAAAAAGTATATTGCTCACGAATAATTTTATATGATTTGTAATTTTATGGTGGAAATTTTTATTTTTAATGATTTTTGTAAAAACACTTCTTAGTTGGAATCAATGCATGTCGTTAATGACAATGGTTGAATGATGAAGGATGAACCCAGAAAAAAAAAATGTTTGGAGAGTGATTGGATTGAATGAGAAATCTAATTATTTTGGTGGTTTAAATTGTAAAATGTCATTAATTCAAAATGGGTGAATATGCAAATAATAAATAAAATAATAAATGTTATTTTTATAATGGAGTACACATGGCTATTTTTTATTGGTTTGGGTAAATTGCCCACCAATTTTCAAAGGCAATTTAGAAAAAATCTTTTATGTAGGATAAATCATTATGGTTTATGGCATATCTCATTTTAGTTTGTTAAAAAAAATAAAATAACTAAAGCCATTATATTCCATCAAACATAACAAATATGTTACAGATAAATTAATACAGAGATATTTTTTACTAAAATAACTAAAATAATAGCAAACCGATTGCTATTATTTTTTACTACAAAGATAAGACACACTTGCACCGCCGCTATTCAAATCTACGCTTTAAAGATAAACCAAATGGAATGTATTCCTTTTCATATAACAACAAAAAATTGCAGACTTCTTGGATTCAACATATATGCCTAATAATAAAACCAATTACTATAAAACCAATTATCTTTCAAAAAAAAAAAAACCAATTACTATAATGCAATTTCTATTGTCTTGCACAATAGGACAAGTACACGGTACAATTTAAGTTTCCTCTACCTATAAATAACAAAAGAAAGTATCAAGCACTTAGTCAACGTATCAACCATTTATTTCCATATTCTGCAACATCAGCTTCTGTTTCCACTTCTGCTTTAATAGATAGGTCTTCGACAACATCAATGATTGCTTCGACCATATTGCAACCTGCAATGTCAGTGTACATCATACTCACATCTTTCAAAGGATCAGAGTCTACTTGCATCTGAAGCTTTGACTTGTTTCCAAACTTCAGTTTGCCTTCATTGAAACCCTTCTGAACCAAATCCCTGAAAAGGGAACATCGTGAGGTGTTATGTCCCAAAAAATTATGATATTTACAAAAACCTCTTTTGTGACGTTGTTCTAGTGGTGGGATTTTCAAACCCTTAGGTACTACCGCTTGACCATCAACAACTAAGAGATCATAAATCTCGTCGCATTTGGTTACGTCGAAGGTATATGTTTTGGAAAAATATCTTTCATTGCTTGGTTCGACAAGATTGTTCCCATCAGAGGGCCTTAACGATTTACACGTATAAGGGGGCTCTGATTTTAGTTTAGCAATGTCAACCTCCTTTGTTTCGACATCGCCTAAAGCTATGTCGAATTCTTGATTGCTTTCATCTGATCCAATATAAGCAATCTTTTCTCTTTTGTGATATTTCTGAGTTCTGGCTTTTTCAGCATTTAGTCTTTCGACATGCCGAACTTTATCGGCCAATTGGGCCATATCTCTCAAGTGTTGAGTGTCTAATTTCTTCCGGATGGAATAATCTAGGCCACCAACGTCCATTTCGACTAACTCGTTTTCAGACACTTGAGTGAAACATCTTGTCTTTAACAATATGAATCTATTGAGATAATCATCAATGGATTCAGTGGAATTCCTCTTGACACTTGTCAATTCTTTTAGACTTATCTTAGATTGGCCCATGTAGAATTGTTCATAGAATAACCTTTCTAACTCGATCCAACTTTGGATCGAATGCAGTGCAAAAGTAGTATACCATGTGAAGGCATTCTTTGTTAGAGAATTTGGAAAATATTTCATCCTCAAATTCTCACCATTTGCTAGATCTCCTGCCTCTGTCAAATACCTTCTGATATGTTCGACAGTGGACTCACTGGTATCCCCTGCAAATTTGGCGAACTTAAGAATTTTATAACTCGTAGGAAGTTCAGATTGTAATACCAATTCTGACAAAGGAGAAACAAAGTTTGGCCTTACCTCAATGCCTGATTAAATGTTGAGATATCTCGAATGATTGTAGTCGGTGTAACAACCATTCATTTTTCAACAATGATGCTCTTAATGAATTTTATTCCTTTGCATAAGTAAGAACAAAGTTTCCTTTCTTTGCAAAGATATGTTGCATGCATCATTAACGAAATCTTGAGTCATGCTGGTATAGAAGATCTCAATTTAGAGGCTTGAACCATAATGTTGACTTTCACATAGTTGACCTTAATCTTGATACAGAGCCTTGTTTGTATCTATGTCACAGAGCTTTATCAAGGTCCAGAGTGTTGAGCGATAATCGAGAGCATTGACCGAAGTCTAGAGCTTTGACTTGGTCTGGAGGCAGAACTTCTCTTATACTTAGAATTTTCTGCATACTTTAATTCAAATTAGAGTATCTTAACCGTTCTCATGTATGCTTTGTATATATGTTTTTTTATCATCAAAATTTTAAGAGCTTTGGTCTTTTAACCAATTTTGGTCTTACAAACGGTTATGTCATGCTCACAAACGGAAAAGAATTAATAAAGGGAGTAACTTTGGTGAAGACAACGGTACCCATCTAGTGTATTTAGGTATGTATCCCTCACCCAATCATTAAATGTCATGTCATCTTTTCATATTAGTTTGTTTTTAAATAAATATAAATGTTAAACACATTTTGTCTAGTTAGAATGTACCGGTATCCAACCAAACCAAACTTCAAGGTACTTGAAAATTTAGCACTAACTTTCCATACACTTAACAAATTACGGGGAATTTTCCCAATTCTCAAATTTGAGGGAGCAGTTGCATGAAGTTATAATTTTAGAGTGTTTAGCTATTCACTCATTGATCGACACTGTAAAAGCGTTTTACATTGACAATGTATACATTTAGGGTCATACGAACAAGTGTCTAACAATATTGTTTAGAAAATCTAAAAATAAAATATTGTTTAAGAAATATAAGTTAAACAACCTAGTGATTTGCTAAGTGGTTAATGAGATTCATCAAAAACCGAATTCGTTTGGGAGAACCTGAGTTTGATTCATGGATGGATAATTCTTGATACTTACACTCCGACCGAACTCTGGATTATTAAGACCCATTTTTCATAGAAACCTGAGTATTAATACGAAAAAGTCAAACAAATGTAAAAATAATAAATGTAGGACTTTTCTATGCAAAAGTTAGTATTTTTGATTACTTAAACAATACTATAAAGACACTTGTTATCATTTTTTATAAATTAAATCTATAAAATATATCATTCAAATCTTTTGCCTTTTCAATTTTTTCTTTTTAAGGGCACTAGTTATAAAAGCTAAAAATAAAAATATTTTCTTTAAAATTGTTTATTCAAATTTTTCAAAGTTTAAATATTTATCTTTTCTATTTTTTTTTTTAACTCCTTGAGACTTTTTTAAAAATTGCGCCCTTAAATCATACGTCAGTATGATCTTTTTTCTTCTATTACACTGTTGACTGTTGAATATTTTGAAACACGCCATATAATGAAGAAAATGAGTAAACTACTTGGTTTCTCTAAGTGGCAGACAATAAACATTTCTATATCAATTATTTAAAACATGAGTAAGTGGATGGTTCAATAATGAGAAAAAGGGGTTTGTGTGGATACAGCCATTAATATTTATATGGGAGTGTTTTAGTAAGATATAGCTAAAAGGTTCTTAAATGCACCTTAAGTGAATGTTGCTAAAACACACCTTCTAAAAAAATAAGTGGGTGTATGTTAGCATCTCTTATAGGCATTTGCTAGAATACATCAACTTATTTTTTAAAAGGTGTGTTTTAGCAAGTTATAACTAAAAAAATAGTTAAATGCACCTTAAGGTGTAACTTGCTAAAACACTCCCACATAAAAACCAGTGGGTGTGTTCTAACAAATTTTTTAGAAAAAATTATTGAATATTTTTTTTTTTAAAAAATTTAAACCTGTCAAAGAATTATGCATCGAGTAAAATCAACCAGGGTTCTCACTTAAACATGGGCGTAACATTATGCATCGGTTAAAACATTTAAACTACACCGCAATGTTATTTTTTTTTTTTTACAAAACCAATAATATTCATTCAACCTAATTGAGTACATCAAATACAACCACAAATTCAATAATATTACATTTAATTTTTTTAAACTTAATATCCGATTTAAGAATCGACTAATCCAAGGAGGACCAATCCTAACACCGACTTGCAACGTCCCATTTAAAGCTAGAACATAACTCTATATGAATTTAGCCAACAAAAATTAGTACTAGGGGAAATCAAATCTAAAACATTTAGAGGAACACACTCCAATATCCCAAACCATCCACTAGGCCACTAAATTGGGTTTCATCGAATTCAAGTTAACTAGACTTTTGACCTATGCTATTGCACATAACTCTATATTAATCTAAAGGCAAAAAAGCATAATATTGGAGGCTCAATTTATAAATAGAAAGGTTAACCATTTCATAAAATAACTTAAGTACAATTTAAAATACTTTTTTATAAACTCCATTTAATGTCACATTTATATCTTTACTTTTTTCATCAATAACCAATATATTCAAGCATTTTCTTGAAGTAACTATTGACAATGTAACATAGAGTTGTCCACGAGAAAAAATTGATTGAGACAAATATACCCTAACCTGAGAAGTTTTTTTTTTCTTATAAATTCATTAAGATATTGCATATGATAATTTTTTTTAGAGACCACCAGCAAGATTGCGTTGATATCATGTAGAGTTGATAATGTCTATCTAAATACCAGTTCCCTTCACCATATTGAGGGAATATACTATAAAAAAGAACTATTTAGATGTAGAAAGGATATATTAACTAAGCCATTTATTCGAATTAGAAATTGCGGAGGAAAAATTCTGATATAAAAAAACATATCAAAATTCAAGATAGTAATTCATAAGATAGACCACATCTAGATGGATAAGTTAATAGATATAAAATATTAAGATTAACAAATTGCCCTAATATGAATTTAGGACTTTTTTCAAACAAACAAAAAAAAGAATGATATTTCTATATAATTAACATTTCTTTCAGTCGAAACAAAATATGATTAGCATTTACAAACAAATTTCTTAAATTGAAATAGTATATGATAAACTTATATCAAGGTAATATGAAAGTTTAATTAGCTCACAATTAATTTTTTTTAAAAGAAAAGTTCTAATTTAAAATATTAAATTTATATCAAGGTAAACTTATATCAAGGTAATATTGTCTATCTCTTCGGGACACCTTGTGCTGGAATGATAGTCTTGTGGTGTTAACATATTCCATTTTGATTTCTACAGAAAAAAAAAATCAAAATATTAAATATCACTTTACCCTCGAAAATGTATAATTGACTCAAAATACTCTTAGTTGATTCAAAATACTCTAGATAAAATATCCGATCATTGACAAATTACAATTACAAAATTCTTCTTTTGAGATCCAATAATACGATCACCCAGAACAATATGAAACTATTTCACTATTATTCTCATTTAGTCTAACATTTCTTACACGATGATATTCTTCAAGCTTAGAAAATATTTGGCAGTAACAATGCTTAATGATTTTAACATTCCTGCAAGAAGGGAACGTAAAAGTCAAGCAAAACCATGATATAAAATTACATGTAGAATTAAATAATTAACAATAAAATATTTTACAAACTAACTAACACCTTATAAAACACATAATACATATTAAAGTGGTAAAGATTAAATTGAAAACTAAGAGTAACGATCTCATTCTTGAACCCGTAACTTTTCAGTCACATGACAACAACTTTACCAGTTGCGTCAGAGTAAAAATCTGTATGGATTACCCCATCAAAAAGTGACATTAATTATGATATGATTAGATTGGAGTCGCATTAAAAAATGTCCACAAGTGGAGGCTGGTGGTATAAATTTATAGGCCTTATTGGCGGTGGAGCTCCGGTTAACTTTGTATATGTTCAGCATGTGTTAAATAGAATAAATGATTATGTGAATTCAAGTTGCATATTATTTTGAATTGCAACTTGTTGCATATAATTATTTTGATACATGCATCATAGTGCTATTTATATACCTAACCAAAAATTATTTCACTCCACAAAACAATATTACTCATTGGCTCTTCAGCTTATCATAGAATGGAGTCTCAGACCATGTCTCTTGCACCTCCCACATCAGTTGATTCAACCGAACATGCAATCCATGACTTCAAGCGACCAATTGTAAATTTTAGTCCTAGCATTTGGGGGAATGTTTTCCTTCAGTATGATACTGAATCAATGGTAATATATTTAATTTATTTTACATGCAATATTCACTTAGGTAAAAAGTTGATATAACAACGGAAATTAGAGACGGAAAAATACAATTGATTAGTAAATTTGTTGTCGTAGCACTTAGCGACAAAATTAGAGACGAATTTCATACTCTTTGGTCGTTGAATTTCCACCGCTATTTCAACTTTTTCTAGTAGTGGACCATAGTAGAGATTATTAAGAAGAAGATTATAAACACTATTTTTCGCCTATAAATTTCACACAATTTTATCGCATGACAATGACCCCATTTATTAATTGCAGGAAATCAATGGCAATATGAAGCAACAAGTACAAATGGAAAAAGAGGAAGTGAAGAAGATGTTTCTATTTTCAAGGAATGATATTGAACAAAAACTTAACTTCATTGACTCATTACAACGTTTGGGAATATCTTATCATTTCGAATGTGAAATTGATGAAGCATTAGAACAAATCCACAATACTTTTACCAACAATAAGGAAATAACCACAAAAGAAGGTTCCCTTCACTTCCTTGCATTAGCATTTCGTTTGCTTAGGCAAAATGGACATCAATTTTCATCAGGCATGTTGTACTCCCTCCGTACTTAATTATAATATTATTTAAAAAAAAAATTGTCTATAAACATAAGACTATATACACATTTTTAGATGTATTTATTATTCTTTTTCTAAACACACCCTTCATTAATACTAACATTAAATATATTTATACACTTCCCTAAAAAAAAAAATATATTTATACGCAATAAACCATTTGGTAAAACATACATACATTTATGACAAATTTATTACTTCAACAACATTTTTTAATAGGCTTAATTGCAGTTTTAGCCCCCTAACTTTCCCAAAGTTGCGATTTTGGCCCCTATGAAAAAAAACTACAAAACAGCCCCTTAAGTTTTGCAACTGTAGCAGTTTTGGCCCCCAAGGCAAAAAAAAATAAAAAAAATAACATGTGGCACCTTACTTAGGGTGTCACGTCAGCGTAGACCAAGTCAATATCAGCCTTGGGGGCCAAAACTGCTACAGTTGCAAAATTTAGGGGGCTGTTTTGTAGTTTTTTTTTCTTATGGGTCAAAATCGCAACTTTGAAAAAGTTAGGGGGTTAAAACTGCAATTAAACCTTTTTAATACTCGTGTTTTTTGTAGTAGTCTTGTAAAAAAAGGATGGAATGAGTTATTTTATTTCCTTAGTTTTCTTTTGACAGAATTTCCATAAATCAGGGAGGTAAGAGAGAAAGGTGTGAATTGGATGGATGAGGTATCCCCCAATTTAAAAATTACTTAAAATAAAAAGTTGTTTTGAGTAACTTATCTGAAAAATGATTTTTGATAATTGTTGTTTTAAATCATTGAACGATATATTTTTTATAATCCGTAAAAAACACATTTAAGTAATCTTAGACTAGTATTAAGATTGTGATCCAATTTTGCAGAGCTATTTGAAAAATTCAAAAATAATACAGGAAACTTCAATGAAAAGTTTTTTCAAGATGTACAAGGAATGTGGAGCTTGTATGAAGCCGCACAATTAAAGATAAATGGTGAAGATATACTAGATGAAGCACTTGATTTCACATTCTCTCACCTAAGTTCCTTGATCACCAATAAATTGAGTCCTTTTCTTGCTAAACAAATACGTCATTGCTTAAAGACACCAACCACATGTCCTCCATTTTAAAAATAACAAAAATTTCACCGCAGGGAATCGAACCAAGGCACACACACACTTTTGATCATATGACTTAACCACTTGACCATTTCTTCTTTCATGAAATGAAATGAAATGCAAACTATATGTTATCAGCGAGCAATATTTTTTTTTGCAGTGTTTTATAATCCAAGCTTTAGTAACAAAAAATCAATTTATATGTGTATATATTTTTTTTTATAGGAAATATGTGTATATATATGAAATAATAAATATTTCTAAAATAAAACAATATGAATTCATTCATTTGATTTTTTTTATATTTTAAATATTATTCTTTTATATAAATTTATACTATTTATCCAGATTCGATGAACTACAACAATGTTTTATTTGTGATCAACCAAATTACGATTTATTTTAGGTCCAACATTTCTTTTGAATCAGATGAACTATTTAAAAGTATTAAATAAAATTTGTCAAGATAAATGTAATGTTTCTATTAAATATTTTTGTCTTTTATATGTAAAACAATATGTTAAATGTTTGCATTGCGCTCGCTGATGATTTTATTTGCTTATATATGCCGATGTAAATTTTTATGTATTCATATGAGAAAGTTAATATT
>Ga0315914_1002386_pt1 | contig 28775 bp, 28 predicted proteins | sample MpolenodulesMG_FD_203920 | JGI IMG/M metagenome (GOLD analysis project Ga0315914, IMG submission 203920) | Medicago polymorpha root nodule microbial communities from Los Angeles, California, United States - elongated nodules | ecosystem: Host-associated > Plants > Roots > Nodule | place: USA...
AGTTTTATTGATCTTATTTGTTTCATGATCTTTCTTGTTGCAAAGTTTATTTTTTACTATATTTGGATAATCAACTTAATTAAGTGCTTAATAATTTCATAAGCTATTATGAAGAGCTTATGGAAATAAGCTGAAAACAGCTCATGCATATGTCATGAATTGTTTCCACAAGCTTTCTGAAACAGTCTTACAAGGGTTTATGTTAGTAAATAAACTCAAACAAGTCAATTCAAACATGCCCGTAATCTATTTTTATTGTTAGTCATGAGTATATGGCTTTGACCTCGTATTATCCAAAGTCTGTGAATGATATCTGGGAAATTGTCATGCCTATGATGTTCAAAGAACGTAGACACGACATAAGTTTCTATGATTTGTATGGCTGCATAGTTACTTTAAGGACGTGATTTTAGATTTATTAGTTTTGTTATATACTTGCTTTCTTGATTTTCGCTGGATCAATCTCAAGCTTTCTTTTAAGTGGCAGCTAATTATAGCATTTTTATGTATTAGATAGCATCCATGTTATCTGTGGCCAGTGGTAGAACTTATGTCAAGATTTTTTGTTTTTGGGGTGAGATTTGTGAAATGTGGATGAGAAGTTAGGATGATAGTGGCCCTCCCACTTTCTTGGCACAGAGTAGACTACAAGGCTTGCAATCCATTATATACTCGACAATTATTGCAATTCAGACATATATAAGTGAGTTACAAATTAGTTAACTTTGGTTTGAACAAACAACATTAATAAGTGATGATTAGACAACCATACATGCATAGAAAATTTGAAGTGGAGGAAAACTATTGAATGAGAGAAGACAACCGTTAAAAATACCGACAAATTGTCTGTCTGTGTGCGACAGCAAGTGACAATATTATATGCTAAGCGAATTTCAAAGTAGAATAAAATCATAAGTGATACAAGATAACCATTAAAAGTATCGACAAGTCGTGCATAGCATGTTTGTCACCTATTGCTTATAATTTTATTTTATTTTACTCATTTCATTTATTGGAAATGCTTTGACCTATTTATCATCTTAGTCAATAATCAAGAAATAGGAAGGGATGTTATGCAAACCAGAGTTCTAATGTCATCATTATTTGAAACAGACCCTCGATTGACGGATTATGATACCTTGCTAAAAAATATACAGGATCTTAAATCAGGGAAGCCTGCTCAGGTTCCAATATATGATTTCAAGTCCAGTTCTCGCATCGGTTACAGGTTGTGTACCTCTCGACTTCACCTTTTAAGAATATGCATAAGTTTCTTTTATAGCCGTGCCATTTAGGTTTTCTCTCACCAATTAGGTAAACCTGAAAAGTAGAACAAAAAGGCAAATAGAATTTAACCATGCCATCTATTATCAAGTTAATGTATCTAAAATTCTTTAGGTGTGGAATTGGGAAGTCCTTGAAGTTTCGGCTTATATGGAATCTCTGAATTGTGTTTGGATTATTTATGTATAAATTATTCAATAATCTATTATGCTTTTGCTTTTGGATATCCAAACTGAAAAGTGAATTTATTAATGACTTTTAGAGGTACATGTTATATGCAAAATGCCCTAAACATTTTTTTAGCAAAGTTTGTTATTTTGTATGGTTCACAAACGCATGTATAATGTCATGCAGCAACCTTTTGTAGTATGCTTCGTTGCTCTCTGTCTCTGCATTCACCTTCCAACATTTATAGTCTCTGAGATGCAGAAACACACAGCACATACACGCACATGAGTGTCTATTGTGTCGCATAGGACGTGTAAATTTGGACACATAAGCTTTAACAAATAGCATCATATATATTATTCCCAACCAAGATGATATTGCATTTATAGTTATTTTGTTGATTTCTATTGTACTATTTACCGCACAGGACTATTGAAGTCCCTAGCTCCCGTATCGTAATCATTGAAGGCATCTATGCCTTAAGTGAAAAATTACGACCATTGCTTGATCTTCGTGTTTCTGTCACTGGTGGAGTTCATTTTGACCTTGTCAAGCGTGTTTTGCGGGACATTCAACGAGCTGGTCAAGAGCCTGAAGAAATAATTCATCAAATCTCTGAAACGGTTTCTCTCTGATTCCATGTTAGATTTTGTTTTTCCTTTAGGAATTTGGGAAATGCAAATCTTTAAGGCTAAGAGTTATCTTCTATAATTCTTCGATAATATTTTGTTTCCTTTTGTAGGTATACCCCATGTACAAAGCTTTTATAGAGCCAGATCTCCAAACAGCGCATATAAAAATTATTAACAAGTTTAATCCATTCACTGGATTCCAGAATCCCACCTACATACTGAAGGTAACCATGTGCTCTATATTATCACATAGTAATTTTCTATATTTTCAAGTATCTTCTTGATGATACATTACTTCGATTGTTTCTACTGTTTTAGTCGGCAAAGGTTGTGACGGTGGATCAAATCAAGGCAGTTATTGCTGCAGAGCATACTGAAACAAAAGAGGAAACATATGACATATATCTTCTTCCCCCTGGAGAAGACCCTGAAGCATGTCAATCATATTTGAGAATGAGAAACCGGGATGGAAAGTACAATCTTATGTTTGAGGTTAGGTCATTGAAAACACACTTGTCTGAGTTGGTGATATGATATGTATTTATTTTATGCCAATGATTCACTCATAATAGTGCTCTTGTCCTTCTGCTGTGAGATAAAAAATGGTCCTATCTTTTCGAGCAAGCAGTTTTCTATTCTGTTTCTTTCTTTTGATCAATCTCTATGGTTTTGTCTGTATGCATATGTTCTGGTAAAAGGCCGGTTAAAAGAAGTGTGAAGTTTGGTCAAAAAAGTTTGACAAAATTTGAACACTTGTGCTTTACAATGGAGGATACTATTGAAATTGCAGCTTAGAAAATAAGGTCTTTGCAGATCGTATCATTAGCTAGCCTACCTTCACATGTCTGAGATTTGCAGAAAGTTTGCACTTACGGCAAAATTACTGGAAAATCCCTATATTGATTTGTTGTTTTCAGGAATGGGTTACGGATAGTCCATTTATTATATCACCTCGAATTACTTTTGAGGTCAGTGTACGTCTGCTTGGAGGGCTGATGGCCTTGGGGTATACAATTGCAGCAATCCTGAAAAGAAGCAGCCATGTCTTTCACAGTGATAAAGTGTCCATAAAAACTGACTGGCTAGAACAGCTTAATCGCCAATATGTCCAGGTATAACAGCATATTGTTTGTATCTCCCCCTTACTTTTTTCTATGCTTAATCGCCAATATTGTCTGGCATAAAAAAAATCCAATACCAGCTAGACCCTCACAACCCGCTCTTTTCCCTCAATTCTTTTGCTGAGTGTTGTCTTCCATTCATATATGTTATTATTAACTTGTAACCTACTATCTACTCCATTTATGGGGGTAAGCTCACTTCTTGACCCACCTAAGATCCTATGTTAACAGTAATCTGTGTTGACCCACCCGGTTAATTCACACATTCTAAGAACATTTCTCTCAGTTTTAATGTTTTATTGACTTTCAATGTTGTCTATGTTATGTCTTTGATGGGGAGAGGTGGTTATTCAATCATTTACTTCGTAATTGCAGCTGAGTTTCAAACAATCAATGCTTATGAAATACATGTGGTACAAAGAGTGTCGGTCTAACATATTTGTTGATAATGTATCTTATTGGTTTACCAAAACAGTAAAGTACCATGCTACTAGTACAATATCTTATTCTAGAAAATACTGTATACATTATACAACTCGACTGTATTTAGAATATACTAACTATCATATATATTTCTTTTAACAGTTTCTGTGGTAGATTTGCAGTTTTTTATATATATTAATTTACTGTTAACATATAAAGGTTTCGAAAATATGATTTCTTTTGTTCTGGATTTCGTTTGTTAACATGTCCTTTCCTCGGGAGAAATCCCTGTATATATTCCAAGTGTGTATTAGATCTTATTGTCGTAATAAACTAAATACATGTTCATGTTGTTTTGAAGGTGCAAGGGAAAGATAGAAACTATATTAAATTTGTAGCGGAGAAACTGGGTTTGGATGGTTCCTATGTTCCTCGCACTTACATTGAACAAATTCAGCTAGAAAAGCTTGTAAATGATGTGATGGTATGAATACTTACCCTTTGCTTGCGTTTTGCATATTTTTGTACACCAAATCACTGATCTAGTCAAACCTCAGACACTGCCAGATGATCTGAAGACAAAACTCAGCATAGAGGATGATTCGGTTTCAAGCCCCAAAGAAGCACTTTCCAGAGCTTCTGCAGATAGGAGAATGAAGTATCTTAATCGGTACATACTAATTTTCTTCACATATTTAACTGGCCTTATAAAGAATGTTGGCATGTCTTCTACTTGCTTTTTCATGTTTGGGATAAGATTTTCTTAATCTGATTGAAATGAAAATGTGTTGAAAAAAGGTCCTCCTGATGTTTTTCTCATGTTGGTCTTCTGCAGTGGTGTTACACAGTCGTATTCAAATCGAAGGGACAAGATTCTACCTAATTTGACTAAACTTGCAATAAATAACAGAAGTTTTAACGGGAGAGCTCTAGAATCACCTGCTCCGATTGCCAACCAAGTAAGATATATCTGCTATAAGAAGTCATACAATGACAATCATTTTGGCCATTTCATTCATTGATGTATTACCCGCTATTCTTATTACCTGCTGAATCAGTAGTAGGCAGAAACATTGAAAGAATAATGGGATGCAATTGCACTGCATATTGGCAATAAACTTAGACAAGAGCAAGTTTATATTTAACTTTGTTGTGGAAATTATATTTATGCATTATTTTGGCTTAGAGAAAGTGTCTTTGTTTCTGACTAGAGGTTTTATTTTCTGTTTATTTTTCTACTCATCTGAATGATTCATCTACTGATATTTGTTTTTAAGCTGTCAGGGAGTTATCATTCAACTTTCTGATCAGATTTCCACACTAAATGAAAGAATGGATGAGTTCACCTCTCGTATTGAAGAGCTGAATTCAAAATTCGACGTTAAAAAAGTTTCAGCCAGTCAACAAAACTTGACTTTACAGGCTGACCCCTGCAATGGCTCTGGCCCCACTTCTCTTTTTGTTACTGGATTAAGCAATGGCTCATTGACTGGATCAATGCTTACTAATTCTACATCATCCTCTCATCTGGTTAGAGAGTCTCCCCTAATGGAAGAGGTAGGCGATATATCCTCTCATTTTGAATTCACATGACATTAAGTGTGGTATTGCGTTAAAGCACATATATGGAATTTCTTTGATCATGACATACTGTACCTGCCCGCTCCCTTGATATAGGTATTACTTGTTGCCCGAGGACAACGTCAAATCATGCATCAACTAGACACTCTGAGCAATCTTATGCAAGAATATTTCGGAGAAAGATCCCGTGTGGGAAGGACAGACCAGGCAGGCGGAATGCGTGAAGTTGAATCCGTTGCCATCCCTCTGGTTCTGACTTTGGCCATTGGTGCTGTTGGTGTGTTCTTGTTCAAGGGATTGACATCCAACAAATAATGGGCGTCTGTTTTGTTTCTTGTGATCACCATTTATGAGAGATTCCTCATCAGTATAGCTAAAAGGTTTCTATAAACAATTACCATTCTGCTTAACATGTAGTAGTGGACCCCCTTAGGCAGCCGATGGTCTATATTTACATTTACACAAGATGTAACATACAATTAACAAGTGTTCGTCCAAAAATAAAAGTAACTGTAAATGTTAACGAGCTAATACCTTATATATAAGCTTTTATATCTTTGTGCTTGCAAAATAATCCATCTACATGATGGAATACTCACATATCTCTAGGGAAATGCTTAACACCGTGAAAAACTCGCGAGAAGTTCACAAACGCAACTAAGCGCTACACAAATGAAAGTCCAACTTCAATTATACCCTACTGCCCCCGTTTTTTCCCGGCTAATATGAGATTTGATTGGGTCGATGACAATTAGTTAGGTGTTTGCCATAAAAAGTGTATATAAATAGGATTGACAGTAGTTGCTGGTTTATTTTATTAAATCCATCCAAGCCAAACTATTGTAAAAAAAAGAAAGGAAGTAAAAGTGAAAATATCAAATATTTGTACGTCTATTAATAATATGTTTTTAAGACTTATATAACACTCAACATAGTTTCCTGATAATGGTTTTATTGTCTTGCCTCCCTTTAAAAACAAAAAAAAAAAGTTTTATCGTCCTGCCTCAGAAGTACACATGTACAAAACATAAAATTATAGTTTTTCTTTTGACAACATAAAATTATAGTTATCGTCATCAGAATTTTAGAATTTTACAAATAATTAACAATTGTACATTTTAGTTTCTAATTTCATAACCTTTTTGAACTCAATAGTCGAATCAAACAAAATGGATTTGTGAAAGGGTAGTGTTATAGTTGTTGAATTTTCAACTTATAGGACGGATTTGTGATGTTAGATACGAAAAACTTGTGCTATTCTACCCACATTATTGCTCAGACACAAACGAAGCAGAGGAATGATCAAAAGATAAGCAAGCAACACCCTTTATAATAAGGAAATAGAAAGATCATTATCCATAGATCAAAATGATTGCAAGTTACATTGCCAATATGTTAATCCATTGTAGCCAACAACAGTACAAATACATTTGCGTTTGTTTCAAAAAAGTGTAGACTGAAGCTCTCTACACTCTGATGCAACTTGATCATACTCTGACTTTAATTTCTCTTGTACCTCTTGAGATAGTTCCCCCTTTGAAGGCTTGGTCATCACTAAAACACAACAAGTAGGCCTCTTTGTTGCTCCAGCAGTTGCAAGGTCCTGGACAAATATCTCAATAATTTAATATATGAACTTTCAAGTACTAGAGTAATTGGAGATTCTCAATATATATGAACACCAAATGATGGCATAGCAAGTTTTTTTGAAAAATAAAAATTTCATCCATGTTTCTTATTACCATATTTAAAACAAAACTGAAAATATCACATGTTGAATTGTTGATATATTGTGTAGGTAAGAGAAGCAAAAAATTATCCTTTCTTTCTCGATAAACTGTGCAATGACTATTGTATTCATATTATACAGGTCTATGAGCTGGATTATAGTTGAAAGACGCGTCTATAAAAAAATTAAAATAGCTGAAAGATGTTTCTTGAAGTATGATATACTCTAAATGATTCAATCAGTATGGAAAATCCAGTTAACACTATTTGTGTTATGAATGCCGGCTGATTAAATAAAGAAAAGCACTCAAGTTACAAAACAAGGTGCAACATAATCAATGAGGAAAAAGCCTCAACTTTTAGTTATTTATGACATAAAATTAACCTCAGGCTATATGTGTAAGAAAATATATGACAACAAATTTTCCTTATTCTAAAGAGAGATGAGGGAAACAGGCGGTCAATAGTATTAACTAAACGATAAAAAGCATCAAGATTCAGCGCAAAGTTGTTGCTTACTTCTTTAGATGAGACATATACATATGGAATGTCCTTATCCTCGCATAAAATCGGAACATGAGTGATGACATCAATAGGCGATATGTTCCCAGCTATAATACACACTCTGCATTGAGAAGAAGGCAAAAAAAAATAAGGGTACACATTTATTTTCCACAATTAAAACATAAAAAATGGGAATTCACGTACACCTTGAGAGTAACCATTTCGTCAAGGAAGATAAATGATAGTAAGATAGTTTGAATTAATTAATTATTTCAAATGCCCTATGTGAACAATCTAATTTTAGCTTAATACTTACCCTTTTTGACCTCGCCTTATACTTTTAACCACCTCCTTAACTCCTCTCTTTATGCACTTGTTTTCAGCAGCTGAAAAGAACACACATAGATACACATGGATTAGTATAGTCACATAAGACAAATATTTATGCAATCCAAACCAACAAAACATTGCAAGCAAAAAAAAGTTAAAATCACAGAATCAATAAATTAACAGCAACAGGAAATAAAAATAGCTTGCAATGTTTGTGAGACAGTTTTAAAGAATTTAAAAAACCAGCTTATGACAGTTTTCATAAGCTTTTTTCAGCTTATTTCATAAATTCTCCGGAATAGCTTATTAAAACAAGCTAGACATATAAACGTTATTTATTCTTTCGCTATTAAAATAGCTTATAATCTTGTATATAAGCGCTCATCATGGTAATTGTGATAAGAGCTTGACTTATAAGCTACAAATAAGTTGTTTATCCAAACAGAACCTTAATTTTATAACACGTACAGTTTTGAAGTTCATAATCTAATTACATAACATACAGAAGAAACTCATTTCATTATACATGCTCAGTTTTGAAATAAAAGAAAAGTTGTCAGTTTTCTTACTAACTCGAAATCCCCAGAAACAGTATAATGCTTAGAAGCCACAAATTAACGATTTTCATTTATTCAACAAGCTATATAGATAAATACCTCTTTTAACAAGCTTGAGTGTTTTCTTGGAAAGCTTCTTCCCAGCAAGAGGTTTTGCAATGGGGGCTAGAGCCTGCATCTTCTTCCTCTCCTTCTCCCTCTGCACCGATTTCTCACCTTCACTGTCGCTTCCCATTTCTCTCTCTGTGTTCTCGTTGAAAGATTTGGGAATTAGGGTTTTACGGTCTCTCAAGTCTCAAGCTTGGGTTTTAATTAGGGTTTCTAGACACGTGACTCATTTTTCTTGGGCCAATCCGGGTAGTCCGGCCCATCTTTATTGGGCTTATTATTTTTTTCTGTGAAATTGCTTCTTACGTGCCCTATATTTTACTTACTTTATCTTGATCGATTCTAGATGTATACTGTTTTAGTGCGTGTTTGGTTTCAAATTTTCTATCCTAGACTCATGTTTTTCACGGTTTCCAAAGTATTTTTGTCGTCATTTCGAGAAGCTTCAAATGGTTGCTTATGCGTTAACGTGAAAAGTTGTTGTGATTTGATTCCACGTGAAGCTTTATCAAACACATACTTAGAATAATCTTTAAACTTTGTTTCGTTTGAGAGAAATAGAGGAGATAGAGATATTTTTGTCTCTTATGCCATTGAATTTTAAAAATATGAGTTGCTTATTTTTGTCTCTAACTCAAGGAAATTTTCCTGTTTTTAAAAATAATAGCATATGTTTCACTTATATTTTTCTTATACCAAACAATATATTAAATCTATTATATTTCTTACTTCTTTTTCTCTTCTCACACACTCTCTCTTCCGACTTGTCTACTTCTCCCTTCCAAACCAAACTAGTGGATTTAGAGAGGGACGAAGAGATTATCCGTAAGATATATAGGTGGGGAATAAACTCTAGGATTGATTAAATAAATGACATAAATATCCAAAATTTCTTGAAGTTTTTTTTTGATAGAAGAATCACATTTTTTAGTCTCTGTAACATTTTCTTTAATATTTTTAGAGACAAAAAATGTTGACGAAAAATTTCACAAGACTAAAAACGCTGACAATTTTTTTTATAAGAATAAAAAAATGAGATTTTTTTTATAGTTATTGAAAACCAAATTCTAAAAATCTACAGAAATTTGTTGTTGACACATTTGGTTTGACTGAGAAACACATGTAAAAGACGAGAATGTCCCTCGGTAATAAAACCGACTACAGTTAACTACCGAGGAAAACCTCGGCAGTTAACAACCGAGAAAAACCTCGGCACTTAACTACCAGAAGTCCAGAAATGGCAGAAGCAGCACTTGCTTCTGGACCTGTAATGTGTTTTAAAACACATAACACAAACTTATTCCAATATTTTCACATCAACAACAATTATAAATTATCAATATTTGATTCAAGTAAAAATGCACCACAAGAGCAAATTACCAAGATAAAATCAAATGTACCAACATCAGTTAAGATGCAAAATGTCAACCAAATACGAACAAAAGTCAACAAACTTTGAAAATGAAACTAACAAAGCCTAAAACCAACAATCCATAAACAACAACTACAAGTAATCCTACTGCTGGTCTTGGTCTTGCTGATGATGTTGCTGTTGTCGCCTCCTCGGCCTCTGGCCTCGCCACCTGGCCAATATCGACGCGATCTGCTCCCTAACATGGCTCATGGCCTAAAACCATTGTTGATGGCTCATGACCTCCGCCTGGCCCATTCGCGCATCAGCGTAGGCAACAGCGCCGCTAACCACGTCATAGGTATCATGCAAGCTTCTCGCGTCGTACCGCTCCCACTGCTCTGCAGTGATTTGCTCTTCATTTGCTAGCCTCGGAAGATCTTCTGGAAGAGGTGGCAAAATCTGAGGGTGAGACACCAATAAGACATAGCCATAAGACATAGCCATCCGCCATGTTTGCTCTCCTGCCGGCTGACCCCAATCAGGCTACTTAAGCGTGTGAGTGCGGAAGTCTATGAATGCCTGCACAATTTGAGGTGGTGGCAGCTCTACAACATCCGTCAGATGTCTAGGGACGCTCTAGACGTATCTGTATTGCCTCAAAACCCTCTCAGGAAAGTGACGGTACACCCTACGAACACCGCACATAATCCAACCTTAATACCAGAAAACCTCCTCAAAACCATAGATCTCCTTGTGCTCTTCGTACGACCTACAACATACGTCATCAAACTGAATACGATCAAGTAATGAGCAATACATCACCCCCTCTTCATGACCCTTCTGTAGCTTCCACCTCGCCGCAACCAGATAGTTTTCAATATAGTCGATGTTGAGATCAACACTGAAAAAACCAAGAAAATGCGCCAAAAATCATGCATGCACAAACCAAACAAATCACATTTATAAATTTTTACACACGAAAAATATAACAAAAAAAATAATGTTAAGGTTCACATTTATAAGTTTCTTACGGTGAGCAGTGTCACGCTTCCCCCAAGAGCTCTGTCTCCAGGCAAACAAGCCTCAGCTAACTCGTCGTATAGGTATGCCAGTGTCATCCCTCCCAGTGAATAATTACGCATCCCCGCGTAGCCCTCCTCCATGGTCATCAGATAGACTAACTCGATGTGTCTGTTGCTTCTATCACCAAACAACAAGCATCCTACAAGATATAGAAGATAACACTTCACACAAAATGTCATAGCCCTCCCCATCTCCTCTTCATCCCATGGATCCTCTAGATCCGCTAATCTGTTAGCCCTATCAAGATACCTCGTAAATAACTCCTTCAGCTTCAGATAACTAATGTACCATCATACTCTGTACAACAAATTTTCTCTGCCTCCGTCTGCGACATCATCCAAGTGTCTCACCAATACCCAAGTGCCTCACCAATAGTGCACAGGCCCTATGTCTCAACATCTTCTTTGGATGACTCAACATCTGCCCTTCAATCTGAAGATGCATAAGACATGCGACATCACCCAAAGTCACAGTCATCTCCCCCAAGACCATGTGAAAACTGTTGGTCTCAGGATGTCACCTCTCGCATAATGTTATCAGCAAAGCATGAGGCACGGTGGCGTAGCCCAAGTAAACCAAATCATGTAACCCACTCTCCCTAGGTAGATCCCAAAACTATCTCTGATGCTCGTTTGGACGTCCAAGACTCGAAATCTTAGCCCCATGATTAATCGGTTGTACAACACGCAACTTACGAACCTGAAATAATAGAAAAATAAACATAGTTTAAACAATGTAAACATTTAATTAAACAAAATAAAACTTAACAAATGCAAAAATAAAAATAACAAATTTAAATTGTCGCATGTATTTTTAATTTAAGACATAACACATGTAAACCTTAAAACTTAAAAAAACACATAAAAACAATTTAAATCATAATTAAACATAAAGAAAACAATAAAAGTTGAAATAAAGAAATAATTAAACATAAAGAAAAGAATTAAACAAAAACACATATAAAAGTTGATATAACAATCAAATAAACACACACATATATATATAAAAAAAAACATTAATTTGTGTTGTATATGATAATTTAAGATAATTAAAAATGACACTTACGTTATCTGAATTATACCAAAGCGACAATGCCACATGCTTGACATAAGAGTGCAATAGAGATATATTTTCTGATCCTCCAGAAAAGGGAGGCTCCAAAGGTAACACTGTTGGGGCAGCCGTTGCAGCAAAGTCATCATCGTCTGGTCTATGTTGCTGCTCTGGTATATGATCATGGTCATACCAACCATCAGTGACATTGTGGTGTACTTGATCCTGTTAATTCAGGTACTCCACCTGGGACGGGTCAACAACCTGTGACGGGTCAACAACCTGTGACTCTTCAGGATGTGTAGCCTGAGAAGTCCCTGAACCATCCCCCCTCCGACCTCTTCCCCTCTTCGGTATATGTGTGTTTCTCCTCTCCTTCTCCTTCCGGTAGCTTTGTGTATGAGCACGCCTACCACCAATCATCTTAGATGGATCAACCGAGTCCTGCTCGATCATATCTACATAAACAATTAAAAATTTAACATCATTTCCATAACCTAATCAAACACTTTGTGTGTATCATTTCAATATAATTTAAACTAAACCTTCACATTTCAATATTATCATTTACATTTCAATATAACCTTCACATTTCAATATAAACATAAACTTCAATGTAATCATTATAATCATCATTTCAACATAAACATAAACATTCACATTTCAATAAACATAAACATAACTAAACCTAAAACCATTCAATATAATTTGTGTGCAACATTTCCATCATAACCTAAACATCATTCAATATAATTCTCATAACCTAAACTAACTAAATAATCAATAAATTGTTATTGAGACATTTTATCAAACACTTTGTGTGCAAAGTATCAAACATACTCAAAATATGTTCATTTGGCACCATTCAAAATCACATTTTTATTATACATCATTTAAACAACATAGGCAACAACTACATTCATTTATCAATACATAAACTATACATGCAATGATCAAATTGTCAATTCATTCATAATGTGGGGATGATTGGCTTGCAATTCGTGAAAATGGAATTTGGAGAGAATTTGGGAAGTTTTTGAAGAAAAGAAGGAAACTGCAAAACTGAGTTTCTGCTCCTGTTTATGTTCAGCACGCCTCGGCAGTTAACTGCAGCCGATTTTATTTTTCCTCGGCACTTAACTACCGAGGGACATTTTCGTCTTTTACATGTGTTTCTCAGCCAAACCAAATGTATCAACAACAAATTTCAAATCTACAGGGATCCTTTAGTTAAATCTTACTCCCTCTATCTCAAAATAACGATCTCTTTAACAAATTTTCTCTATCTCAAAATAACTATCATTTTAGAATATCAATACATTTATTATTATTTATCAACTATTATACCCTTATTTATTGAATTTATCAAACTTAGCTACTTAACTGACTACAATTAAGTATAATATTATAGTAAAAGATTGTAGTTTTGTCATTGAAATTAACACAATTAATCATTTTCTTAAAAATTGTGTCTAAATCCGACTATTATTTTGAGATGGAAGGAGTAAATTCTATATCTTAAGGTTGGGGATTGGGCCTTCAGTTATTGGTGGAAATGAGGAGATTTACTTTTCCCACCTAATACCCTTCTCACACGCCTTGCAAAAATTACTAAATTGCCTTTTGAAAAACCTATTATGGACAATTAACTTCTGGTTCCGGATTACATATTCCGGACTCATTCGAAGTATAAAAGGGCGTTCACCCCCCATTTTTACAGTTTCACTTTTCACTCTCTCTCTCTCTCTCCCTCCCTCTAATCCTAAAATCCAAACTGCAAAAAGGTAACTAAAATCGGTGAAATCTTGCTCAAACGGACCACATTTTAATCCTTAACAAACATCACATGGAAAGTTAGTTCGATTTTTGTATGCATGCAAGTAATTTGTTCATTTTTTTTTCTCTATTTACTGAAGCAATCCGGAATTCGTTTTCCGGACTGGGTTGTTGCACTCCGAAAAATTAATTCCGGAAACACACAATATTCGTTTTGACCATCTGTTTTGTATTGTTCTGTGATGATTGTCTTGTGTGCATGTTATAGAAGGTTCAACCTCTAATACTCAGTGCGTAAGGGAGGCAGGGCATGCTTCCCGTAGGAGAGAGCGTCTCCAACGGTTGGAGGAGGAAGTTGGTGTTCCTCCGAGGCGTCACGGTGGTAGAGAACGTCGTGCTGATGTCGAGCAACAGCCGGAGCAACAAGAGTATATGAACTTGTAGCAAGGGCAGCCTGATGTGGAGTTGCAACATATGGAGCTTGAGGAGGAGCTTCATGCTATGGACGAGGAAATGAAAGACGCCGAGCAACGACGAAGGCGAAAGAAGAAAGAGAAGGTGGTTGACCCTGAGCAACTAGATGACTATCCCGGTGGCCCATACGAGACTGTCCTACTGTGGAAGTACCATGTGAACGTGGCCAGGAAAGCGTCTTAGGGCGAGATATTTATTGATGTTAAACTCAGTTTAAGCTCACTTTATTAATGTTAATTTGTGTGAAAATGATGTTGATATTTGTGATACTGCCCGTTTATGTACTGTTAAATCTGTTTGTGAAGCCATGAGTGTAAACTAATGTTTATGTATTGTTTTTAATTATTTGCAGTGGCGTGGAAAATTAAAATGCATCAACAACGGAAAGAAGATAGAAGTGATGCATGATAAAGAAACCATCCCTATCATGGCTGCACAGTGGTGGCAGGACATATTGCATGGCACCAGCCTTAGTTGGCTTCAGGATACCAGCTACAGCCTGATTGACCATGGTCTGATTTGTGCCTTTGTGGAGAGGTGGCACGAGGAGACTTCCAACTTCCACCTTCCGTTTGGGGAGATGACAGTCACACTTGATGATGTAGCATGTTTGCTGCATCTCCCCATTGACGGCATGCTTTTGTCCCACGGGACGAGACGGTGGAATTGATGGAGACGTACTTGGGGTATAGTACGGGTGATGCTCTTAAAGAGGTCGAAAAGACCAAAGGTGCACATTGCCGATTTGGCTACTTGAAGAGGATTTTCAAGGAGCGTTTGAAGGAGCAGAGGGATTTGGAAACCGAGTATGGTGTGACTCAGGAGGTGCAGAGGTTGCGGGACCAGGCTGTCCGCATATATTTGCTATACTTGGTGGGGATCACGATCTTCACTGACAAGAGCCAGTGGGCTGTGGATGTTGTGTAGTCCTGAGGTACTTTAGAGACCTTGATCTTGTTGCTGGTTATTCATGGGGAGCTGCGGCACTAGCTCACTTGTATAGGGAGCTCAACAATGCTGCACATTGGAACTGCAGTCAGGTGGCAGGTTACCTGACTTTGTTGCAGGTATAAAATAAAAATTATGTTTTATGTTTTAAATGTAAGTGTTTATAGTTTGTATATTTACACGTGGTTGTCTTTGGTGCAGGCTCGGGTGTTTCAACACTTTCAAGGTATGGGAAGCAAAAATGTATGGGCAGGATATATAGAGAATCAGGATCCATGCACGATGCTTTTTTTACCACTGTCTGGTTTAGACACAGTGGACAACTACAGAAACCATATGGATGCGCTGGATTTGACGAGGATTGTCATGGCCCCATATGGAGACCACCATGCGGCACGCTGGTTTGAGCATGTCAACCTTTACTTTAGATGGTTGAGATACGGAGACCGCATGGTGAGATATCTGCCAGAGAGGGTGCTTCGTCAGTTTGGGAGGGTTCAGACCATACTGAGACATCCCGTTGAGAATGCACCTCCTGATGTTAATTTGGCGGAGATCACAAACCACTTTTGGTATGCACTTAATTATGCGCTGACACCTCAGCAGTTGGGAGAGCGTGCAATTCATGATGTGGAGGCAGTAGATGGATACATCGATTGATTTTATCGCCATTCCTATCCACGCATGGTTCTTCTTGACATGTCGGTACCGGTGCCGAGGCCACTGGAGCGTGAGGTCCATGATGCGCGAGCTGCTCAGGAGGATGGAGACCTTGCTTACTTACAGCTTAGTAGAAGGATGCGCAACATAAGAGACCACATCTATGCTGTGATGAGAAGTGGTCTGGTGCCGAAAGGGACTGAGGAATGACATCATTTGGAGGATGCGTTGAAAGTGGTGCATGATGGAAAAATTTACCATCGTCAGGGAGCTACTAAGGGTGGCAGGGGTGCCAGAGGTGGTGGCAGGGGTGGTGCAGAGGTGGCGGTAGTACTGGTGTAGTTATTAGGAGTTGATTTTTATTATGTTATGTTTGAACATCTTGGATAATTTTTAGTGATGTAACATTTGAATAATTTTTAATTTTATGTAATGTTGGATAATTTTTGATTATATTTGATTAATGTTATGTTTGAAAATTATGTTGTGTTGATAATTGTTACGTTATAAATTGAATTTACTGTTAGAACATATGGTAACCGACATGGTATGTCTATTTAGAAGCAAGCTAATGCACCAAAACAAAGGTTCAACGAAAACATATGACTTCTGCCTCTGTACTATGTAGTCCGGATTATATAATCCGGACAAGTTTATCACTTTCCGAATTATATAATCCAGAAACATCATACACCACCCCCTTTTGTTGACTTTCAACAGGGTGATTTACACTTTTCGGATTATATAATCCGGAAGTTATCTACAACTTTCGGATTACATAATCCGGATCCATCTATTCATAACTGGCATCATCATCCATCAGGGTGGATGAAGTGTCAAAATCCACGAATAAATCCGGAATTAATATTCCGGAATGGTTTCGGATTCTATAATCCGAACGAGGGTATTTTGGAGAAAAAATAGGGCGCGCGAGGAAAGTCATAGGGTAGGAAAAGTAAACGGCCCATATAAAAACCTAACACAAAGCTTCCGTCGGGTTTAGCCAACTTATTTCATCGCATAAGCTGTTTCCGCGTTGGAAACCACCTCAAACGCACGGCGAAGTTAAAGTTTCAGCTTCAGCTTCACACAAACGCACTTATCAGAACAACATGCCTACCGTCAGTGTAGGGCGGGACCGTCTGTTTGCGGCTCTAGGAAAAACTTACAGTAAGCTTCCATTATTCATATCAATAAATCTCAATCATAATTTTTCATGTGTAAGATTATCTCACTGGGTTTTCCTTTTTTTGAATTATGTTCAGCACAAGAGGAATTTGAAGACCTATGTTTCAGTTTTGGGATCGAGCTTGACGACGTTGTAAGTATTCTTTTAATCAGTGTTTTTTAATAGTAATAATCAACATTGTCATAATCTGATTGTGATTGTACATTAGACTACAGAAAAAGCAATTGTTAGAAAAGAAAAGCATTTGGAAGAAGAAGCTGATGAGGATGAAGAAGTTATCTACAAAATTGAAATTCCTGCTAATAGGTAACCCTATCATATCTTTTATGCTTATGCTGCAAATGTTAATAACAAAACGTGTTTATGATACTGGACATGACACGACTTGACACCAATAATTATTGAAAAATGATTTAATTGTATGCAACCACATGTCGGTGTCTAGCACTGACACGCCTTCGATCATAAGTGTTGGTGATACAGAGGTTCTCATTCATTTGTTTAATATGGTTTTATTAGCCATGTATCCAGTTTAACATTTTTTTGGTTCCCCTCTTAATTTTCTTCTTTGATATGTGATTCATACTCTTAGTTGCATTTGAAATAAGCTTTGATTGAGTACATCAATGGAGATTGACAAAAAAATTCAAACTTGATCGTTAAATTGGAATTAATGCAGCAGTGTTTCTCTGTTGTTGGAAAGTTGAAATATAAATAAATACTCATCATGTTGATTTATGTCGCACATGGTTTTCTAATAGCAATTGGAAAGTTATTTAATTATATAACCATTTGAAGCGCAGCATCATACTTTGTTATCCTTTCGAAATCATACGTAGAAAACAGTGTTGTTTTCTTTAAATTAACAAGTCTTGCTGAATTTCTCTTTACTTTTTGCTTAGATATGATCTACTTTGCCTCGAAGGATTGGCTCAAGCCCTCCGAGTTTTCTGTGGGTTCCAGGAAATCCCTACTTACAAATTGTCTGACATTAACAAGGATGCAATGCTTAAAATGCATGTGAAGCCAGAGGTGGGTGTGCTATACATACACAATTTTTCAGTACGAGCCTTTGCTAAGTGGATAATTAATTGTTTTTTTCTTCTCATTGCAGACATCTCTGATTCGTCCACATATTGTTTGTGCCGTACTAAGAGGTTTAACTTTTGATAAAGCGAGATACAACAGCTTCATTGACCTCCAGGACAAATTGCACCAAAATATTTGTAGGTAATGTGATTTGAATTGCTGCCTATTTTATTTTGAGCTGCACACTACCTGTTTCTCAAATCAATGATGCACGTGCTCTTATCTATTTACTTAGATATTCTATAGTTATCTTTTGTCAGTTGTACTGCTGTAACAGACTTCATCAAAGGATAATTTTGTAGTGTTACTGCAGTTGTAACTTGTAAGTTTCTGTGGAATGAATAGCTTGCAAAACAAGCTGTTGTAGCTGTGTACAATACATAGTTTAGCAGACTTCATATGTTTTGTTTATTTTCTGTATCACAAATCTATCTCTAAATTTTGTTTCTACCTTTCTGTCTCGCATTCTCTCTGGATTTCTTCAAACCAGAATAGCCTTGTGAGTTTGAATGCTGTCACGTGTGCCCCTTTTTTTTTATCTTCTCCTGATTGAGCTCTTGACATCGTACATGATTTTTTAGAACATAAACAGTTACCCCCCGTACTCCGAGTTCAGATTTGTTTATATTGTATATTATTTCATTATTCTTTTCGTAATCTCTTGCAACTTTATTTTTTTATGGAAAAATTGGAAACCTCTTTTTGTCGGTCGGTGGCTTTTGGATTCTTTTTATTTCCAATTTATGCAGTTTTCTTTCCAAATTAGGTTCCCTTTTTATTCAGCAATTTTTTTTATGTCGTTTATGTAATCCAATATCACCGCACTTTAAGAATGAATTTTCAATTAATTTCTTTTCAATCTTTTTCAGGCGAAGAACCCTTGTTGCCATTGGCACTCATGATCTGGATAAACTGGAGGGTCCTTTTACCTATGAGGTTTATTTCTTTCAAACTCTACAGCATGAAAGTTATATGCATTGTGGATAGAAAACTGATCAAATTTAAGATTTTGATAGACAATAATGTACTGTGTACTGCTGCTTGATTTAGTATAGACCTAAGCCCTGTATATAAATTTTCATGGCAGTTTAACCTAGAGAGATCTCAATAATCAATTGCCATTTTATTACTGATTTGATTATATCTGGTTCTCTAGGTCATCAGCATATTGATTTTTCTCTTGTTTTTCTTTCAGGCTTTACCACCTTCGAGTATTAACTTTACGCCACTAAAACAGGTAACTTTTATTCAGATCATTCAGTTTCTATGAAAGAATATGTTTGAAATCACATATTACTATAGCATCCTTTGATGCAAAAGCACATGTTTTGACTTATACTCCATTGTGTAATACTCAAAAGATAAAAATATTTATTGGTCTATGAATTTATTAATCAAGCTGCAAATCAAATTTTTAATGATTTTCCTCCCTCTGTTCTTTGGCATGGCAGGAAAGGAGCTTCAGGGCTGATGAGCTCATGGAGTTCTACAAAGTGAGTTTTTGAATATTGTTTCGTTGCATTATATTTTTATAAGTTGTTATGAACCTAGCACGAGTAGGCTTATGAGTCATTTAAGTCCGCCCAACAAGGTTTTCATTTATTCTATTTTTCTGTTTGAACATGCTTCCTTTGAGATGTTTCTGAATACGTTTTTGATTAAATTTTGACAGTCAGATTTGAAACTGAAGAAATTCTTGCATATAATTGAGGACTCTCCCGTTTATCCTGTTATATATGATAGCAAGAGGTATTATATTGTAATTGTATATCCTCATATTTAAATTTGCAAAACTTTGAAATCTTTTAGCTCTCATCTTGGTAATACTATCACAGCTTTGTTTGTATATATGCATATTATAATTATCATTGGTATTATCATTTTAACGTATGGATGGGAATGCATGCTAATTTACATTACACTAAACAAATAGTTAAACTGAGGATGGATGTTACAAAAAAAAAGGGTGTGAAAATGCTCTTTATGATTCTATTTTACTGTGTTAAAAAATAATCAGGATGTATGACACAATATAATGGAAAGATTTCTGGTATTGTAATTAAGATAATTTTATTTTCAAACATGTTCAATTTTTTTAATTTCTGATAAAAAAATATTATGCCAATGATTCTAAAATTCTATATACTTAACTTTTAAATATTTTTCAGAACAAATTAACTTTAATCGAAGTATTTAAGTTCCTAAAACCAGAGCATCCTATTGCTGTTGGTCACATGTTTTTATTTTATATTTTAGTTTTGGTCTTGCTTGTCATGGTGTTGACTCAAATCTGTCTATTGTCTAAAAGGCCCAGGGTACTGTCTGTTTTTGGTTGTACTTTTTGTTGATGTGTACGGGGGGTTGATTTCACGCTTTGAGATTTTTCATTGAAAATTCATAGGTGATTGGGTTACTTGTATCAGTATGAAAGCAGATGCTTCAATACTTGTATACAACTTCATGGATTTACCTTTAATATGAAGCCTTGCTTGCACAGTTAGTGCCTTAGGATTGGACCAATTTGTCTCATTTGTTTTAAAGTTTTAGTTAGTGGGAATCCTCGTCTTCCACTAGTTTTATTATTTCTCCTCTTTCAAATAAAATGTCTCTATCACAAGACACCCTATCTGTTGAAATTCTAATTCATAAACTTTGAAATATTACATATTTAAAGCATATAATATACTCTTTGTATGTTTTGTAAAGGCATAATAAATTTCTTCAACGAAAAAGTGAAGTGCTTATAGCTCCTACTTTATTTTCTGTTAATTGCACTTTCTTCCAAACAGATAATTTTGGCACTTGGTCTTTAATTTTCACTAATGTTGCTTCGCATATGCTGTTGTTGAAGTCAGTTATTGATTTGCTATGATTTTTTGACAGAACTGTTTTATCTTTACCCCCAATTATCAATGGTGCACATTCGGCCATCACTCTGGAGACAAAGAACGTATTTATTGAATGCACCGCTACTGATCTGACAAAGGCGAAGATTGTTTTAAATACAATGGTATAGCAGTGAATTTTGCTGACTTTTTTGTCTGCATTTTCATGGTGTTGCAATATTTTGGATTACGACAAACTATTCTTTGTTTTCTTAGGTAACAGCCTTCGCGGAATATTGTACAAATAAGTTTGTCATTGAACCAGTTGAAGTGATTTCTTCTGATGGAAAATCTCACATATACCCTGATTTATCTGTCTACAATATGGAAGTTTCTCTATCTTACATTACTGGATTGATTGGAGTATCATTGGAGGCAGAAGAGGTAATTATTTCCAATTTCTTGCTAATGCAAAATTTAAGGAGAAATGTGTTCCTGAATATAGACTGGTTATAAGCTTTCTATCAGCATTAATTAGGCTCGAGGCATCACTTGATATTTTCCTTTATAAATTATTTTTTACAATAGTCAATTATACTTATTGTACTTAATTTTATATTTTGAAGTAATTGTTGGATAATCGCTGATATCCTTATTAGCGAGTATTAATTTTTTTTTGGGATTTGCACACAGTAGCGTGTGTATCACTTTCTTTATCCGATTAATCTTTCTTCATTTCATATTATACCGTCATTATTATTATTTTTTTTAAAATAGTTTTCTGCTGCTGTTCTTTCCAGATTTTAATTTACAGCTTGATTAATTTTTTTTTTTTAAAGATTTGTAAATATTACAAGGTCACTATGTTTTTTTTATTTTTTTTACTTCTATGGTTGAGTTCTTCAGATGTTCCTTTCATGTTTACCATAAGTTATATTTTGTTAGACTTTTTACAGTGCAATGTCTCTAATGTAAGATTCAATGCTTATGTTTTCTGATAGAAACTGAAATGAACATTGTCATTACTCATTCATGTTCCATAATTTTTCACAATTTCTTCAGGTTACCAAGTTCTTAAACCGGATGCAATTGCACGCCAAGCAATCTACATCTGACAATAAACAGTGCAACTTTATTGTATCTGTACCTCCTACTAGAAGTGATGTTCTTCATCCATGTGATGTTATGGAGGTATGTTAGTGAATGACCATTCACAGGTGTATATTGAATTTATTACATATATGTTTTACTGACTAGACATCCCTCTTTGGTTCTGTTATCTGCAGGATGTTGCAATAGCTTATGGATTCAATGCTATCAAGGATCAAGCAATAGTTGATAATAAGGGGTCAAAGAGATTAGCTGCTTCCTTGACACTACTTCCTCTGAATGAACTGAGCGATCTTATCAGAAAAGAGGTATAGAACAAAACTACAGAATTTATGACTTCTTTGATTGAAGCAGATTAAGTTTCATGCTTTTGATTTTCCTTAAATTACGCCAATCAGTTTATTGTCTATGTTAAAACCAAGTGCAACATGATAAATTACTACATGGAATATTCATAAATGATATTGTTAATTATTTGTAATGCCTAGTTAACCTGAATCCTTTTATTTCCAAATTCTTTTCAGGTTGCAATGATTGGGTTCACGGAGGTTTTGACTTTTATACTCTGCTCTAAAAAAGAAAACTTTTCCATGCTAAACCGCAAAGATGACAAATCCAAGGCGGTTATCATTGGAAACCCTAGGTCTTCAGACTTCGAGGTTCATACACTTTCCTGTATTGGTTTATATTTTTGCTGCTGCATGGGTTATGCTCCCACATGTATTGGATTAAATGAAGTTCACATACTCAACTGGATCAAACACCTATATTTTACCTGCAGTCTGCTCAGTAGCAGTAAATTTACATGGAAATAAATGTTGAAGTTGAACCAGTTGCATACTTGAATGGACATAACTATAGTAAAACAGTTAGGGTGCATTATATACATTTTTGTTGATCTGGCATTGTTGGGCCCATTATGTTGATGATTTGTATTCTTCCCACTATTTGCTCAGCACCTAAAATGCATTCCATCCTATCTGGTGATAATGTAATCTATTCCTTTGCTTTTATGTTTAGCATGCTTTTAAAAGTCGTTTTGAGCATATGGTGGGACATTTTATTTTGATTTATTTAGTGGTTTTTCCTCAATATAAAATTGATTTTGGTACTTAAGTTTTTTTTTTTGCTTTAATTTGATTTTTGTATCTTTATTATATTCAGGCTGTCCGGACTAGTCTTATGCCTGGCATTTTGAAAACTGTTGCTCACAACAAGGACCACCCAAAGCCCATAAAGGTAAAACTTAAACTTCTACGTTGTCGTCATTGATATTTTTATCATATGATCCTTTGCAGTAATTTTATTCTATGAAAGGGGATACTACCATAAATATTCTGTTTTATTGATACTTAATTATATACGATCTTTTATATTAGTTATGTCCTTTCATTGTAATATTTATGAATCATGTATTCATTGGAGAAATTAACCTTGTTAGATTCCTGAATTTAAGCATCGAATCAAAGAAAGCAGCATTAAATGACTTGTAAAGTTGTGTTAAACAGGAAAGTAGTAAAGAAAGTGGTAAGCTGGTTGGCAAAAACTGTAACTGACTAAAAAAAATGTTAAAATAACTGGATTTCAGATGGTTTTAAGGTGTGATGGTCTGGACACTTCCTTCAGTTCTGTTATCTCCGGATGCAAATATATAGTTGAGGCTGCAAAACTGCCTATGTATTCCAATGCTATGTCCCTTGATTTCAGGAGCCATTTTCTCTTCAATCTTTATTCAGTCAGTCGTTTTAGAGAGACTTCCGCTTCCAAAAACACTAAAAATGGTTGTATGTGTTCCCCCATGTTTGGACATGCATTCGGCTATTGACTATGTTATCTCCATACCCATATTGATTAGTAGTCTCCCTGTTCTCGAACCGCCCATGTCATAATCAAATTTGTAAATTTGAATTTGAATAGTGCTACAACAAAAAATGTTTATCGTCCTTTTGGTATCCAATATTTTTGTCCAATATATATTTTTGGCGTGTACATACTAATTGTTGGCCAGTGCCAACTTTTTCTTTTTAAAAAGATTGTGATATTAGTACATTACATGGCAAGTCTGCTGTCAATTACATAACCAGTTGAATTTGATTCATGTTAAATTGCCTTTATTTCTGAAATTGACTCGATAATACATTAACATAAGCAATCTGAAAGATTTAAAATTCAGTCAGACAAAATTGATCAACTCTACCTCTGCAGTAGATAATTCAATTTATCATTTTCTGCCAACTATGTTGTAAGCTTGTATGAATATATTTCTTAAACTTTTGGTATCATTTTCCCCCAACTATGTTGCAAGCTTATATGAATATATTTCTTTAACTTTTGGTTCAGATTTTTGAAGTGGGTGATATAGCTATTTTGGATGACAATGATGTTGGTGCAAAAAATCTCCGCCAACTTGCTGCACTTTATTGTGGTGCTAATGCAGGATTTGAGGTATATTCAGTAATGACTTGATGCAATTTATTTGGTTTTGTGCTCGTTGAATACATTAGTGTCTCTACTTGATTGGATCATTATACTCAAATTTATCAATGATGATAATATATGTAGATAATTCATGGATTGGTGGACAAAGTAATGGAAAAGAATGGGATTACCTTTGTTTCACCTGGCGATAAATCAGGGTATTATATTGAGCGGTCAGATGTAAGTGCATATTACTACACAGGACCCCACTGGTTTTACTTTTCCTGTTTTTTTGTTAGGAAAACTTATTCTGCTTCTGACTACTAATTTATGAACACAACTGCTTATTGAAGGAGCCCGAGTTTCTTGCTGGTAGACAAGCCAGAATTATTTACAACGGAAAGCAAGTTGGGACTTTTGGCATTGTTCATCCGGAGGTACTTGGGATCACTGAAATTGTGTCATCTTGATTTAATATTGGCCAATTGTTTGGTACATAATTTTGCATTCCCGCTTGTTATGAATATTCTGGTAATCACACATTTTATTGAATCAAGTCATAAGCAATTGAATTATTTTTGAGTTAAAATGATTACAAAAAGGACATCTGCAGAATGGAGTCTTAAGTATGCAATTTTCCTGTGGAGTAGACTGTATCTCTCTTGCAATAAATGTCTCTATATATACTTGGAGTCATACATCTAAAACAAATTATTCTTCTTGTTGTGTATTCTTTCAGGTATTAAACAACTTCGACATTCCTGATCCCTGCTCCTTTGTAGAACTCAACATTGAAAGTTTCTTGTAAGGATTATTTCAAGCAAATGTAAGTGTCTCCGGACTATTTCCTATTAGGGTTAATAGGTCTTTACCCCCTATAATATAGGTCATTTTTCGGTTTTCCCCCTGTAAAATAATTTTTTTGATTTAACCCCCTGTAAAAAAAATTTGTTTTGATTTACCCCCCTAATAGGCCAAACAAAAACCAATTTTGTTTTTCTTTTCCAAGAAATTTTCGTTTTTGTTTGACCTATTAGGGGGTAAATCAAAACAAAAAAGTTTTACAGGGGGTAAATAAAAAAAAAATTACAGGGAGAAAACCGGAAATGACCTATATTACAGGGGGTAAAGACCTATTAACCCTTCCTATTATCAGCTTGTGATGGTGCAGTTTTGTACTTTTCCATGCTTCTTGCTCTTCTGTATATTTCACCCCTCTCCCAGACTACTGCATCATCTCTCCGTCAAAATTTTGTTAGACTGATATTAACTTTGTTTATAGGTTGCCTTTGCCCCCTGGATATTGAGTGTATAATTAATTCAATCTGGGAATCAAGATGCCCTGCTAGTTGAGTGACCATCTAATTGCCTTGAGCTTCATACCCAGTTCTTGGGATTTAGAAATACACTAGCCCAGGATTAGAATGTAACCTATATGCCCTAGATTAGGGTTGTTTTGTTGATTATAAAATGTTATCATTTTGTCCTTAAAACCAAGGCAGATGAATACTGCTGAAATTTTTGCCAATACAGTACGAGAGTAGTCACAAGCCACATTTCCAACAGTTAAGTCTGCTTTAGTTTATATAGTACTTGTTTAAGATTGTCAGATGTCTTATGGTTGATCTATCTGTGTTGACGTGACGAAGTTTGAGCATTGATGTTAGTGTTCTTCTTACCATATGAACCTTGTCTTTGTTATGATCAGTAGGGTAATTATTTGAAGTTTTAAAAACTTATTGATGTCTCAACAACCCTTGTATTCCCCTCAACTCTCATCGTGTTAATCAATAGGATTAAAGTTAAATATAGTTCTATTCTTCTCGTCACGACTGTCCTCTGATAATGATTGAAAATTTGGATTATTCTTGTCATGTCGGCCTAAGAACTTCATAAATATCTTTCATAATATTTATGTGCATATCTCGTTATAATTTTCTTTGCATGTCTTTCACAAATAATTGCTTTTTAAAGTTTTTTTTCCCTCTCAAGTGACTGCTTTTTAGTTATATTTTATCTAACTTGCTTAATTTTACAATTTGATGATAGTATTAACTTGACTTTTATATTTTTGACATGTCGAGAAAGAATTATTTGCCTTGAGTTTTAAGTTTTTGAAGAACATTTAATAAACAATTCTTGTTCAATTCTTCATGAATTCTAAATAAACGTGAATGATTCATATGATGTGATGCCCCGATACTTTAAAATGGATGACGTATCGTATCCTTTGCGTATCTTGCATCGATACTTGTATTTCCGATACGTATTAGGAGAGTATCTGAAAATTAAATTTTATTTTAAAAAAAAATAATTATCCGATACTTCCCGATACATATCAGGAGAGTATCTGATAATTATCATGCACCGATACCTGCCCCAATATTTCTCAATTAATGTTAACTAAAATAACTTAACTCTTGAGTACTGATGTGTATTTTTTTGGATACGGTGCTTCTTTTTTGGATCAATAAAGTATAGCACTAACAGATATAGTATAGCACTGATGGTGCTCTTTTTGGGATATATTGTGTATGTAATTGACTAATCATCACTCTCTTAATCGTCAATATTATTTATATTTATGTTGAGTGCTACAAGTCTATGACTGGTTTCTTTTGGTTGTTAATATATTTGCATATTAAAAAAAAAAGGTTATAATTCTATTGTACATTTAATTATATAATTTTTTTATTAACGTATCTCAGCCGTATCGTAACTTGATTTTTGAAATTTTTCCGTATTGACGTATCAGTGCAGTATCGTATCCGTATCGTATCTCGTATTCGGGCTTCACATATCATCCACATCAATCCCAACGATAAATCTCTCTGCACGAGAAATACTCGTTTGATATCACTATTTGACGAAGAAGGAATAGGGAAGATTATTATTTTTTGGAAGGAACGCAGGGTGAATTATCTTTAATATAGTGAGTACAATTTAGCTTTTCTCTAATATATTTGAGGGAATTTAGTGGAGGATATGTTTTATTTTTATAAGCCATTAGAGGTATTGACTAAAATGATTTTACAACAAAGTTAAATATGTTTCTAAATCCTACAAAAGAACGAGTTTTCAAATTTAATTTCTTCAAAATTTATTCCCTATTTTATCTTTTATAGGGATTACTTTGAGTACTAAAAGTGTCCATCTTTGAGTACTAAAAGAAACAGAGACTATTCTTACCAACTGCAATATTATGAATGACGAAAATTAACATTTATTTTTTATAGTGATTGAACTTAATTTATGATTTTGTATGGACTAAAAACATATTAACCCTGCAATTAATACACTTGAAATGGTATTAAATTTGGTATTTTCGATTAAATTTCCTTCCATCAACATGTTTATTAAAACCACTGCCACTGTCCTTGTGAGCTTAGCTCAGTTATATGGACAATGTATAAAATATGCAAGGTTCGGGGTTCGAATCCCGACCACCACTAAAAAAAAAAAACCACTACCATTATTTGAAAAAAAAAAACCACTATCATTACATTCCAAATTTCCGCAGAACATTGTTATGAACTTCATAACTCCACTAACCCGGTTCATTGCCCTTTTGGAGGGATTTTCTGCTGTAACCTTAGGGCAAAAGTTATGGTGCATAAGGAAATCCTTATGCCCCGTGCATAAACACTTCACAACCATCAGATCTAGTGTACACGTGTAATAATCCTAGACTTCTCAAACTACACCAAATCAAACTTCATTTGCTTCAAACATTTCTCTCACTAAAACATAAAGCTCTCCCCCTCTCTCTACAATTCAGATGAGTCTTCATCTCTTCCGGCCACACATGATGATTCCGACGCGGTGGTCGCCGTGCCGGAGAACCAAACTCACCCTTTTTAAAAACTAAAGCCATTTATCAACCTCCATTTTTCGTTTTAAAGCCAAATCCGAACTCAGATCGCGCAAAAACACAATGAGAAGGAGTAGATGTAAAGATTAAAACCGATTCGCTCCTCTTCTTCCCTCGCGTTTTCTTCTTCTTCTTCTTCGATCCAGTGGCGCTGTGTTTATTGCTACATATTACTGTTTCGTCACTGTTTGTTTTCACGGTTTCAGATCTGAAGTTGTTACTGGATTCAAAATCTTTGTGATGTTAGAGGGATTTATGGCTGAGAAACTGCTGGAAACCATTAAGTACATCTAATGATTTTGGAGTACAACTGCTGGAAACAATTAAGTACATCTAATGGTTTTCCACAACAAAATGGTTTTGGCATTCTGGTACGGTGATGATGATGAACGACGGTGTTGATGATGAGATTGAAGATTCTGGAAACCATTTCCACAGCAAAATGGTTTTGGAGTACGACTCACATAAACCATTTCCACAGCAAAATGG
>Ga0315914_1002387_pt1 | contig 28768 bp, 8 predicted proteins | sample MpolenodulesMG_FD_203920 | JGI IMG/M metagenome (GOLD analysis project Ga0315914, IMG submission 203920) | Medicago polymorpha root nodule microbial communities from Los Angeles, California, United States - elongated nodules | ecosystem: Host-associated > Plants > Roots > Nodule | place: USA...
AATTTTACATGCTATCTGGTTTGCAACTACGTGGGAAATTTGGAAAGAAAGAAATAACAGGTTATTTAACGGCAAGCAGAGCTCAATTCCTAATGTTGTAGACAAAATTAAGTCGATCGCATTCATGTGGTTGAAGGAGAAATACCCTTCTCTTCCCTTCAACTATCATGTGTGGTGGCTTAGTCCATTCACCATTTTAGGCGTAGGCTAAAGCTTTATTCTGCTTCTTTTTTTCCTGTTTTCTGAACGTAAATATTGTTATGACTTGGTGGTTTACACCCTGGTACACCTTGTGCTAGGGGGACCTTTTGATGTGGTAATATATTTCATTTTAGCCTATTCAAAAAAAAAAATTTATATAAAAACAAAAATAGTATAAAAATAAGGTTTAATATTTTTCTTTTCAGATAATTTAATAACAAGAATTACGTATCTTAAATATAAAAAAGTGAAAAACTTAGGTTTAAACACGAACTCGAACGTTTTTTTTTAGTTGAAACTGTATGAACGCGTAGTTAATTTTTTTCGATTATTTTAATTACAGAGTAAAACTAAAATAATACTATCCCCGTGAACTTAGTTCAGTTGATAGAGATATTGCATGTTATATGCAGGGGCCGGGGTTTGAACCCCAGACACCCCACTTTTCCACATTTAATTGTGTGAGCTCTAGCCACTATGTTACTTGACCAAAAAAAAAACTAAAATAATACTAGTACTACATAAAATTATTTCAAACTAAAATGCATTTAATTTATTTTAAGAACTATATTATTTAGACACACATTTTATAAAGAATTATATAAAAACAAAAATAGTATAAAAATAAGGTTTAATATTTTTCTTTTCAAATAATTTAATAACAAGAATTACGTAGCTTAAACATAAAAAAGTGAAAAACTTAGGTTTAAACACAAACTCGGACGTTTTAAATGATGTTGGTGCCAGGCACGGATCTAGTGTGGGGGCAATGGGGCAAGTGACCTCACTTGCCTCCACATGCGTATTGTATTTTTAATCCAAAATTAGATATATATCTAGTTTGACCCCTCTTTATATAGTATTATTGTCTTCACATAGTCTATTTATTATACTATAAAAATTACAAAATTAAGAAGGATCCTAATGAGTGTTCTAAGAGCACTAGTTAATAAATCAAAAGAAGTATTTTTTATTTTTTTTTATAAAAAGTGGTTATAATTATTATATCAATACAAATAATGCTTATTTTTAAGATAAAATTTTCTTTTATGAAATCTTTAACCAATTATCTCATAACATATCGTCGGCAAGACCATACAACTACTATTATAATCAACTACTATTATGATATAAATTATTCTTATATTTGTTGAAAAAGGTTGTGACTGACGCTACGTTGGTGGTGAAAAAGTAATTAATTACGGTTATATTTTTTATACTCCGTTAGAAATGGACAAATATTTTTTTTAAAAAAAATCAACATTTTAGGATAATTATAAATATAACTTGTATAATTTTCGCACGTTTATAAAGTTTTATATAAATTTTTATGATATAACTTGACCCCATTTATTAAAATTTCTGGATCTATCACCGATTTATGCTACCTCTTAAATGCTCTTATTGCTACCAATTGAGTTGTCTTTGCCGAACAATAAAGTGTTGATGTTAAATTGTGTGTGTGTTCAAGGATCATTTCTTTACTTTTTATTCGGTGGTGGAATAGGGGTAAAGATCTTAACTCGTGGAATAGTTATTTAAATTTAGCTTTGGAGAATTTAAAATCCCGATGAGTCACTACACAAACTACCTACCGCAAATCGTACGAGGAGGCAAACACACGAGTTGCTTTTCATTTTTCATTGTTTGATAGAATATGGAATTAGGGTTGGGAAATTTATGCCATATAGGGAAATCTAAAATTTATTAAAAACAGAGAGATTATATGTCATAGAAATCTAATATATTAATGAGATTTTTAATATTATTATAACTACATCATACTATTTTTTTTCATATTTAAATGTATTATTATAAACTATTATCAAAATATTCTTTAAAATATCATGCTAAATAAATGGAGCAAAAACATATTGATCTATTATATATCTCATTAATCTATTTAAATAAATATCAAATTATTTATTTAAATATGTCAATATGACATCAGTCTTTAAGTAGAAAACACATTATACCAGAGTTTCAACAAAGTCAAACTCCGACTTAATATGACACCTAATAGACAAGGTTCAATTAGCCTTATTTTTTTTAACAATCAATCTAATTCTTACAAAGCCTAACTCGATCCAACATATTTTCATCTTACACTAATAAGTTGCTTTTCAATTCCCTTAAAAATTGCTCTCGTCGTTCTTATATACATGTCACGTTTTTACAATATACACTATTTAAGTAACTTAGGTGGACCATATTCTCTAAAATACAACTATTAACATATAAGATGTTGTTAGAATTGTTTCAATGAATATTTTTAAAATATCAAAATTTTATACTCTCTATGTTTCACAATATCAGTCGCTTTTGAGGAATTTACACATATCAAGAAATCAAATAAATTTGGTTATTTTTGATGAAATTATGTGTGTGTTTTCTATATTACCCTTAATCATTTATTATTTCATTCTATTATTTCTTTTTCTACAATAAATAGGTAAGGGTATTATTGATAAAACAATAATAAATGTTGTATTGAAACTTGAAAATGACAAGTAATGTGAAACAAAATTATTCTCCTAAAGCAACAAGTATTATAAAACGGAGGGAATATTTTTTTATTGTGAATAATTAAAAATATTAATGATCAAAATTATGTCTTAACATGCGTGAAATATAGTTGATTAGGACGTGTTTTTAGAAACAGAAGGAAGAGTTTTAATGAATAAATTTAGTTTCAAATAATAAAGCTTGTGAATGAATAATTAAAGAGCAAGCACACACTACTCTCTACTAATAGGAAATTAAACCGTCCATTAATATGATTAGTCGGGCAACAACTTTAGACCATGGGCCATTGATATCACCATATTTCATAAAAACCCTTATTATGCACATGACAAACAAAAGTTTTTGAAGGAGAAAATTGGAAATATTGTCCTATCGTAATTGCGTGGAGGGAAAGTCAATTGCTAACGGTATCTATCCACCGACCACCGACCTACCTCTCTGCCCACTCAGAATTATTAAAAAAGTATCACATAATAATAATGAAAATGAAACAAACTATTTTATATTTATAGTATATAGTTTTCTTTCCTCCTGATTAAATTCTCTTTGAAATCTTTATTTGATTAACCAACAAAAGACATCAACGAACCCACTTAAACATCATACACCAGATTGGCATTCATTGAAATCTTTTTTTTGTGCCACTAACACATAGCAACTTGTTTTTGTTTTTTAGAATCATGCCTGACGGCAACAACTCTTCTTTTTAAAACGTAGATAGATACACATACACAGATAGATAGAGTATCCATTAATTTCTTCACTGTACTCACAAGATACATTAATCAAAGATAAATATTTGATTGTGAGCTATACAATTTCGAAATAAAACATTCATATCCACAATTAATACTGTTAAATGAACTTAACATCAACTCCAAAATTTAGCTAATGGGATTAGGTATTTAAGCACATATATACATCAAAAAGTTAAAAACCCCTAACAATAAGGACTTCAATACAACTTCGATATTTAGGGTTGGCCTAAGGGCCAAGCCACTCAAACAAGAGTTTTAGACCTTAAGATTTTGGGTTAATAAAAACTTTAAAATAAATTAATTTAGCTATAAGTATATAATATGACATATTGATAATGGTTAGTTTTAAGGCCTTCAATCCTTTTGGTCATAAGATCATATCCAAAATTCAACAAAATTTGATTTATTATGCTTTTAATAAACATTGTGTTATTTTTCTTTTTAATTCCAAAATGCCTCGTTATTAAAATTGTTTTAGGTGTCTTAACATGTTGGACCGGTCATGTCGATATTTAACTTCACGCTTAGCATGAATCTTGGTTTCAATCCCCGCATTATTATATATTATTAATCTATCTATAATATCATGTTAAATGAGTTGAATCTTTTTTTTTTTTTTAATATTTGTCAATTTAATCTTTAACATTTTTTTAGAGTATTAATTGTTTTTTAAAAAAATCGACAAATTTATATATTTTAGGACGTAAATAGACAAATTTTAGATCCTTTAAATATTAAATTGAAAATTTTCATCTAGTCTGGTCTTGAAACAACAAATAAGAAAGAATGATATATATGACAGAAAGTTTTTTACACATGAATCCAATCAAATCAAATCACGTCAAATTGATATTTTTATCGATATTTTAAAAACTTATCTAAAAAGATTATGACATCATAAAGTGATTTGATTTTATGCATGTGTAAAAAAAATACACTGCCAATATATAAAAATTAAATACATATTTCATTGTATTTATAGAAGAAATTAATTTTTATACTTCAACCATATAAGTATTTTTTATAAATGTATTCAATTAAATCATCTCAAATAAATATTTAAAAAGATATTTTAAAAACTAATTTAGAAAAGTGATATCACAATGTGATTTTAATTAATGTACGTGCAAAAAAAATATAATGTATATGTATACAATTTAAATCCTTAATAAAAAAGATATTTTAAAAACTAATTTAAAAAAGTGATATCACAATAGAATTTTAATTAATGTACGGGAAAAAAAAATATAATGTCTATGTATACAATTTAAATCCTCAATGAAAAGTAGGAACTAAGAAAGTAATTAATCATCCTTCGAAAAAAGAAAGTAATTAATTAATATAAAATAGAGGAGGTGGACGCCATGCAACAAAAAAAAAAAAAAGGAGGAAGCAAGCAATATTTTGCGCAACCTGCGTTTTAAAGGGACGGCTTGAAATTAAAATAAAAAATTCCAAAGATGAAAGGGACAGGTACTAATAAACAAAAACATCCCCTAAAAAAAAACAAAAACATATGATATTTTGTTTTTCTATGAGGAAAAAAAGGCAAGAGTGACTTTGTCGGTGAATTAAATCCATAAATAAAAAATAAATAAGAATATAGTAATTATCCTATTGGTAACTCATTAGTATTAAAATATAAAAATTGAACGAGATGATAAAAGATCTTTCTCAACTTAACTAAATGTTTTAATTCTAATAAACGATAATACTAACTAGTGTTCATAGAATTTTTTTTTTTTGAGATATTAAAGTATTGATTAAAAAATTAAATATAGTATTATTATATTAGAATGTCCGAGAGATATCGATTAACATGAAGGAAAAAATTGTGTAATTTTGTAGACGTAAAATATTAATCTTTAATCTTGATGATTGCGCTTAGAAGATATCCGATTAGATAAGAAAAAATATAAAAAGGTTTGTGTGTTTGTTTATAAGAAAAACCAAACCAACGTGGAGGCTTACCCAGATGACAAACTTGAGTGGGAGAGAGTCACAACATAATTATAAGAGTCTCTCTCTCTCTCCCAATAACATAACAGTTTCTTTTACTCTTTAGATTTTCATGAAGATTCACTCTCTCTCTCTATAACAAAACTCAAACAACAAAGAGAGAGAGAGAGAGAGAAACATGGACGGTGGAAGAGGAAAAGGAGAGAGAAAGAGAAACGGTGGTGTTGAAGGAGAAAGAAGATACAAAGGAATTCGAATGAGAAAGTGGGGAAAATGGGTAGCTGAAATTCGAGAACCAAACAAACGTTCTCGAATTTGGTTAGGTTCCTATTCTACCCCTATCGCCGCCGCTAGAGCTTACGACACCGCCGTTTTCTATCTCCGGGGACCTTCAGCTCGTCTCAATTTCCCAGAGCTACTCGCCGGTGAAAACAACGCGGTTGTTGGTGGTGGTGATATGTCGGCGGCTACTATTAGAAAGAAAGCTACTGAAGTTGGTGCTAGGGTTGATGCTCTTCAAGCAGATGTTAATCATCATAGTCATAATCATAATCATAATCATAATCATCATCACCTTCAGCATAACCGGAACCAGCATCATCGTGTGATGCCGGTTCCAGAGTTACTTGAAGGTGATGGTTCTGGTGATTTTGCTGAGAGAGTTGATTTAAATAAGATTCCTGAACCAGAGAGTTCTGATGAGTGGGATGTTAATTGATATTGGAAGAAAAAAAGTTTGAAGAATCGATTAAAAAAAAGTGATTCTTCTTCTTTTTCGCGTTTGGGGATGGTTGCTAACGTGCGCCGTGGAAGTTGTTTAACGGCTGAAGCAAAAATCTTGTTGTTGATGATGCCTTTGGTTGGTTGGTGGTGTGAATTAGAGTACTTTTCTTTTTCTTTCCTTTTTTCTTTTTTTATTTAATTTTAATCTTTTTATTTTCTCTTGGTACTTTTTTTTTTAATTTTACAGAAGAAATTTTGGCATTGTAAAAATGTTAAATGTAAATTAATTATTATTATTATTATTAATTAATTAATAGTTAGTAGTGATGAGAAACTTAAAGTTTCTTGTGTTTTTTTTCCTTCTATGTTTGGAATGGTTGAAAAAAACTTTGTTTTTTATTTTCTTTTTTTGAAGAAATTCGGTGGAAATTATGAATTTTGGAGGAACATGGGTTTATTATGAGTGAGGTGCGATACTTTTGAGAATGGAGATAAGAATGATGGGAAAGTAAAGGATTAGAAATGGGTAGGGACTTGTCTCATTAAAAAAAAGTTGTCACATTAATATTGTGTGACACAATTAGCAAATAACTCAATTATGTTTGATCGACAAACATCAAAATGACCTAGGTTTGTTCATCAACTTAATCGCAACAAATTCATGTTCGATCCTTAATTAATGCATCATGTTTGATCCTATCATACAAAATAGTGTCTAATATCTGAATTTGGAGGGATTAGTCTCTAATTTTCGAGTCAATATAAGAGAATTGGTGGGACATGAATGGCCTACGATGCCAAGTAGTTGGGTGCATAGAAGAGAGTGAGCCATGCTAACCACTAAAGCAATAATATAAGTACTAAAAAAGTGATAAGATATAGAGTTAGGTATTTTTCTGGTTCTTCACTATTTCTTTCCATTCTTGATTATTATTGTATTCGTGAAGAGGAAAGAAATGGAAATGGAATGGGCCAGTAAGGAAAATGCTCTGTCCACTGCTTTCTTCTGTTTTGATAGTGATTGATAATGGGGTCGGTTTAATCGGTTTTGTCGTCTCGGATTATATATTAGTCAATCTATTCTCACACAACAATTGTATCGAAAACTATAGTATATACACATAAATAAATAACATAAAAAGAAGAGAAAATTAGAGAAAGATATGATGCTTCCATGTGAAGGCAAAATTACAGCTCTTGAATTCATTAACAAATAATTTTTTCTTTTCCTTATTTGAGTCTGATATGAGCTGTACCCCATAATATAACATATTTGATAGGTTCATTAGATATAGGATTATCTATCTTGAGCCCTTCTATGTTGTAGCTAAGGAATAGGATTAATCCATCATTAGCGGAGAATTAGAGTATTTTAGTTGCGGTGGTAGTACTGTGGATTACATCGAGCTTAACGTAAGTGTGCTATTGTTTGGTTAATTAATTCATGAAAAAGTTAATTTACCACGTTAATGATCTAAGATTTTAGATGCATGTAGGTGATTGAACAGGACAAATGAGAGAAAACAAAAATTACAGAAAGGCAAGGATACGGTAAAAGACAAATGTCAAATTGAAACTTGGTGAAATAGACAAGAAACGAAAGCTCGTTTATCTATAAGTTGTTTTTTCTAAACTGAAAGGGTACCTAAATGCAAATAACATGAATGGTCAAATTAGGTAGCAAACAAAGACCTTTTTAGAGGGGGAAAATTGTACTTAAATTATTACCTATTGTCCTAAAAAGAAAGAAAAAAAATTCAACAAAATTTAATGTATTTAATCTAAATTTTAAATCAAATACGTCAATTTCGAAAAAAATTTATCAACCACGTTTTTTCTTATATTAAGATAGGAGGAAGTATTAAGAATATGAAAAATAAATTGATTAGAAGTATCCGAGTTTAAAACATAGCTCAAATGATTGGTTGGACTTCCGACGTACTAGGCCTCCTTTCTCACAGTAACCAAAGGATTAAAAACAAGAGACTTGCTATGCGTGGCGTAAGAATCCTCTAAAAAAATTGTGCTAAGAGCACATGCTAAAGAATTTAAAAGTAAAAATATATTACTAAAAACAAATATTAATGTTTTAACTTTTTAAGTAGTTGAATGTACGAGTTTTAAAACAATATTTCTATATTAAATTCTTTAACATATCCCCTGAAAAAAGATGATGCAAAAACAAACCCTTAATTATCTTAGTTTATAAAATAAAAATAATAGACCCAATCTGGTACTCTCAAACATGATGGGTCAAGACCTGTCATTCGTTTCAGCTCAGCCACATAAAAGATAGATTGAACGGTTTTCTTTTCTTACAAGTCAGTATAGGGAATATTAATGCTGGTTGATATTTATGTCTTGAATTATCCTTAGCCCGTGGAACATGATTAATACAACAAATTCACATTTCAACATCATTATCACCAAGGTGGTCCTTATCAATGTGAACATTCGGAATAATAATTGTCTGTTACATTTCTGTGATAATAACAATATAATATATGATATACATGCCTAAGCCAAAATTTTACTTCTAATTCAAGCAAAGCTTGTCTGAACACTTCAATAGAATCAGCGCTTGAAATCAACACAACAAATCTTTGGAATGATCTTCTAAATCCTATCATGCTTTCTTTTGGCTGTCTCGTTTCATTTGAAGCGCAGCTCTTACAACATTTCCTCTTGTGATAATCCCAACCTTCATATATCACATAAAAACATTAACCTTACAAACATGAAAACAATGAAAGAAAAAACCAAAGATAACAGAAGAAAGTGGTTTCTTACCAATCTGCCCTCAGCATCTACAACTGGAAGGCGTCGAAATTTTGTTTCCAGCAACAATCTGATGAAAGATATTCGGCAAAGGTCAGATATTTTAGTGACAGTTAAAAAAAATGACGAGGAGCAAAAAAACCAACAGGTTTGAGGATTTTTTTTACAGTGACCTTAATTAAAAAGTGAAAACACAACAAAAATAAAACATGTTTTCAAAATGAGCATGCTCCAAGGAAAAAGATAAAAGAACCTAGCAGCATCCTCGAGGTTGGTGGTCTCGCGAACAACCATAGGGGCAGTGGTCATTAATTCACCAATCACCTTCCCGTTGGTCTTACTCAGCAATCTCTGAACTTCATTGAAAGTCTGCATGAAACCATGATATTAGACAAATCCACCTTAAGACCTAGGATTAATTCATTATTAGAGTAGCTATAATCAATGCAGAACATCAAGTTTAATGCAAGCAAACATTACCATCTAAGAAACATAAACATTTACAACGAAAAGGCTTTGTCCACGTTGACATGTTTCTATGGCATGTTTGGTTAAATTAGTTATCAGAATAGCAGCTACAGGCAATGCAGAAAATCTAATTTAACGTAAACATTACCATCTATGGAGCATGCAATTAAATCATGGCAAATGAGGCAACACGGGGAGGAGAAGTGGCATGCCTACAGCGGCAATAGATTGTTTATAATTTGTCTTGGGACTCATCAACACAAGTCCATCACGCTCAGGACTGGACAGCTGGAGTGTGGCCTTGGGTTAGCCCTAACTACACCCTACAAACCGGTTTGTAAGGTGAGGTTTTCCCACGACTTGTGAACATATTCCCAAGCCATATCTTATCCAATGTGGGACTTCTCAACAGAAATGTCTAGCAGTCAGTTTAACACGGACTTTGAGAAGTTGCTTACAAGTTTTATCAAGGAACATAATATATATTTGGATTGAAACATTGTCCCTTTGCCGTAAAATTTCTTTTACCAAAAAAGTAGCATAATTTCAAACCATAATGAACAACCAAGTGGTAACTATTGGGAAAGAGGATTTCACACACACATGCAACTTCATTTTCCCTCTACTTCAAAAATGTGTAATTAAATCGCACTCATATAATATTGCATTAAAAAGATATAAAAGCACTTGACTAGACTTGTGGAAGGGGGAGGGATAGGGATTTATATGAAAGAGTCGTGAACTGCAAAATTTCCTATCGTTGGAATACAGGTAAAGCACCTAGAGATGTATTGTTAGTGTACTAGGTCCGACTACCAAAACATCAGCTCAGTAAATATGCAATGGAGTGCAGAAAATATTATAATACAATACTAGTAAATATAAATTAGCTATTAGTTAAAGAAGCTTTAACATACTTTCCAAGTACTGTCAACATCTGGAAACAAGCTGTTATCTGTTTGCCCTTGACCTGAAACCAGCATTGCACATTTTATTTCGGCTTAGAACTCCAACTTTGGAATAGAAAAAAAATTAAAAATGCCAAAAAAAGGTTCTTAGTATCCTCTGAAATGAAAATGCTGTGAATTTCTGAAGGTGGTGAAAATCAAGTTTCCAACAAATGAGAACAGATGAGAATTTTTTTAAATCAATTTACCTGAAATAGAGTCCAGAGCTAACAAGTCATAATCTGAAACAACACCAACCTACAAAGCACAAAGAACCTTCAGAAATAATTTTCATGACAATTTATCCAGCAATATTGTGCTAACTGCATCAAATTTGTTTATCTAAATGAATTGAACGAAATAATTCATAAGCATTTGTGGAGACATTCAAAGGGGTAAATCATCAGATTCAATTGTGAGAAGGATATATTGCCTCTAAACTATATTTGTTGAACCGATTAGTGGTTTTCCTCTAAAGGAAAGTATAGCTCGAAATTAATGCGTCAAATCAATACTGTACTTTAGTTAATAAAACATGCAGTATGCATAGAGGATCTTTTGCTTCATTAAAATCAGCTTTAACAGAATCTTAGCCAGTGGCACTTCCTAAAGTTTTGTTTTTGTTTTTTCACGTTGCCGGGTTCTTAAAATGGTATCTTCTTACTCAAATCAGAATTAGGTCTTGAAAATTTTCCTTTGTTAAAAATCCAAAGCCGCATAATATAGCAGGTGTTTTGACAATAAAGGAATGAATTAAAGGACAACAGATTTTGAATGTGGAAAAGTTACGCTGAGAGGCTCCCACCATCACAACATTGTTTAACTACATTTGTAAGTCATACTCTTATTTCACTTTATGATTTGTTTGAAAAATGTTCATAAAGTGTATTTATATATTTAATACACTGACTACGGAAAACAACAAGTTTTATCAATAGATATGCTAGAGAAAATGGATAGGCATAACTCACTAGCTTCCAGTTATCATCAATCACGGGAAAACCAGTTATTCTGTGCTCAACAAGAGAATCCAAAGCTGTTACAAAATAAATGTTAGAAGTTAAATATAGAATCTCATGTCCACCAAAACTAACTACCCAAAAGAAGGGAGGGAAAAGATTGTCCCGAAATGAGACTTCAACAAGGTATGAAGTACACCTTCATCCACGGTTGTTGTGGGCTTCACTATATGTAACTCATCTTTCTTTGTCATAAAGTCACCGACAGTGTAGACTCCATTTTTTGGCTGCACATTATGTCAAAACACATGTTATGTCAAACTAGGGTTAATACATTTAACAAATGAGAACACTAGACCAAATAATAATAAGAATAAGAAATTAAACTGGTTTGATTTGGCTACCCCAAATAGGAACGACCTTCCTCTATTTGAAAGAGTCGGATATAAATTGATGACGTTGTTTTTTGACTGTCTGTCACTCCTCAAAGACAAAGGCTAAATATTGAACTTTTGAGTTAATAGGTAAAAGGAAGATAATAAGAGGTATGAATACTATTGATGATGGCCGAATAGTAGTGTGATACAAAAGACTCCGTACTAATCTCTAACTACAGATCTGATCTTAAGAAGAGATACTCTGGATTAATATAAAAGATATTTTATAATATTCTAACAGTTAGATAAAAAGTAGCAGATGGTGAATAAGCTAGCAGGTAGCGTTGAACCAACTAGCAAATATAAAATGATAAAAAGGGCAACCCGGTGCAACATGTGACCTTTCAGTCACATGACAACAACTTTACCGGTTGCGCCAAGATATTTTAGTTAACATTTAAATTTTTTCAATTAAGATAACAAGGGGAAAAATCGATATGCTATAAGCTATAAGCTCAAACACTACTTAAAATAGCATCACAAAAATCACAATAGGGTCTGTTTGGTAAAACATATTTTTGAGCTTATAGCATATGTCTTATAAGCTCATTTGACTAAAAAAGACTCATTTGATAACCGTCACTTTCTCACGAGCTTATAGTTTATTTTTACAAGCTTATAGCGGTTTTTGATGAGCTAATTCAAGTAGATTATAGCTTATCATTAGTTATCTCAAATTTACCCGGCAATCTTAATTGAAAAAAAAAAGAATATTAATTAAATATATCATTTTTATGTCATTTCCTATTTATAAGTTAGTTCAACCGCTAATTTTACCAAACACAACAAAGGCTAGGAGTGTTCAAAACCAAACCAACCAAATAGAAAACTGCAAACCGATCCAACCCAAAACCACAGAAAACTGCATTCGGTTCAGGTGTATTTGGGTCATTTTTTTGACTCAACTGTGCGATTCAGTTTGGTTTGCAGTTTTTATTTTACCAATTGAACCAAACCGCGAATCCGCTATAATCTAACTTATCAGTCATCCGTTATAATCTAACTTATCAGCTATTCGTTGTTTTTTACCAAACAGAGCCATAAATGAAAAGCTGCTTTAATATCGCGACATAAGAAGACTACCAAACAACTCTACTTTGACTATATGAGCTTATATGTTATACTAAATCTGCTATAAACTAGGGGTTTGGCCTTGCTAAACAGAGCCTAATTCTTTCTTCAAATTGGGGGGAAAAAATAAATAACTCTCAATCAATACAATTCCCAAATACAAGTACAAGGTATCGTCTTCTTGGGAGAATTGCAAAGTGAAGCATTTCAACCATTTTGGCACAAACACTCTACCTCCTCAACAAGCAACAGTAGAATAAAGTTTCTTGATAATCATAATTTAAAAGCTCTGCGAAACAAATTTCCCAATTATTTCAAGAAATTGCTAAGCAAGTAAGTAAGCGTGAAAACGTAGGAAACTAAATCCAATCCACAATAATCTAAATAAATAAATTTCAAATCATAACCATATAATAACACTTTCCTAATTCCCAAGTCATCAAGTACACCAAATTTATATTATATGTGAGGATAAGAAAAAAACATACGGGAACGGAATTGGCGGTGAGGGTGTTTACAGCAAAAAGCGGGGAGCCACGAAGCTTTGAAAAATGAGCGGAGGTGTGGAAGCATCGGAAAGCGACAGCGGCGCGTGGATTGAAAATAGGACGGGGAGTGGCGGAGGAGAGTGTAGGGAAAGGAAGAGTGAGCGAGTCCATGAATTGCGATTATGAACACGGAAAAAGGAAGGAAAGAAGAAATTGAAGGGGGGTTTTGGTGGGTTTTGTTTTGAGTTGTGTTGTGTTGTTAAGACAAGTATCTTCTCTTCTAATCCGCAGATATTGTTTCTTCTTACCTCACTCTCCACTTGCCTGTGTTGTACCGCGACAAGACAACAACACAAACACAAACTCAAGCTCAAGCTGCACCGTAACTTAACTTCTTTTTTTAATTGAAAAAGATATTTATAATCCTGAGGCTTCTACAATCTTACTTAATCAAGTAAAGGACTGTTTGGTTTTACACTTGATATACAATCAAATGTGTAATACAATAAGTTCATATGAACTCTAAGACTTAAGAAAGATATGAAAGTTTATAAGAAATTCTCTAAGTGTTTATGCGCTATTGATTTTGACTGAGTAAGAGCACTTGTAAAAATTCAGAGTGTTCTATATTTTCCTTAAGTCCTTATATAGTATAAGTCTTTGAGAAGCTTGAATTCATAAACGTTGTAATGTTTCTTGATTTGGTTAATGACATTGAAAGCTCATTCAAATTCATTTGGTTCATTTGGAATTACCTATTTCATTCTTTTTGTCCTTGAATTTGTCTCTGCATGTAATTAAGAAAAAAAGAAATTGTACTATCAGAGGCTGAAAGCAACCCTTGTTTAGAAGATTATAAACTTGTCAAAGACTTATGATACTGACGTGACTTCATAGTCTTGACATCTTCACAGTCTTCAGACCTTCAGATGCTTGACCTCTTCAAAGTGTGTTCCAAATCTTCACCTTCTCACTTGTTTCATGTGCTCTTGTGTATGTTCAAAATCTTGACGTTTCAAAACCATAACTTGATTTAACCATTTGGGTTTCATTCTATGGTCCTGCACTCTTAAACCCATATTAGCATATTTAATTGTTCTTTTAATACTTTGTTATCATCAAAACTTCAGAGGTATTGTACAAAACCCATTTTGGAAGAACACGAGTTTGATTCCTGAAGGTGAAACAATTCTTTGTCGCTCTCTGCTTACCACCCCACTGAACTTCAGATTATTAGGACCGTTTTCTCTTAGTAACTCGAGAATTAACACACAAAAAATGATAGGATCATTTACACGTCTATCCTTTTTAAGGATTGTTCTTTCCTTTTTGATGGAAAAATGATTGCTCTTTTGAGAAGATATTTTAGGCATAAATTGTGAAGTTGTTAATTCTGCTTAGTTAACTAGAAGCAATATTCGGCTCCATCTAATGGTGGGCTGTAAATATCAGTGTCTGATTAAGGAGCCCAATTGAATTTGCATCATGTTTACGACGGTTACGAAGTTGAGTGGAGTACTTTAAAAAGTATTGCATTTACTTTTTTCATCCTATGAGTTTATCATGCATCATGTTCTAATTCTAAAATTCAAAATGTTTATCGTGTTTTCAAGGGTTTCATGGTTTTTTTTGCTATTTGAATTATATATTTCAAACAGTATAGGAAGCGCGAAAAATTAAATAGGATGGAGAAAGTAAGGGTCAAAAATTGTATTCGATGTCTCATAAATGAATCTATCTCTCGATGTACCTCAAAACTAAAACAAACAAAAAACAAAAAAAATCTTATAATGCAAAATAAGCAGGGGTGAAAAATGGATGGATCAACTGAAATTGAATTTAAAGGGTAGTAGATATATAAAACCTTTCACTAAAAAAAGATATATAAAACCAATTCAATAATCCATTAACATTTTATTAAAAATTCTCTTAAAAGGGTGGGACATAACTTTATATTGGCAAGGGCCGGTCTTTGAACTTTAAATTCAACAATTATATACTTTAAAATAATTGCATTTTAGTGATTAGGCTACTCGATAAACAGAAAAGAATTTTAAAAATTCTAACTCAATCCATCTATTATTATATTTTTAATGGATGGATATTCATCCAATCCATCTATTAAAGTACAAATATATTTATAATAAATGGGCAAATTGCACTTACCTCCCCTGAGGTTTCCTTAAATAACATCTTTACCTCCTCTAGTTTTAAAAACAACACTTACCTCCCTTGTATTGTAAACGGCGTTTACTTCTGTTCCAACGCTTGAACTCTACTCTTGTGGCTTACGAGAAATTTCACCAAGTATTGTTCATCTCATCAAAACAGGAGTAATATTGTTGTTCATCTCATCAGTAAAAGACCGATATTAATCCACAAACACAAATACTACACAAAGAACAACACTAAATTGGGTCGATAATGTTCTATGAAAATCATAAACTGATTAGAGCTTGGATTACTTATGAAAATTATGTTGAGATTTGAATAGTAAGATAGAAATTATCTAACAAATCAGTTTATCATTTTTCAAATTTTTATCTGTTAGATTACGGAACAACACTTGCTCACCAAATTTACTACACGCCTAACAAATTGAAATTATGAATTTTCCTTGAAACAAGTTGCACCCAACAAATTAACATTTATGTAACAGTTAGGGTATTTGATACTCGGAAAATTGGGGAAAATAAAAATTATTGGAAAGGGAAATTTGAGTAAATGGTGACGGAAAGGGAAATTAGTGAGAATATTTCAACAAAGGGGGAGTTTCTTTGTGGTTGAGAATCCCATGGTTTCTTTGCTTTTGTGTTCATGGGATGTTCTGGTGGTTGGTTTCATTTAACAGAGAAGTAACAGTGTTATCTTGCAAGGAAGGCCGGTGTATATTTGATAAATAAGTAAAGGAGGTTAATGTAAGTTTTAAAACTAGAGGGGATGTGAATGTTATTTAAGAAGAACTTAGGGGAGGTGAATATAATTTTCTCAAAATAAATTGACAGAATTTTTATTTAAATAAGTTCACTTTACATATTCTTGTAAAAAAGAGTATCTTTAAAAAAATTTAAAAAAGATTCTTTTTCCTACTTGTGCAGACTTTTACTTTTCCCCACTCTATCACCTTTTCCCACGTCCTATTTATTTTACGAAAATGCCTATGGAATTTTCGGATTCTATAATCACATGGGTATTTTCACAAAAAAATATGGAGCGCGAGAAATAGGTAGGGTGGAAAAACTAATAGCCATTAGGGAATGAATAGGTACTTCAGCCCAAAGACATATTTTTCTGCTGGGCCCAAATAGATTTTGAAAATTGCTATTCTCACTTCAAAAATTGCTATATAACACGCATGGAAATTACACATATGACCCCAACTGCAGCTAATTATGGTTCGGGCAGTGAACTGTGCGGTTAATTGCTGTTGTGCCAACTACTTCAGTTGGCGCGACTGCACTGCACTTAAGTGCAGTTCCTGCTTACTGCTGATAATTGTTCATGTATTTGATCTCCCCTTGAGATAATTATATGCAACTAATATTTTTCCAATAGGAAAAATTCCATATCCATTCATCTAATCCAATGATTATTTCCTGAAAAATCAGTTAGAATAACTGATTTTCTTCACTAGATTTCGTTCCTCTCTTTTTTATGTATTTGATGATGTTGGTTGTTTGTCCTGTAACAAGTTTCAAAGGGGAGAATAATGTCTCAATTATGGCCATGTTTGAAGGCAATGGCTTCTATGTGTGGTGGGTCTCTCTAAAGCTGGGAATGGGGGAATTGGTAGCTAATGTTTTCTCCTCTTTTTGACGATCTTTTGTTACTTCCTTACAACTCTGAAAGTTAATTTGTTCTGAGATTTTTATTTTTAGGATAGGAATTCAAAAGAATTGAGAATTTTCATAACAATTTGTAGGCATTTTGCGATGTTATCACAATATGGCAATAGAATTTCAAATGATTTCTCTAATCAATCTGTTCTTGCTGTCAGGCTATTTCCTCTATAAATATTTGTTCAAGGTTTGATATCAAGAACAACTCTATAACTTGTCTAATTAAGAAATTACTACACATTTAGAGGGAAAAGGAAAAACAAACATGCATAGTTTCTCTAATATGTATGTACAGTCTCATTCCTTCCATTGTACATTAACCATAACGATGTTAGAAAAGAATACACCTAATCCAATGTAATCATCTAAAATAACGAAAAAATTATTTTTACAATAAGAAAAATTTCATATCTATTCATCATATCCAATTATTATTTCCTGAAAAATCAGTTAGCATGAACTGCACTTAATGCAGCTGAGCCAACTGCAGCTCGCTATTTGAGCGATACTGCGACAGTTAGCTGCAGTTGGGATTATATGCAAAATTTCCATGTGTGTCATTGCAATTTTTGAAGCGAGAACAACAATTTTCGTAGATTTTTTAATGGCCCAAAATAGATTATTTGATAATTCAAAAAACATTCAAAAATTATATTAATAATTTCAATAAGAAATTAAATATTAATAACAATGTGATGGTCGATGGGAACCACTGGGAAATCATCGAAGCGTATGGCAGATCTTCGGAGACCCTTCGGTGGTCCGCGACAGAGCTCCAATTGTTTATGGCGGTGCTCCGGCGGTTGATTGCTTGACTTTGGCATTGACCACCATCACCATTATAATTTATTTTTATTATAATATTAAATTATAATCTAATTTAAATATTTACATCAATTTAGAAATCAGTTTTTCTTATGTTTAACTTTCATTTTTTTATTCTATTTGAGTATTGACCACGACCGATCACCTAGTTTTTTTCCCTTAAAAAAACATTCATTTTATAATTTTGTTTTCCAGTTTTTTTATAATTTTTTTTCTAGTTTTTAATACACTACTATTACATCCTCACAAACTTAACTCAGTTAGTAAGGACAATGTATAATATATTCAAGGTCCCGGGTTCAAATCCCGCCACCACAAAAAAAATATACTACTTTACCACTACTTTACAATTTCCTCAAAAAAATATATTAATATTTCCCATATTAAAATATTAAATTTTTAAATTAATTTAAAAAATAATAATATTAGTTTTTCTTCCCAATTTTTTTCAAGCTCTTTTATATTACTATGTAAGTGAATTTATTTTAATCTTTGCACGCGAGATAAAGGTGTTCCATGGTTTCTTTCTCTCAAAAGGAAGGTGTTCTATGGTAGAAATTGAGTGTATGGGCTGCAAAGAAATTTATTTGTTCACATCTACCCAAATTCATCTTTTTTTTTTGTTACTCTATCCAAATTCATCTACTACTATTGGATATAAACATAAACCATATAACAAAAAGCAACTATATTCGTGACATTCAACTAAAGCAAAAGAATTGAATGTTTTTCTTCAACTTCTAGTAGTTCTTGAAACAAGTTGCATATAACATAGTACCCCTTCTGCCTTGATCTTAATTTGTTTTTGGTCAAACCTATTCAATGAATGAGCAAAATGTCATGCGGCATGCAATTGTGGCAACTAACCACAAGGTTGTTTTTGCAAGTTGCTAGTTAGTTGATTGAATGCACTCAATGTTGAGTTGACTGTGTTATTATATGTCGATCGATAATGATTAAATGCTTTTCGTACGTTTTGTTATATGCACCGACATATTATATATGTGTTCAATGGAGACCTACAAAATGGCTTGCATGTCCCAAATGCATTGTATTGATTTTAATGGTTGGCATTGATTATTAACTACATTGTAAAATAGACTATACACTATTTCGGTCTCAAATATAACCAACAAAAAAAATACCCAAACAAAGTTGATATATTTGATTCAAATATAATCAAATGCACAAATCCTTCAACAATAAAAATCAGATGCATAAACTTTGTTCGACTTTTTTCCGTATATTTAAGACATGGGGAGTATATATAAATAGATAGGGAAGACACCATTTGTAATAGATTCAAATCACTGTCAAATGTCAATGTCTCAATGTCATTAGTGAAAATTTTCCTAGAGAAGGTCTTTACTTGAGCATGCACATCTGCTCCCTCCTTGGTCCGTTCATGGTGGAGTACTATATAGGATCAAAAAGACCAATTCATAGTATGTAGTCGAAGACTCCAGTTGCAAAAACAAAATAGTTATTATTGTTGGAATCTTACTCAAAGATTATACTCCAAATATCCCTGATATTTGTTCCAAAATTTCATTGTTTTATGAAATCAATATACAATCACTCATTCTGTTTTCATTTTAATGAAAAAGGCCAACAACTTAGCAAAATCAACCGTTACCAAAAAGCTAATAAAAGCATGTATTAGATTAATTTTATTTTGATTATGTATCTTTAGTGCAATTTACATTAAAAATAAACACTTCATTAAATTAATACATAAAACTTTATATAAAAAAACCAATAATAGAAGAGGTTAATGCATAAATGACGTTTTTTTCACTCTTTGTTGCTAACCCGTAGTAATTAGGGTTTATGACTTCCAATAGACACCCTAAGTAATTAATTACCCCAACTGCTTAGCCTCTTTGGTAATTACAAACTATCAATTAGAGGTCAATGCATGTATGGACACCTAGGAAGCTCAAAGAATCATCAATATGCCTTCGACCCTAACTCCCCAAAGAATTGGCTTTAGAAGAATTTAAGGATGTAATTCAGCAACACGTTTATGATTTATGCAATGTCTTTATCCTATTCTTATGTTTTGATTCATATAATGATTTCGTCCTTTTTTTCACGTTATTTTAATCAATTTATATATAATTTTTTAAGATATAAATTTTTAATGTTCAAATATATGGTCTGTCATTCATGTTTTCATATGAATTTTAGATTTTATATTTAAAAATTCATATGAAAACGGGTCAATAGAAGATGACATGAAAAGAAGATAATGACAAAATTATTATAAAAAATTAAGTTAAGTGAAGATGAGTGTAATTCTAGAATTCGAAAACTTCTCCCTAGGTGTCTGAGACTTTCCAACCAAGTCCATTGTATATGCATTGGCGGATCAAAATGAAGTCATTGTATTTGCGTTGGTCCACTACTAATTGTTAAGTAGGTTATAGGTAGATGAAAAAACCAAACAGATTTTGTTTTATCACCTCAAAATACTTGAAAATTTGTATCACTAATTTTTTCCTTCCTAAAACTACCTTTTCAATTTTTATTTGAATTAATTCTCATTTGTTAATATTTGTTTTTACCAATAATGGCTATACTATTGTCTTTGATTGGGATGAAAAAGTGAGAGCAACATCAAATGACGAAAACAAAATTTCAAAATGATTTTCTTAAGTTGATTGCGAAAGAATATTGAATAATGAGGACCTTATTGCTGTGAGACGGGTCCTTACTTTAAAAAATTTAATACCTAAATATTAGTGACAAAAAAATCCATAATAGATTTATCCCTCAACTAAATATATTTTATCGTATTGAAAGATGTTTTCTAATAAATAAAAATGATTAATATTAGAGAGTCGAAGGAGAACTTCAACCCATACATAGAAAGATATTTAGCATTTACAAGCTTTGAAGAAATAAATTAGGACTTCCACCCATTTGAATAAACATAGTAACTATTTGTTTTACTATTATTACGGATTGAATGTCTTGCTTAGAGGTGTTGACATATAATTATAAATACTCTAGAGGAAATCTTAATAAAAAAAACTTGTTTTGATGATTTACAATATTACTATATACATAATTAAAAAATATTTGGGTTGCTCGAGTGATATAAGTTGAACCTTGAAGTATCTCATTCTTTTAAATTTCAACTGAATTAATTATCTTTAATTTTTGAAAACAAAATTAATCATTGACAAATATAATATTATCACTAACTCTATCAAATCACGTAATTTAGTGAAAGGCATAAAGAAATTTTATTTCAAAGAACAAAGGAATCATTAATAGTTTATGGTTGAAAATCGTATCATATCTTCATGGAATCATGGCTCAAACAAACCCCCAACAACAATCCAATCTCCATGTGTGCCAATCAAAAGGGGACATATATGATTCACATTGTGTCTTTTTGTGCTAATAAAAATTACAAAATGGGACCCAACCAAGTCAACCACCTGGATTTGATCACAGTAGGTAGTTGCATATATGTTAAGATATTTGCACCAAGATTTCAAAGGGGATGATGATCCATAATAGCCATATGATGAGTCATGAAAAACAAAGTTTAATTGGTGCCGACATGAGATATATCTAGAAAATTGCTCAAATGCTTTTGAAGGTAAACGTGGTGTCTATTGTCAACAAGAACAAAAATAAATGGCGTTTAGCAAAAAGTAGGTTTCTCATCATTCCTCCGAGGCTTTCTTTGCGAGTTTGTTGGGGAAGGGAGAAGAGGGTTTTAGAAAAAAGAAAGAAGCAAGTGCAAGAAATAGAGGATGTTAGACGGAGAGGACTTTGATGGGTTAATTTTTCTTCATAATATAAAACTCTTCTCATTTGGAGGAACTAAAAAGTTGTATTAGAGGAGGGTTTTGGAGAGTTTATATGAATTCTTCAAATTTAATCTATGTTGTTATAATATTCTTAATATTAAAAATATATGAATGGTAAGCAATAGTTTATCATTCTCTAAAAAAATACTCTTTCAAAAAAATGTGAAAGATTTTCTCTATTTTCTTTTATCATTGTCACCCTCAAAACCCTCCCTTCACCTCCCCCTCCAAACTCCTAACAAAGCCCAAAAGAAATGAAGAGTTCTATTATTGAAGCTTTTCATATAGTATAAATACATATTTTTAAAAATGGTAACATGTATTTTGTATAATCTTTTTTTAAAAGACCAAAAAATTATATTAAAGAAAAACAACCCAATGCACAACCATGGACCAAAAAAAACACTTACAAATTGCAAAGCAAGGACAAAACCACAACAAAAATAACGATGGTTAATGTTATAATTTATCAATTTATGTATAAGTATGAACTTCACATTATTTTCAGAGTTTGGAAGAGTTAGACTCTAAAAAAGGTCATTGCCTTTTCTTAGAAATTGCTTTCAAACAAGGCTCCTACTAGCTAAAACATTATAGATGCAGAGTTATCTAAGATGTTGAGGGCTCGAATTGTGTGTTGTGTGGTCGCTATAAGGAGACAACCCCCACTTGTTTGTAACTTGGGAGCTTTTTCTTCAGTTGTGGTATAGAGTCTTCAATTGGTTAGTGAGGGAGTTAATTTGTTATGCCACCTAACTTCTTCTATTTATTCTCGATCTTTACTTAGCTTTAGTTTAGCGTTCTATGGTGTGATTGATTTGAAAATCGCAAAATGAAGTTATTTTCTGTGATAAGGTACTAAAGGATATAGAGCGATCGGTGCATCAAATAACTTTCTCCTTTTATAAGGTGTTTGGTATTGCGGAACTTTAAGAAAAATTGCAGCAAAGAGGTGCGTTAATGTGGAAGCTGCATTGTATAGCTTCTCTATTTTTACGTTAATAATGTCTTGGGACGCGAAAATGATGCAGTAGCTGTGAATCCAAAAGGTGACTTAGAAGTGATATTTGGATAAGTCATTTAGGTCTCCTCGTACTTTTTATGAGTGGGTTGTTGAGCCCTATTTTTGCCTATTGTCTATTGAGATATTTTATCAGTGGTTTTCCAGGTCTTGTTGATCGTGCTTGATCATCCTGGTCCGGTAGGTTTCTACTTTGTTGTCTCTATAATTCTTATATGCCCCTTGGCGCTTAACCTAATTATTGTTATCCTATGTATTCCTGTACTCCCATTTATTTACTTTTATATACACACAATAACTCATTTGCTATTAAAAAAGAAAACCAATCACCACTATTCTTATTTTTTTTTATAGTAAGAATCTAAGACATTTCATTATTAAAGATAGAAGAAGCAATATAATGTGATAATTGATAAAATACCTGGAGATATCTTTTTTTGGTGAATACCTGGAGACTACCTTAAAACTAGTTAATATCTTCCAAAAATATTCTTCTCATTTCTTCATTTGCATGAAAAAATAAAAAAAAATAAACAACAGAGATATTGTAAAAATAATTTTAACAATAAATATACTAGTGGTCATATGTGAATTAATGTAAATGAGATTCACTCAAACTTGAGTGGTCATATGTGAACCGGATCCATATTCTATGTCTTGTAGTGTAGATATTGGAAAGATTTCACAACTTGCATCCTCGTGTCTCATGAATCATCAAATCCTAACCTTAATCAACATGTGATGTGGTGACTTTAAGAATCCAAAAGTATTAATATTTAAAAACTTTTTGTTTGATATTTTTATCATTTTATATTGAGTAGTGTTATTTCTCGCGAGGTTAAGTATCACGAACAATGTTTGTCATTAGATTCTCATTTGACGGCATAAACGAGTGGTGGAATAGAGAATATATATTCTACTAGAGTAAGTCATATATATGGATATAACTATTCGTGATGACTTTGTGAGAAAAAACGTTTGTGATAAGAAGCATTACTATATAAGAGTACTGCTTCTTATCGTAAGTGTTTTTCTCACAGAAGTCATCGCGAGTAGTTATATTCATATATACGAGTTACTTTAGTAGAATACAAATTCTTGTTTACGCCACTTGTTTATGCCGTCAAATGAAAATCCAACGACAGACATTGTTCGTGATAGTATAACTCGCGAGAAAGCACTACTCTTTAACATATGTACTAAAAGCTTTTTTTTCGAGCAAATGTACTAAAAGTTGTTGTTTACTTATTTGTCAAATAAAATAAAGGCATAGACACAATAAGCAGTAAAGATATGACAAAAGGGAATAATTATCATTTCATAGGATTCCCTGGTTGGTTGGTTTCTAAAACTGTACAAATTACACAAAGGTTGGAAAATTGATAAATTCCTATATACAGAAAATACACATGAAGCCATACAGCCATGCCTAGCTACTACCTACCACTCCATTAATATTCGAATTCGTTAATGTCAATGAAAGAAAACGTTACTATACGAATATGTTCTTCTTCTCTTTTTACTTTCTTACGCAAAAGTCATCTTTAAACAAAAGATATATGCTAGCTACCAAAGCCAATGTATTTTCTCTTCCGTGTACATTAATAATATACCAGAAAATATATAATATATTAAACAATGAATCAATTATTATGCCTGATTCATAAAATAATTAAATTTCAGGTAAATACAATGAACTTTGCTAATACCTTCTTCTCCTCCTCCTTGTGAGTCACGTTGCTACTTTTTATAGTAACCTAGATTATGAAGATTTGAACCTATATATGGTGTCTACATAAAAATTTATATTCAATATTCAACTAATCATGTATTGCATTGCTATGACTTGTGATTTTAAAACTCTCAAATTTATATTTTTGTAGTAGTTTTACAAGCTAAATGAAAACATGCAAGAAATCCCAAAATGAAATAAGAAGTCGAGTTTTGAAGTCAATTTCGTTGGGTTTAATGAAATCAAAAACTTTTCTATAAAGAAACATATAAAGATTGCGACGGGAGTGCAAAATTTGTTTTCAAGATCTCTTGGGATTGAGTACTCAACTAAACTAATTAGTAGAAGATTTCATTGACTCACTTAATTACATATATACAGTAGTTAACTATTATTTTTTTCTCATTCACATATATATTGGGTAGAAAAAAGTTACTCACCCGAAGGAGAATTTACAGTTTACTCTACATCAAACTTTGTTCAAACCAATTAAGTCGTTGAGTTCAATGAGCTTGAATTTATGAGGAATCGTTATAAAAAATTAGAAGTGTGAATCCTGACTGAATAATCACTTGATAAATTTTACTTATCTTCCAACCAAATTTAAGATTACTGTAATCCCTTCCACTAAGACCAGGAAGGTTAAGGGGGAAAAAATCATGTCAAACCATATTATTTTGAAAGAAAAAAAAACAGATGTAAGTTTTACTTTTAGAAAACCTATTTAGTTTAAAGATTAGGCTAAAAATCACCTGTATAAGCTAAGCCACTTTTTTAGGCACCCTACAAAGGCACTTAAACCTAACAAAATGTTATATTTAAATAAATATGAATATATTCATATGCACACACATATCACTAAAGGAATATATTTATATATGTTAATATGTTATTATCATAATAAAATTTTCATAAATGCTAAAACCGCGTAGTGATTTATATTTATCAAGATTTAAGAATATTGACCTTACACAAAATGTTTAAGTCAATGAAATTGGTTTGGAATAAATGTAGATTCTATTTAAAGGTCTTATCGTACACTTGCTTCTCAAAGACTATTCAAAGAAACTATTGTAAAATTTAGGATCAAAAGACTTTTATTGTGGCATGAAGTCTCAAGAGATATGATCAAATATGTTTACAAGTGAGAATAACTCTCACCTAGTGTTGAATTAGACGCAATCAAAAATTTTAATATGGCATCAGAGTTTATTCAAAATTTATAGGACCATCTATTATAATGTCGCTACTATTGAGTCACTTCTATCATGTTTTTTATGTCTTGAGTGCGAAAGTGATGTGTTAAGAATCTCATATTAGATGACTCGTTATATTACAAGTAGATTTTGTAAGAGTTGATTTATGTTCAACATAAATTTTAATAAAATCTAAATTTATTAGCTAAATATATTTTTGAGAAAATTTTGGTCAATGTTTGTAAAAAAAATTGGCCCAACATGAAGTTATTGTAGGTTAGGCCATAACCCCTTGTGAGACAACCTATGAATTATCACCCCTACTTGCATTTCAAACGTGTCGTGCGTACAGTCCAGGAAGTTTCTACCTACGATGTAGACGTAGATAAACATTAAATAATTTCTGTTCTATCTTGGTTTGTCACAGAGAAAGTAATTTGTTCCGTAGGAGGAGGTATTTGATCATTTCAACCTAACGATTATTCCAAACTATATGGTTTGTCATGGACCAAGATATTTAAATTTCATCATGTGTAACATAAACAAACACAAAAGCTGGCATATATATAATGTTTGTCCAAGATATAATCATATATATGAACGGGAAGTTGAGGAGGCCCCCATAAAAGAAAAGAACCTAAATGATCCATTTTTGTTAGTACTAGTTTAGAGTTGTATAGTTTGCAGACACCGTTATATGTGTTTTATGATCTTGGTGCCAAAATAGTCAAACAAAAGTTAGGTATGGTAATATATAAGTTTTTTAATGTTGGAACAGAAGTTAGGTCGAATACATAGGTAAAGGGGTTAAGGATAATAAAGCTAGTGGGCCTATGTGGTACCAATTGCTGTTTGAGAGAGAAAGAAGTGGGCCTGGGCTTGAATAATTGAATGAGAATAGGGCCCGCTATAATTGGTACTGTTTCCACTTAGGGAAAACAGCTCTTCAAAAATAGCCTCGTCCCACTTCCATTATGGGAAGGTTATTTTCTCTCTTTTGAATTCTTACTCTCCACTCATTGAGTGGTCTGATGAGAGAGACACAAGTGCTGTGAATGTGAATATTGGACAGATTAGCATGTTTTGTAATTTTTTGAGGTTGAATTCGTTGGGAGTTTCTAGTCCGTTGTGACACGCCTTCCTCTTCACCACGTTTTCAACCAGGCCTAAACACACTTTTTGCCCCCTATGTTTGTCGTCGTAGCAATTTTAACACCCTAACAAATAAAAATTCAATTTTGACCTCCTAATTTATCCATGTTTACTGAAATATGCTCTTTTGGTCCCTTATCTTTACAAAAAAGTTGCGATTATGACCCCTTTTTTGAGACACGTGGCGACTTCGTAGCATAGTTGAGAAAATTAGGGGACCAAAATTGCATTGTTTTTGTTAGGGAATCAAAATGGCTACGATGGCAAACAAAGGGGGACAAAAGTGCATTTAAACCTTTCAACAAATGATGATAAATATATAATAAGAGAATTAAAAAAAAATGCTAGATCTTTTTGCTCACCTTAGTGTTAAGGGTTTTCAATACATAGATAGAGTATTACAAAAATCTTCCTCATAGCACATCTAAAAGAAATAAAGAGTATCTAAATTTGTATCTTTGATGCTAGCTTTGATTTCTTATTTGTCTTTTGTAGGCATATAGTGACATATATTTTAAACAGTGAAAGCAGTATAGATTAAAATTTGAAGTTGTTCACGGTTAAAAAAAATCTAAGTTGACCTAAGAGCACTTGGATGAGATGGGTGAGATGATAAGAGATCTCTTTCAACTTAATCGGAGGTCATGAATTCGAATCAAAATCTAGGAAAGCAGAAGTCTTAAATATCTTGAGGGAGAACTTTGTCACTCATTGTTGTCATATTAGGTTCGACGAAATAGTTTATGCAGTTATGAACAAATGATATTTGGTTCACAACAAAAAGTATATATAAGTTGTTGGTCGAAAACGACAACAATTAAATTAAGGTTAGTTGATGCAGAGATATCTAAATGAAGGGTCAATTGAATTAAAGACAGACAGATAGGAGCGAGAAAGATCTTTGGTCCATTGCTTTAGCTCCCCGAACAAAAACAACTATTATTTAGGGAGCGTGATTAGAAAGGAAAGGGCTTGAAACATGCAACAAAGGGTGTAGTGATACAAGTGAAGCAAGGCCAAACATGAGGCGCCAGTTACATCAAACAACGACCACAAGTACACACATTACCTACAGGTTTAAGTGAATAAAGTTTGTTCGTGCCCAATTCGATAGGTCAAGATACTTGGTCATTTGGATATGTTTTCTGGCACTTGTGCTAAAAAAAGACCCATTGTAAAATCATTTCAACAATCAGTCAATCAAACTATCGTTTTCACTCATAATTTATCTTTTATCTTTATGCATTTTATTTACGTATGTTTTCACTGGTTTAGTACTTCTCAAAAAACCCAACAAATTGTACTTAACACTCTTTAAAAGTAGGGCTGAGCATAAGAACCGAACCCGCCCAAAACCCGTCTAAACTGCAGTTCACTTTAATTAAACGGATGGGTCGGGTCGGTTGTCGGGTTCAAAAAATGAGAAAAACCGCGTCTATACAGTTTCTAACGGTCGGTTGCGGTTCCTGAATTGGTAACCCATCGGTACCCACAACCGACCGATTCATAGCCTTCTCTTAGGAATAGCCAAATAACATTTGCCTGACACACATCAAGTTCCCACTTTTCTATGATATAAGCATGACATAAAAGGGTCACTGACCATTGACTAGTCAACAACTGCTCCTCTTTTATAATGACACACAATAATTTAGGATACTAGTTGTCTTCTATTACGGGAAACCAGTTTACAATACTGAAGGTGAGAAAAACACAAGAAAGGGGGGTTGAATTGTGTTTACTTTTTCTCGTTTTCTCCTATTGAAGTCACTGTTCAGAAGCAGATAGAGTTCAGCTTCTGAAGTGATAATCAGAATCTAAATGCAGCGGATAAAAACAGAGAGAGAGAGAGAGAGAGAGG
>Ga0315914_1002391_pt1 | contig 28745 bp, 9 predicted proteins | sample MpolenodulesMG_FD_203920 | JGI IMG/M metagenome (GOLD analysis project Ga0315914, IMG submission 203920) | Medicago polymorpha root nodule microbial communities from Los Angeles, California, United States - elongated nodules | ecosystem: Host-associated > Plants > Roots > Nodule | place: USA...
TATATATCAATATATTTGAGTTTTGCATTTATTATAAATTCATGTACTTTACGTGTAATGTGTTGCATAATGTGCAAAATTTGACGCATTTCAAACAATTGTGAAACGTTAACGCATTATCGGTTTTGTGTAATGTTACCGATTAATTGATAAACTATAAAATGTTGATCTTTGGGATTCATGGATGTTGTTGTTTCAGTTTGATTTCATGCGGAATTGCCGTTTGAAATTACAGGTACAAATAGGCTGGAAAAACCATTACAGACTGCACTAGTTCTGTTTACTTGTGTGAACGGCAGTTAACTGCCGCTGGTGCCAGCGGTTGTTAACTGTCGTCGGTTACTTGAGCGGCTGTTAACTGCCGCTAGGGGCTATTAGGTAATTTTCTTGTGCCATTGTGAACTTTTCTATGTCAGAAAAGCAATCTTCATATAAAAATTGAGGAGTGATATTTGTACAACCAATTTTGTACAACTCTTGTGACAACTACTTTTCTCATTTTTTTTATTGAACAAAAACAATGGAGAGAGAAAGAAGAAGAGAGAGAATAAAAACACATGTGAGAATGAGAGAGAGGGTTGTTTCAAAAGTTGTCAAAAAGTAGATGTACAAATATCATTTCTCATAAAAATTATAAGACTTTCTTTTTAGCAAAAAAATTATAGGACTTATAAACAAATTCCTAAAAAAAAAAAGACTTATAAACAAATAAACTTTCTTTTGGTGGTGTCCGGGGTTCGGGGTTTGAACCCCAGACCATACATACATTAATCATGCATTGTCCTTACCAATTGAGATAAGCTCGCGGGGACTAATAAAAAAATAAACTAAATATATGAAGTTTAATTTATTATCTTCTGTAAAATAATACAAAGAATTTTTTTTTTCTTCTCATAAGACTATGTACAATGGTTTCACAATTCAACACCCTTCTTTTTCATTTTTACACTCCACATCATCTTCTCTCCCTAATTCAACAATCATTCAACTTTTACTCACTACAATGGTTTTGTTTAAAAAAATTCAACACCCTGCCCCATCACTTTTATTTCATATTTTTATTTTCTTTTATGTTTTTGTTTTTGTGATTATATATTAATAACAATTATCGATTGAAATTAAATTAAAATAATTAAGAGTTAAATATTTTTTTTCTAATTTAATTATTTGTTTGAACTTTATTTTTTTAATTTTATATTCTTAATTAATTTTTTGGGTGTTAAAAGGGTTATTGTTGGGATCCATTTCACTAAAAAGATGTTTAGAGCTACAAACAAGAGTTTATTGGAGGCTAAAAAAAATTAGACGGAAAAATATCGTTTTTTTTCTGTATCTGAATCAAATGAACCAAGTCTCTATTTATAGACAAAAAAAATGATGAATTTTGGTGAAAAATAAAATAAAATAAAAAATTAATTTACTATGAAATAATTGACCTCAAATAATTAGGATGAGAAGAAAATCTGAAAATCACAACAACCAATAGGATTTTGCCAAGTGTATTAATTGGACTCCACACCCTCCCGCACTATCTCCTCATTCAACCTCAAATAATCCACATGTTTTTCAACATGCCATTGCACAAATTCAATAGTTGAATTTTTTTTTTAACACCCTCATTGTAAATGGTCTAAGCTTCATGCACGTCCGACCATAAATGTGGATACATTTATGTATGTTAAATGTATATATGTTGGATCACGAGTGGAGCGTAGAGGATAGTTTACATTGTGTTTAGAGCACACAAATGAATTTGACAGAACAATTTAACCGAACCTTGAAGCATTAGGTTTATGGATCATCTCATTTATAAATTGTCCAACTTCTACTTTTCCATGTAATGTGGGACTTCCACTTGATACACAATAACCTCATCTTCAAGTGTGAGTCCATCAATTTATTATGCTCCCCCTCAAATGGAAGCTTTTCCATCCACATACACCTGTACATGTCTCCCTTAAGCGAAAGCTTTTGCATCCACATACACTTGTACTTGAATCGTCGTTGTTGCTGCTCAATGGAGTCTGCCGCCTGAGCACCTTGCCATGACAATTTTTGACACGAGGAATTGTTCAAAATCTTGTCGGACTTTGGTTCTGATACCGTTGTTGGGTCACGAGGGGATCCTGGAGGATCATCCACATTGGACCAAGACCAGCCACACAGACGAGAGAAACACCACACTTTAACTCAAAACCTTAAGGCATTAGATGTATGAGTTCTCTCATTTATAATTTTTCAACCTCCACTTTTACAAACAATGTAGGACTTTCAACTCACACTTGTTACACGACAATACCAAGCTTTAACTTAGAGGAATCACTATTCCAATCTGAAAAATTGCAGAGATTATTGTACTTTGGTCGCTTGAAATTATTAATTTTTAAAATAGTCATTTAAATTAAAATCTTTAATCATTTTTTCCGATAAAAATATTTAATCATATTAGTCTTATTTAGATCCGTTAATTTAGTCTCTAAAATTATTTGGCAAAGCTAATGTTTTTGAAAATTTTCAAATTTAGTCGGTCTCTAAATTACTTGACAATGACTAACGTTTTTCAAAATTTTAAAATTGAACAGTTGAAGTGGGAAGTGAATGGACTCAGTTTGAAAATTTTGGTATGCATGGTTGAACAAAGGAAATGTGGGGTGAGATTATAAATTTGATTTAGTTCCAAACTTAGAACAAGAAATTATGGTAGAGGATCAAGTGATTCCTAGTGGGAGGAAACAAACAGGATGAAAACTTTTCAATTTGGTTGTAGGATGTAGATAAGTTTATTCGGACAATAATATTGAGATCCTTCACATGCATGAAGTATTAATGTAAAAACAAATCTTAGAGTTAGTTCATAACTACTCCCTCTATCCCAATTTAACTGAGTTTTTGCCTCATTTCACACTTATTAAGAAAAAGTGTATAAGTAAAAGAGAGAGAGAAATGGTTTTTAGTGCCCTTATCATCTATTAGTGCATTCTTCTTTATCATAAATGCAAAGTAGAATATATCGAATCAGGAGTGGTGAAAATGGTATTAATTAGTGTTATAATTGGAAAAAAGTAATTAATATTGTATTGAAAAGTGAAATGAGTCCATTTTTCCGAGATAATATTTTTTTGCAAATGGCTCAGTTATTATGGGACGGAGGGAGTATATATGTCAGGTTGTAATTGACAAGTCCTAACTATTTTAGTTCTCAATTGTGAGTTAGTTACACCTAGCTAGGGTGAATTAGTTACACGTTTAAATATGTCATTTCCTTCTATGATGGTTAGTCCTTTTTTTTTATGGTAAAACAGCTTCATTTCGTAGAAAACAACATTATAGATAGCATGAGACACTTGAATTAGGGCATTCCCCATCCGTAGTTTAGAAGCAATCCTAAAAGAAAAGTCTGCATACAATACACAGGTTGTTAAAAAGCCAAAAAGATACAACAAAACCAATAACAACAACCTAACATCCACCCATCCAATGTCTTAAAAAACACGTATAATGGCAATATGTGATTGAGAATCCACAATCTTTCTCCAAATCTAATTTTGGATGATTTCTTTGACTTGGGTTCGCGCAATTCGACTATATTTTGTCTCAAGATTGACCACTTTTCTCGAATGTCTGAAAGACAGCTTATAGCTTAGTTATGAGGACACAAACTTATGATTGTTATGGTGTGTGCAACTTAGATTAGTATAGCCTATTAGAGTTAGTTAAATTGATAGATATTACTTTGTTTTTGTAATATAAGAGTTAGTTAGAACTCACAATCTATGAGTAGCATTTGGTCTCAAACTCATTCATAATTTCAATAACAAGATTTATCCTTTACTGGTGTCTCTCATTTTCTCTCCAAGTTTTTAGAATCTTCTTCATCATGATGGCATCAAAACTCTTCTAATCTCTCTTGCATATCTCTTATTCCTCAACTGTGGTTTGTGGTCCTGGCAATGCCGGCGTTAATGTGATTCCTTTGGTAGAAGATCTTTCTCAAATTCCTAGTAATGTTTTACCATGTTCTTGCTTTTGAATGACCTTCTTCCATTGCAGTTACACTGATTCTTAATCATTCGAATTACCATGCCTGGGATTGATTCATGAGGAGAGCTCTTGGAGGTAAGAACAAATGTGACTCTGTTGATGGATCAATTCCTATTCCAACTGAGTTTTATCCAAGTTTCAAGGCTTGGAATCATTGCAATATGTACATTCAAGGATTATGAATCGTGTTGATGAATCCATAACACAAAGCATTGTTTTTCTTGAAAATGAAATCGATGTATGGAATAAGCTCAAAGAATGATTCTCTCAAAGCGATTACATTTAAATCTCAGAATTATAGTGTGAAATTTTTGGATTGAAACAAGATTCTCGATCTGGTTCCAAACTTTTCATTGGAATTAAAGTTCTTTGCGATGAACTTGAATCCTATCTCTGAACACTAGTTTAATTTGTGCATGTCCACATTCTTGTGTTCATGTAATTTGATTGAGCAATGCTAAGCATAAACATGATATCACACGTTTAGTTCCTTTTTTCACTAGCTTATATGGCACTTTTATTTGGTTTGTTCACAAATCTTGCCCATGAGTCCTTTGTCGAGTTTTAATAAGATTTTTTACAATGGTTTTGCAACATTAAAGACAATATAAAGTTTTTCACACTGATGTATTTAAAATCCTCATCGATTATAATGTGTACCGTAAGCCACGAGGAAGATGGCATGGTGGCTCTCCTTTTAATTTAGGAAATCATAGAGAGTGTACTCATTGTGGTAAAATTACACACATTGTTGAGGTATGACATAGATAACATTGTACGGTATGAATTTCCCATTTATTGCCAACAATTCTTTCCTTGACTCGGGTGAATAAATGGAGGATGTTGATGGTTCAAAGATTTGCAAAGGGAATTACTGATATGGATTCAGTAGGGAGCAATAAGATCAACTAGTGAATCTAGTTTAACCATTAAGCATGGGTCAACACTAGAATGCATATGCTCATAAGTTTAATTCGGTGAATCATGTGAATAATTACATCACTTCAGGTATTTTTAGAGTTTCTTATTCCTGGAATAGATCTACATTAGTATATTGTATTGTAGATCCCGATGCAAGTGACCACATAGGTTCATCATTAAGAATATTTGGATATTTGATAAGTGTCAAATTCTTGATAATTTACATGGCACTTATTGACTTGTTTTCCAAGTAATCTAGGTTAACACACCTAATTTACTGTAAATATATAATATTTGTAGTTTTAGACTAATTAAGCTGCTTTTACCTACTTCTCTTCATATTTTGTAGGTTTTTCATATTGATGACCAAGATTTGATAAAGTGAAATGGATTATGAGGCAAAGCTCATTCGCTAGGCGAGCTAAGTGAGATAGAAGATAGGAGTTCCAAAGATTTTTATAGGGACATGCAAGAGCAAATTCACTAGGTGAGCATCAATTCGCCTAGCGATTCATGGCGTTTTAATGATCTGATTGGATGAACTGTCATTTCCCACAATTTGAAGAAAGCTCGGATTCACTTGGTGAGCATCAATTGGCCTAGAAAATTCTCGGTTATCAGAATCTTATAAATAGGTGTCATATTTCTCTGTATGGGTATCAATTCCATATCAATTTATGGAGGAAAAATCTCATGTATAAAGATGAAGAACACATAAAACATAAAAAGAGAGATAGAGATGGTGATCTAGAGGAGAAAGATACAACGACAGAAAACAAGAAATCTATTTCGTAGTCTAAACTTTTTTTTCTTGTTTCTTGTTTTAAGGTTATGTATAACAAATCCCTTCTATTGGTGGGATTATGTGTAGCTTATATGACTCTTTTGAAGATACTTAGTATAGATGACTATACAAAAATTCTACTTTGTGATATTGATGTGTTTTTCCAGTTCTTAACACTTTTTACGATTTACATTCGATAAATGAAATTTTGACTTAGAAAGTGCTAGACATAGACTTTCTATATAAGAGACATGGGTAGAAGCATTTATGGATGCTAGTTGAAAGTCACCGACCTAAGTTTACAATCACATACACTACATGATCATATTACATTGAATCAATTGGCTACTTTACTTAGTCATCTAAAGTTAATTGATACAATGGATTTTGCATCGTTTTCCAGATATGGAAACATACGATGAGGGACAGATGAAGGCATAATTGGAATATGATGAGTATGTAATCGATTAAGGAATGATATTAGATGATTAGTTTGTTGAACCATAATGGGTTTTTACAGCAATGTCTCTACGGTTTTGATGATAACATAACAATGTATGAAAGAACAATGTGGTACTCTAATGTGTGTTCAAGTGTGCATGACCATATTATTAAATTTTGACTTAAAGGTCAAGTTTTTGGTTCTGATACATCAACTTTTGAGCACAAGGAAAACATTGGAAACTTCTAAAGACTTAGAAGATGATCTAAAGGAAGGTCAAAAGAAAGTCAAAGCTCTGATCAGAAGATGTCTTGAAGACCCTAATGAGAACAAGTCTGATGGATTCAAACTCTGAAGGAAATAAGTTCTGATGATGTCAACAGTCTAGGTCACTCTCACTTGTTTTGTCTTCTTCTAATGGAAGGTCGCTTTCCAGCTCTGGTAGTATTGTTTATCTTCTTCTGACCACGTGCAGAAACAACCAAAGAACTTCAACTAAAAAATAGAGTGTGACGGATCATTCCATAAGAAGTAAAGGACTTATCAAGTACTATTTATCTACATTATCCAATTAAGGCAAAGTTTTCGAATCTGAATCAAAGCTTCTCAAGGACGATTCTAATGAGTTGGCAATCTTCGAACACATACTCTACTATTTCTCTACTATATAAGGACCTGAGCAATTTAAAGAAAATAAAGAGATTAATAATTTTTACAAGTGCTAAAATTCTTTCACATTCAAAAGCACTCAAACACTTAGAAAAATTCTTACAAATGTAGTATCTTAGAATTTCTTATGTGTCAGAAGTTTCTTAAGCTTTACGTTAGTTTACCAGTCTTTGAGTTTGAAAGTGTAAACACATGTAAACTATTTTATTAAACTCTAATTGTATAAGTCGTCTTGTGTGAGGCAAGGAAGTTACTGACTTGTGTGTTGGAGTAATTATAATCTTGTATGATTATAGTGAAAAATCCCTTGGTAATGCAAAGGGTCGGGAAGTAACCGGGGATTGTGGGGTAAAACAAAATAAACTTATTTGTTGCCTCTCTCTCTGATTATCTTTCTATTCTGCTTTGTTTATACTTCTAAAAATATTTTCAGAAAAAAGCCAACACAATTCAACCCCCTTCTTATGCTTTTCTCACCATTATAGTTAACGAAACTTCGTCTCGACAATACCATCTCTCTATTGTTGTTTCATTACTTTCATTACACATACCAAAATTGTCCCCTTTACTATTTCACCTTTATAATTGGTTTATTAGTCCCCTACCTAATTTCTTGTTTTCATTTTGGTCCTATAACTCTTAAAATCAACGTTTTAGTCCTTATGTTTGTCTCCGTTATTTAAATAAATTCATGGATGTTGATTGTAACCTCAACTGTCTATGGTGGACCAACCTTAAAAGTGGTCCACTATAGATCCTATTAATTATTTTAATTTAAATCGTTTGATTTTTTTTTTAAAAGAGGACCACTGGATTACGCATATGTATTTTATCTTACGATGTACCACCAACACCTAAAAAAATTTCCTTTTCTTCATCTTCTTCCCCAACTTCTTTATCATCTTCGTATCATCTTCACAAACATTCATAAAAGAAATCCAAGAAAAAATAAAAAATTCATAATCAATTAAACAACAACATATACAACAAACATCATAAACAACAAAAAATCCAAAAACATCAAACACCGTCAACATTATTTATGATACACCATTATGAGTTATTTCTATTTACAGAGAACAATATTAAGAGTTAAATATAGAAACAAACCTCCCCCTTCTCTCTAAAAACAAATCGTCCTCCACCACTGATTCCTACTTCCTCTCCCAAATCCAAATTTCACCCCTCCACGATGTAGTGTTTCAATGCCGGTGAGGCGATGAGATTTTGTTTCTCCACTTCACCTTTGCTCCCCTTCTACATCTGAAGTCATGTGTTTCCTTCTCGGCTTGTTTCGTCATCGCTCAACAGTTCTTGCTTCGGGTGATTCTGTTAGTGAGATTTGTTGATTGGGTTAGTCAGATATGTTGTTTGTGTGTTCTGCAGGTTCGCGTTTCTCGTTTATGGTTGGGGCTTTTTTGTTGTTGTTGTTAGCCACCACATCTTTTGAGCGTCGACAGTTTGCTGTTGCACTTGTTTTGTTGCTAGTAATGTAGAGACGGTTTGGTTCAGTTATGGGTTTCTGCGAGTTTTGGATGGTGTTGTTTGTGTTTGCAGCGTGTTTGATCAATCGTTGGTATTGTTGTTGTTGGTGGTAATGTTGTCGCTGGAGTTCTGGTTTGTGTTTTGCGTGTTTGTGCCTCAGTTTGTTGGGTGGATGGTGGTGTTTGTGTGTTGTTGGTTTTTTCGTCGCCGACATCTGATAGTTTATTGTTTGTTTGCTTATGGTCTTTATCTAATATTGGGTGGCAAAAGACTTGTGACGGTTTTGATGTGGTTCCATTTCAAAACCCAAAAGGGTCTGTCGATTCAAAAACCTGAAAGGGTTGTGTTTAAAACCTGTTGTGTTGGTGTCTTGACTACTTTGACTCTCAATATTTTTAGATTTGTTGAAATATGCAGGTTTCAAGTCGTCTTGTCTGCCTATACTTTGGTACTTAATGCTCGAAAGAGCTTGTTTGCTTGCTGCTTTGTTTAGGGAGTTGTTGCACTTAGATTTTGATACTGTTTTGGCCGTCGATCCATTCGCCGAACCTAAGCCCTAACTGTTGTTGGCAAATGTTTACTTGTCATATTTTTTTTGTAACCTGGTTTTGGGCTCGTACGCGGGTTTGCTAGGTTGCGCATGTGATTAGTGAACTTTTGTTAGGATAAGGAAAGGCTGATCCACTCAGTCTATTTTTATCAATGTATCATGTCTAATATCCACCGGCCTTTGTATCTCTTCCATTTTTTTAAAATTTAATCTTCCTTTTGCCTAAAAAAAAGTTAAATATGAGTTCCAAACCTACTGCCATTATCATCATTGATCACCAGCACAACACCAAACCTTTAAATTGTTTATTATCGTCATTGACTCATAGTTTCCATCTTGTGCCAACCGCAATTAACCATTATCATCATCAAAGAAAGGGGTTTTTAGCTACGATATGTAGAAGAAGAATGGTGGATCTGTTACATTTATCAGATTTTTGTATTTTAACTCTTGTTTGATTTGTCTGAGTTTGTTTGTAAGATGTGTATTTTTATTTTTTTTTTTGTGTTTTATGGATTTGTTTGTAAGGTGGGGAGAGCCTTACCTTTTCTGTAAGTAAGACTCTCCCTACAAAAAAAAAGTAAGGCTTTCTCAATGTTCACATGTCATAAACAGAATTTAGGAACATTGCAGTTTTCACCTCGTTTAATTGCACTAAATGTCATGTTTGTACTTGATTCCAACTTAAATTTGTTATTAGTACCCAAATGATTCATTGATTCTCAATGTATTATAACCTCAGTTGAACTACTTGAGGGATCATACTAACATGCCAGACAAGCTAAACCAGCCATCATAGCCACATCTCAAGTCAATCCCCACTCCACTTTTATTCCTCAAGAAGAAATTTAGCATATTTTATTAGGACATTTGTCAAACCATATATTACTTAGAATACATCAGAAATTTCTTTTTGTTATCATAGACGAGAATTTTGTATATAATATATGTCATTATGCAATGAATATGAAGTTACATTTCCAACTAAGCACAAATAAAGCTAGTAAATGCTATGATTTTTTTCACTTTGACATTTGGGGTCCCATTTATATTCAATTTGTGAGTGGACATAAATATTTTTTCACTTTTCTTGATGACTACAGTCGTTTTACTTGGATAATATTGTGCAAGTATAAATCTTAAGTCACTAATCTTGTCCAACATTTTCTAGATATGATAGAAAATTAGTATAATTGTAAAGTCAAAATTGTAAGAAAAAATAATTGTCCTGAGTTTTCCATGCCTCAATTTCATGCTACCAAAGGAATAAACCATCAAACCAATTAGGTTGAGACTCCAAAACATAATGGGATGGTAGAGAGAAAACATTAACATGTGCTAAATGTAGAGAGAGCCTTACTTTTCCTGTCAAAATTACCCAGACAGTTTTGGCTATATGCAGTATTGCATGCCATCTACATAATCAATTGTATAACAAATCCACTTTTACAAAATAAGTCACCCTATCATCATATATTTGGTCAATCGCCTAACCTAAATGAGTTCAAAGTCTATTGTTCATAATATTGTTCCTCTACCTTACATAATAATATAACCAATATTGATTCTAGAGCTAAAAAATATATTTACTTAGGTCAGAAGCAAGGGGTTTAGAGTGCAGTTCTTCTTGATTTGAACACCAAATCTATATTTATTTGTAGAAATATGACCTATCATGATTATATTTTACCCTGATACTAGTCAAACTTTTCATTGCACATATCATTCCACACATCCCTTGCTCTTTAAAATTGAACGTAAACTCATTATAGAACTTGAATTTGAACCACATACATGTGTTACTCGGAGATCATAGAAGAAATATCAATTCTACTAATTTGAGATATTAATCTTAAAATTTCAAAACATAACAAAGTTTTGTCTATTGCACAAGAGTATTCTTGTGTGAGTGTTGCAAACCAATGACAAGATATAAATAACATCTAGGTTGATACATCGAATTTAATTTGCACTAATGTCTATAATAATATATATTGTACTATATATAGGATATTTAAGTTACGCAAAATCCACCACCATATTGATCCCAAAGCATACAATGCACTTAAAGCTTTCTAGGAACCTGAAAGAACAAGAATTATGAAGTTGTGTGTAAGGTAACAATTTTCTCATTTCATAAAAGGCAAAATTAGCAACAACAAAAACAGGACTAGTTTAGGTATAAATTAAGACATTAATTAGTTTTCCCTCATAGAGTGTCATGATTTTTTTGTTGTTCAAAAATACAATAAACATTTATTTTTGATATGTTTTAAAGTAAAATAGAAGTATCACCTTCTTAAGTTGAGCAAACTCTTCTTCGAGCAAAGCTTCTTCCTAAGGAATAACATAATCCTTGTGATTAGTTTTTCATTCGAATAAAATACAATTATTTTATATTAAATATGCAAATAATATTAATATGTTACCTCTTTCTCAACCTTGTCGATATTTGGGTAAATAGCTGCAATCAAAGCGTCATAGTTTGGATCATCTCTCAGTGCACGTCGACTAGAAAAATGTGTGCGGCAAGTAGGGCATTCATTGTTACTGCAATAAATGAAAAAGAAACAATTTATGGTTAATCAACCAATAAAATTACAAGTAAAAATAAATTAAATAACAAAGTAGAAGTTTGAGGACAAACCCACTACGCATGCACTTGTCTATGCACACTTTGCAAAAGCGATGCATGCATTCCATTGAAGTTCTTGTTTTTCGAATGATTCCTACACATATAATCAAATTACCCATCTCTTAGCGTATCATTTGACTATTGTTATAAAAGAAAATACTATAAAATAATTATTATTGTAGTGCTTATATATCTTATAAAATGATATAAAAAGTTCATTTGTGTACAAAATATTTACATAGATATATGTTGCAAGTTGGAATGTAAAAAAAAATAAAAAAATAACTTTAAGTATTCATCATTTCCATCTACAAATTTTATCACTTAAAGAAAGTTGTAAATTATTATTAGTAATTCAAAATTTTGATGAATCTAAAATTATTGATATGTATTGAAAATACCTATAAGTGATTTAGTTATAGAAAAATGTGGAATGTGTCACAAAGTGTGTATTCACTTTCCTCTTCTTACTGGAGAAAACTGTGAAAAATGGTGCATCCATATGAAAGTTTTGCTTGGCTCTCAAAGTGTATGGGAGATTGTGGAGGTTTATCATAAGCCACAAGAAGAATACATTTTATCTCAAATTAAGCAATATGTTTTGGAAACACGAGGAATAAAGATCAACAAGATCTCACCCTCATCCATCAATATTTAGACTATTCTATGTTCCAAAATCAAGAATGTTTTCAACTCTTCTAGCTCAAAGGGAGCTTATAAGAGTTAGGAGAAATCACTCCAAGGCATTGGTATAGTAAACAAGATGATGTTTTAATCTCTAATATGGTATTTTGATGCTTTGAAGATGATGGAACGCATACCAAATTCAAATTATTGATTAAGGGTGAATACAATTTTAATCAATCAAATAGATACAAAGTCAAAATAGAAGATGTTTGTGTGTAGAATAATATTTTTCCTTCCTTGAATCCTATGTTCGATTATGTAGTGAATGTTATTGAGGAATCAAAATATCATGACCCAATATGTATTGATGATGTTGAAAGTTTGTAAAAAATCGTGTCATGATTGGTGTAAATCATGATGCGATTTAGTTCAGCAATTTGGAGGTCTTGGTTTGTAAAATTTCATGGCATGAATGGGAGAAATCGTGGCGCGATTTGTGGATCAAGTTCAGCATTGTATTGTACGCGATCTCCAAATCGTGGTGCGATCTATGAAAATGGTGGCGTGATTTTGCCTAGGTCTGAGTACTATATAAGCCTTCAATCTTCATTTTTTTGAGTGGCTTGAAGAGAGAGAATCTCAAGAAATCTAAATGAGAGAACTTTATGGTTAAGTGTCTTTGGGTTAGGTTCATGGGTTAGGAAACACTACACAAAAAAATTGGGTTGTGAGATCTCATTAGAGAAAGGATCAAAAAGCTTTCTTTATTATTTTCTCCTAAGATTCATTGTGAGTGTGAGTGACTTGGAAAATAGGTAAAAATTAGGGTTGTTCTTTGTGAACTTAGAAACTGATTTCTTGCAACCTCTTTGTATCACTCTTATCATAGTGGATTGGAGAGATGCTCTCCCCCAAATGTAAGATAAATTGGTCCGAAGTGGATTAAAAAAAGAGCAATGTTATTTGTACAACCAAAATTGAACAACTAATGCAACATCCTTTAATATTATGAGCACGTAAATCGAAATCACTAAAAAAATATTTAAAAATAGCAAAAAAGTTGTTGGTTGTACAAAAATGATGTTCATATATCATTTCTCTTAAAAAAATTGGTGTGTTATTTTTCCCTTTTTTCTTATCTTCGTTGATTTGGTTATACTTTTGGTGTTGCTTCACACTTAATTCTAGTTATGTTTGTTGTTGTTTCTTGAAGCTACTTTGATTTTGATTACTCCTTTCTTTTGATCCACACACATCTAAGTTTATTGATGTGATTTTGAGTAACGAATTAATAACATCTAAGTATCATGGGTTCAAAGTGAGACATTGAAAAGTTTACCGGAAGCAACGATTTTGAGTTATGGAAGGTTAAGATGCAAGCATTGATGAAGCGTTAAAGGGTGAAGTTGCGATGTCAGCTAACTTGACACAAGGAGGGAATCTTTGGCTCATAGACAATTTTTAAAACAACATCCCTACTCATTTAGGATGGTGGAGTCTAAACCTATCAAAAAGTAGTTGGAGAAATTTAACAAGATTCTTGATGATTTAACAAACATTGAAGTGAATATGGATGATGAGGACAATGCTCTGTTATTGCTATGTTCTTTACCGAAGTCTTTTAATCATTTTAACGATATCATCCTTTATGGAAATGAATGTACCGCTCCTTTGGAGAAGGTCCAAACACCTTTGAGAACCAAGGAGTTAACAAAGTTCAAGGATTTGAAGGTTGAAGAAAGTGGCGAAGGCTTGAATGTTTTAAGGCAAAGGAGTGAGCATATAGGAAAGGGCAAAGGGAAGTCGGGGTCTAAAGGGTTTGATAAATCGAAATATTGATATTTCATTTGTCATAAGTTTGGTCCCTTCTAGAAGGATTGTCCAAACAAAAGAGAAAATGGTAGTTATTTTGTTTAAGTTGTAGTTTCCTAGATGAAGATGGTTATGAGATTGGGGGTGCACTAGCACTCATAAGTCGGAAACCGAAAAAAGAGTTAGGTCTTGGAATCAGGTTGCTCTTATCATGTGTGCTCGAAAAAAGGAGTATTTCGAGACTTTAGAGCTAAAAGTATGTGGAGTTGTTCGGCTTGGAAAAAAGGCTTGCAAAGTTCAAGGTATGTGTACCATTCATCTGAAGATGTTAGTTAACCGTAAATTCATTTCTGAGGGATGTGAGGTGTGTTCCTAAACTTAAAAGGAAATTTAATTTTCTTAAATATGTTTATTAGTCTAGATTATTACACTAAAATTGAACATGGCATGTGTAAAGTTTCGGATGTTGCATTGAAGATGAGCCTCCAAGATGAAGCATGGCGGTGACATATGAGATTTGTAATTTTGAAATATCTATTGAAAAATCTAGAAATATTTTAATTATAGAAAAACATATGATGTATATCTAGAAGGGGTGCATGAACTAGAAAGCTCCTAGAAGTGTCGCTAGAGTTTATATACTTGTACCTATAAATGAAACAAATTGTTAGTTCTCTTCTTTTTCATAGAACAGATTGCTAGTTTTCTATTAGAAACAATTTTCTTCCTACATAATATCATGAAGCTAGACTTGAAACGTAAATTGTGCATGAGTTTCACAACTTCCATTAAAAACAAATATATTGCTCGCTATGTAAAGTTAAGTCCCATCAAATACAACATTAATATTTAAATATATTTTATCATCTAAATATTACCTTAGATTTCTCATCAACTAATTAAGAAGCTTGGTTGTTCAACATTTACATTTTCTTACTAGAATAAAATTTGGAGCAAGATTACCATGTTGGCAGTAATAAATTAAGCAATCTAGCACTATTTATCAATTATAAATTACATACCAAGGCAGATAGGACACTCAACATTCTTGCGTATTTCAGACATAGTTACCCTCACATATCTGCAAATGAACACAAATAAAGAAGTTTACAAACATTAGATTGTAATATTTCACAATGCCAAATCCCCACACCTTGCTATTTTTTTGAAACAAGAGATTGCAATATATAGGCACTAAGACAACATTTAAATTTATTTGATTCATTAAAAAATGGTCATTGTATGAATGAAAAAGGGGAGATATATTAAAAAAAATGTATTTTATAGGGGTTTTTTTATGAATTAGGACATGCATATATATAACTTCAACAATCATGTATGGTCATGTGGTTAGGGTTGGAACATCAAAGGAATTCTATGCAAAGAGGTCAAGAGTGCAACCCCTACTACTAGCATTTTCTCTTCCCGTAAAAAAATTATTACTAACATTTTCCTATAAAAAGTATATACATTTGACAATCCTATGAAGGAAATAGTTTAAAAGAAATTGGAGAAGGGGAAATTTTGACCACATAAATAAATGGATTTAATGTAACAAAAAGAACACACATCAACAATCAAATCTTGACCACATAAATAAAGGGATTGATGCAACAAAAAGAACACACATATGCGAACTCATGCACAGTCAACCAAATGCAAGTGAAAAAACATGCACAGCCAGAAAGTTAGGCAGGAGACACACGAGTGAAAACCATAGTGAGGCTCAAGGCTGTCTTGAAGAACCAACATAAGCATATGCACATTCTTCCTCCAACTTTAAATATAAGTAAAAAGATATGTATATTTGAACCAAATACATGCACATTTTTTCTAGGATGACAATAGTTGGATAGATTTGGATGATAATCGATAGATCAGAACAATTCATTAGTTCAATAACAATCCACTAAAAATTATTTTAAAAAAAACATTATTATATTTTTAATAGATGGATATCTATGTAATCCATTTATAAAAAAAAATAAAAAATTATTCCGACAAATTTAAAATAAAAAAATAGATTTTTTAGTAGATCTTTTTATTCATTAAAAAAATAAAAAAAAATTAAGAACAAGTGATTCATTTGAATTTCATCTGAAATTCATCCATTGGATTTTTAAAAGAAATAGTTAAATTTGATTCAATCGAGTAACAGTTTTGTATAGTCGATGATTAGATGAATTTATAGTACATTAGATGAGGGATAAATGGATTCAATTGTCATCCCTATTTTTTACTTAGATTTAAGATCAAATAGAGTCGTCAAAACCTACTTTAAAATTTAAAGCATTAAAATAATTGATTGAAAAATAAAACGATAAATGACACTATATGCGGGGAGGAGGGATGAAGAAACAAGGAATTTGGTTGACATACTCTTCTTCTTCAGCTTTTTTTCCTTCGTTGTCAGATGAATTCCCTTGATCCAATTCTGATGAAAACAAATAAGCAAAATAAAAAATATATATAAATAAACGGTGATCACTAACAAAACAAATCATATAGGAGTTCATATGAAAAAGTATGAAGTATAATGACATAGTTGAGATAAGAAAAACCACTTACCAACTAGTTTATCTTTGGATTTCTCCTGGCTGTTGTTTATCCTATTCTCAGTCCCAGTCTCCTCATGAGAATTCTGCTGTGACATTGTGAAGGGTTTTGGAGAGATGAAAAAAATTAGCTATTGAAGATTTTGATTCTTCTCAAAAAAAAATTATATGTCCTTGTGTATAGAATGCAAGGGGAAAAGAAGCGTGATTTTAACCAATAAAAATTGGACATGTTATGAGTAAAGACAATTTCATAATTTGGATGGTCCAATTTCCCAAAAGACTATGTGTAACTGTCCTAAGCAATTTGTATTTGAAAAGAGAGTGTCGTTAACATTTTTTTTAGTAATTAATTGTGATGTTAGATTTTTGTCCTTCGTTTGAATGAAAATTGATCTTCTTCCTTTTGTTTTTGCTCATTCACTGAGCTTAAAAGTGCCTACGTGAGTTAACTCGCGCTGAAAAATGTCCAGCGTAAGTTAACTCACTTTGAAAAAAGTCGAGCATGAGTTAACTCACGCTGGGTATAATTAAGGAAATGAATTTTTTTGAAAGAGGAGCAATTTCCCGTCTTTAATCGAGAAAAGAGGGTAATCGAGAATTCGTTTATAAGGTAAGTATAGGCAGCCCTATCTAACACAATGTCAAACACTTAATATGAATACATTTTTTAGTCGAGATTGAAACATTGTGCTAGACTCATTTATTTTACAAGTAGTGTTATCAACACTCTCTTTTTAACACTATTTTTAACACTCATTTTTTTTTAAATCATGGTGGGTCTCACACTTCATAAATGAGTTCTACTTTTTTTTTTAAAGAAGAAATGAGTTCCACTTGAAGTGATGAGTCATATATCGGTTTCATCCAATAAAAAAGTGTTGAAGACGGTGTTAAAAAGATAACATCTTTAGCATTAATCCTCTTATTTTACATCTAGATTGTAGCCATATAGCTTTTGGTTTGTCTGTGCAATAACATGATATACCTTAAATATCTCATTCTTCAACTGAGCTACATTTATGAGGACCTTAGTAAAAGTTATTTAGTAAAAAAAAAATTGTATCTAACATGTCATTCAAAATATTAATTTTATTTAATTCGAGTTGCGATTAATTATTATTAATAATTTCACTTCAACAAGCATTCTTCAAACTATAAATTATAAAAATAAAATAAAAATTAGGAAATGTGGAATCACTTTCAACTAAAATGTCACTAATAAGAGTTTACGTAAGTTTAGTTCAGTTGGTTGGGACAATACATAATATATGTAAAGATCAAAATTCAAACTCCAGACATTATGTTTTTTTATAAGTATTTTTTTTTTTGAGAAATTTTTTGTTTCTAATTAACTGTCATTTTCAAAGTTCAATATAATATTAAATGTTGTTTTATCAATATTACCCTTGCTTATTTATGACAGAAAGAGGAGTATATAAAATAAGATATTAAATGAGAAGAATATTACAATAAAAGTATAAATTATTGGGTCAAAAGTAGTATAAGCAAAAATATTGAAAAAGTCAAAAGTAATTGATTTCGAATAATTTTTGCTTATATTGTTTTCTACATGGAGTACCATATTTGTATTCACAGGCGTTTATTACATTAACTTTGACTTGAGTTTTTTTGACCGAAATAATGACATGAGTCAAAAGAATATGAATATATTATTAATTAGTTTCTCAGTTCTAAATTATGAGATGGAGTATACTCCCTTCGGTCCTAAATATAAGAGAAGAATATTTTTTTTTAGATTTATTGAATAATTAATGTATTTGGACTACAATATAGACTAAATATATCATTTATTCAATTAATCTAAAAAAAGAATCTTCTCTTATATTAACGACTGAGGGAGTATATCATTTTAGTCAAGTTTATTTGTTCTAAATTGTGTGTCACTTTATAATATCAATGAATCATTAATGTTCATTTTTCTATACGTGTAATTTATTATTTACAATTACTTTATCTTTTTTTAATTCTTTTACAACAACAGCAACAACAACCAAGCTTTATCCCACTAAGTGGGGTCGACTACATGGATCAAATGACGCCATAGTGTTCTATCATAAACCAAATTTGGATTCAACTCATTGACCTCTAATCTTTTCTAATGGTTTCTCTAATAGTTTTCATATGTCTTCCTCTACCTCTTTTAACTTGACTCTCCTCCATTTGATCTACTCTTCTGACCACGGCATCTACGGTTCTTCTCTCTACATGCCCAAACCATCTAAGCCTATTTTCTACCAACTTTTCTACTATAGGTGTTACCCCCACTCTCTCTCTCTAATGGTGTCATTCCTAATCTTATCATGTCTACTCTTTTAATTTATGTTTTTTATTTATACCATTAATGAAAGATATTTTCGTAAAAGAACTCACAAATACTATTTTCTATACAACATTAAGTCATTAACTACATTTCTTAATCTATGTGAAATCGCTGAAGTAACATATAATTTGAAACAAATGGAGTAGTAAATGTAAAATATTTATATTTATTTTGACAAAACAAAACGATATTCCTTTATTCAAATTGATAGATTACATCAATCAACATTGCTAAAAACATAAAGGATGAATATTCGAACAAACTCACTGCATCAAAGTTAGTAGCAAACAAGGGTAAAATGCCTACAAATAATAAGATAAAATTCAAATGATCAGAATACTCATGCTTTCGGATCTGCAATATTGATGTCCAAATCATTGATTGAATAGTCGATCTTTTCAATAGAAACCAAATGAACACCGCAACAAGACAAGAAATCAAACAATGCGGCACTAAGATGACGAACAACACATCACCTCACTCAAACAACGAAATCACAAAGAAAATACATAGATCTGTGTGAAAATCACTTATTTCGAATGAAATAAAGATAAAAAGATTAAGATGTGTGATTTCAGGTAAAAACAAATCGACCCAAAACCACCCCCTCAATGAAGAAAATGAAAGAGAGAAGTTAGAGAGAGAAAATTAAGGTCGATTTGTTGAAGAGGAATTTTTATATTAAGTATATTTTTAATCAGAATCATTTTTTTCACAGTTAATAATTTCTCATATATGTTCTTCCATATAGAGTAGTTTGCTTTGTTTTGTTCTTTTGTTTTGATTAGCTTTGTAACAAAACAAAAATTGCTCTTGTATGAATAAGTGGAGTATACCTCCTAATAAGGGTGTGCCCTTCATTCACTGGTGGGTAAATCTACTAAACTACGATCATAATTATAATTATGATGCATAATGATTGATTTATCATTAAGGAAGTAAAAATAGCTAAAAGAGTGATTATGTCTTCTTTGATTCCCTTCTCTTTCTCTATTTAGTTTCATGACGGTCTAACAAAGTATCTAAGCCTAATATCTTGGTACTTAACTCATTTATTTGATCGCAACCCTTTAATGTCTTAGGTGAATGCATGACCATTGAAAGTTTGATGTCTGTTAATAGTCTTGTAACAAAGGCGCAAATATGATATGTCAAAAGTTATTAGGCCAAGTCCCAAAAGTTAAGGTTAATAGTTATTCAATACCAGGATCGACTTTTCAACATTCGTAAATGCATAAAAAAACATTAAGAACAAATATTAACCAAATAAAACTAAGAATTTAATTATATTCAAAGGTACTCATCATATTACATGGTTCAAGTAGTTATAGAGAATGTCATTTACATAATCTAACCGAGGGAACTATCAACTCATGATAACTAAACATAAACTGAACATTAATTTGGTAAATGCACCAAACTGTTTTTCAAGTAATAAAGTAGTAAGTAAAATCGTCTCCACGGAGATTGTTGTTTCAACTATGAAACTAGCTATACTTATTAAAACATAAAATAAAAAATAAACTAAAATAAATAAAAGCGAATAAATTGGGAGGGAGTTTGCAAGTTTGATTTGACTGCGCAAAGCAGTTAAGTTTTGATTGCAGAAAAGTAAATTGTTTTGATTGCAGAACATAGTGGTATATGTTCTCACTATACTAGTTTGAAGGGTGTATGGATCAAATAATGCATACTCCCTGATGAATATATCCTAGTCATTTTCCATATCAATTGTGCTGTTGTTGTTCACAATCTTGGCTAAATGAGCCTCTTATGAGCTAGTCTTGTTGGAGCTACAACTTTGTAAAAAGTTGGGATCCAGCTCCTCTAGATTTGGATTAGTCTTTGACTTAAACAAACCTCCTTCTACTACTGAAAGTCTTTTCTATCTCAAAATCAATATGAAACTCTACTAAAGATTGTGACATGAGCCTTCAAGCCAACTCTATATGGATAACCTCAGATTAAACAGTATAAAACCAACTATGAGTAAAACTTTGGAAAATATCACTGATAAAGGAAGTTTTACCAATTGGTATTCTTCTAGCACAGTGGTAAGTATGTCGATTTTATCAAACAAAAAAAAATTGTATCCACAGAGACCGCGCTTAGTTAAATTGAGTTTATATCGACATATTTTCTGGACAAAGTGTTTATCATCTTGTTAATGGTCTGAATCAAAGTAAACTATATATATATATATATATATATATATATATATATATAGTTGCGCTGGGATTGAATTTCAATAACTATTTCTCATATGGTTCCTCTTAATCGATTGTATATTTTTTATGCCTCAGACATAACTCCACCCTTTCCTGAGTGTACATCTCCAAACTAAGGTTAACGACGCGAAATAACATAGAAACAGCTGATTCTGATGCTTGGTGGCAAAATAGTCGATTGTTTTTATGACCTATGCTTGAAAAGTTATAAATGTATATAGACATACCCGCAATCTCTCGGGTGATAGCACCTATACATAATCTAAATCATGCTCCTTAGATAACCAGCGCTACTAGGGTCTAACTAAATCAAACGGTCAATTGCATCACACTACATCGGTAGCAAAGCATTAAGAAATGGTTTAGACTAAAATTATATTGAGAACATAAATCATATACAACCAGGGAGACTAAAAGTATTACATAGATTCCTAGCTATTTTACATTCAATCCCAACATAAGAGAGAGTTTAGTTACTCATTTGTCGCATGACTAACTAATTCAATTTTAGCAAGTGTACTAAATTATATAGAATTAATAATTAAATTTGTATCCACGGTGACTATTCTAATCTCTACTTAGCAATTTCACTAATATTCAAGATATAATTAAATGGGGGGTTGCCTTAGGCAATTGGTTTTGATTGCAATTTAGAATAAATAACTGAAAGATAAAGATTTGATGTAAGAAATTTAAGAGAAAGAATCCGGTCTTTCAGATCATTTGTTCATCGCTAATTGGTAATCTGAACCTAAATCGTATAATTGTTCTTCTAGTTTACGATAATTAACAAAATAGCTCAGGTCAATCCCTTGACTTAGAGCCCTCTTTTTAAATTACAATCCCGTGATCCCATAGGTGAACCTGTAATTCTCAAAGGTCCGGATGAATGTTAATTTTAGAAATCACAACTTAACAACTTTTTATCCCTAAATTGTCCATTAAGTTTAACAATATATTTAGTTCTAACTTATAAGTTGACGTCAACAGTCATATAATCTTTGAGTTCAATATATATTTTGATCAGAACATAAAAACATTAAGCACAAATTATATTGTATAATAAACTAGATTTGCAATTATCATGAAATAGAGTTTACAGATACGTGGTCAAAAGCTAGAATAGAGTCATCTAAAACCTAATCACAGAGGAACTGGTTACTCATGGCTAAAACATGAACAACTAATACAAGAATATGATTCATTGCATTAATTGGATGACTGACTATGAGTTTTGATGGTCTCCCACATGGTCTCCAGTTCTTCAGCTCCGAAAATGCGTTTTCTTCTCCAAAATTTTGAACTATTTAACTTGGCTTTTATAGATCTTTATTTTATAATGTGAAAATCGTGTCACGATATTCAAAATCATGCCACAGTCCTTCAACAAAATTTAAATTTTAGACTTGGCGTTCCTTGATGACAAGTCATCTTACATTATTTTTAGCATGTTTTTCATTTTATTTTAGTAGGATTTAGCAGCAAAAAGAAGAAGTATAAGAACGATTGCCTATGATTTCGAGACTTTTGTAATGTTTTCTATATTTGAGTCTGTAATTCTAGTTTTCCCGAAACATAACAATTTTAGGGGGGTTTTGAAGTAAATCACGAAGAAATCATGCAAATCGGCAAATCAAGAACAACTGAAGAATTGTGCAGATTCAAGAAACAAGAATAAAGATTCAAGACGCCTCAGAAGACTTACAAATGGGAAAAAATTTGTTCTCAAAGTACCGAGGCAAGTTATTTGAGGACGAAGACCTAAAAACGAAAGAAAATCGGAGATTGGGCCCAGAAGAAAGACACCATGCGCCTAGGGCATTTAAAAAATGCTTAGGGCATGATTTGACAAGCCATGTGCCTAGGGCATTCTTTTAGCTTGTATCTCATGCGCCTAGGGGATTTGTCATGCGCCCCGTGCATGCAAAAACTCAGGGCGCAACTGTCTTTTCCTGCTTCCGTTATGGGTAAAGCCCGCACTTTTAGCCCAAACACAGGTAGAAACTCTCACTATAAATACCAGTCTTCCTCATTCAGAATTTCTCGTTCAGAACTGTGGCAGTTCAAGAGGAAGGCAACTTTGGAGCTTCAGGAGAGTTTATATCTTCTCCTTGATTTTCTACGGTATGTTTTTATCTTTAGTAATTTGTTTTTAGTTACCATGTGTAACTAAATCATTTTAGGTTAGAGTTCTAAGATGAACCTCTGTATATTTTTGTTGGATATTTATATAATATAATATGTCGTTTATTTTATCTATTTATTCTTTTATTTGATATTAAGTTTTATTAGGATATAGTTTTATTTCTGTGAGAGGTGTAACCCTAGATTAGGTACTTAGGTTATGACAGGGCCTAATATTGCTATCACTAACTGGATGTTTATATCTTGATATTTATATCCCTTTACTGATAACTATTTGTCTAGGAAGTAAGTGATTATTAATTAGCCAAAGATAACATAGGAATTGTTGACCCTAAACGTAGGTACCCAGTAGCTAGAACCCATTGGGTCGTGTGGTGCATTACCGAAGCTAGGAATTAACTAGTTAGTAATTAGGGAAATAAGCACCTAGCTGTCCGACTTAAGGCTATAACCTAATAAGACCATTCTCTTGTAGCCATTAGTAAGATAGACGTAGATTAGGGTTGCCCATTTGAAGAACTACTAAGTAATCATAAAGAGAGTGTGTTATGAGTGTCCTAAGATTCATAGATGGGCAGACCTAAGGGAACCTTGGCTGTCACTGCCTTGGGAAACACTGGGAAGCCAATATAAAGTTTATGTTTCAATTACCTTTGAATTAGCAAGGCCCCGCACGTAACGATCATCGTGCGATCAGCATGTGCAGTTAGCCACCGGATGGAAAAGCCTGATTAGGTACCTAGTGGCTAAAACTCATTGGGTCAGGTGGTGCCTTACCTATTTAGAAAACTCCCAACGGCCTCATCACTTGTATAATCTACCTAAGAATAAACGCGACATTTTTATTACTTATTATCCAACAACGAATATACAGAGGGGATTCGAAGAATCCTAACCACTGCTTAATTTTCTGCAACTAAAAATAGGTAAATTTGCTCTGTTCCAAACAGATAAAAATTGGAACTTAACTTTTATACCGTCAAACTTACAAAAATAAGTAACAAGAATTGTTCAGACAAAAGGACAATCCATATCGATACGATACTCTACTTATCACTTTATTACTTGATGAAACGATTGGTGCACTTGCCATTAGCATTAAACTAACAGTAGTCCATCACTCCTCAAATCTTGCTCTAATTTGAATAAATCGTGACACGATGTTTGTCGATTTGAAACTCTTAAAATTGGCGGCAAAATCGTGTCAGAACGTACAGAAATGGTGACATGAATCTTCTTATCCTTGTCTCTTCATTTGCTATTTTTTTCAGCTTCAGAACCACCCAAAATCATTTGAACTCTATTTGAAACGCATAAAAACAACTAACAAAATAACATATGACCTAGTGTCATCACTAACACTAGATAGATGTTGAATCTTGGAATTCCAAGCATCCTTGGCCCTCCAATAGCTCCAGCCACTCTCTGCCCTCATTCTCTCTATCTATATTCTATTATGGGTTTAAAACCGATGAGTTTATAAATGAATTGCACTTATATGGATAGAGTTTTTGAAGTTGTAGATTTGCTAAGTGCAGAAAGCGTGCTTGGCGAATCAAGGTTTCTTCAAAGGAGGGAAAAGCTAACTATTCATATATTTTTCCTTAAACCGACCTAGCTCACTAGGCACATCTTTTGTGCTTAGTGAACCGCCATTGTTCTTCCTTCCAGGTGAGGTAACCTCCTTTGCTCACTAAGTACAACTCATATGCTTAGCGAATCGACTTTGGCTCAGGTCTTCTAGAATCCTCTATTTAGGCTCACTTCACTTTGCCATGCATGCTTAGCGAATCATAGTTGTCTCCACATGTCTTTATGATGCTCTGGCATAACTCTTGCGTGTGTGATTGCCTTCGATTACTTTGCATTGGTGCAATCATTGTCTTAAACTTATAAAAGTGTATGAAAATTGCATACTATACAAATATAAATGATAATTATATCAAGTTGGGGTTTTATGATTGATTCTTTGCAAAATAAATCGATAAATATTACAGAAATTAACAGTATTTTAGCACTTATCAATCACTCTTTACGTCTCCCTTGTTGGTAACCTAACAAAGTTAGCAACATCATCTCAATTTCTGATTTTCAAATCCTAAAAGCTTTCAAGATTGAATGTCATTATCCAAATGCTCCAAAAGTTTTAGAAGTTTTCTAGCAATCTCCTAGTCTTAACTAGGTCAAATGCAATACTAAAGGAGTTGCTCTTGGTGCTCCTATCCAATCTTCATGTGCAAGAATATTATAAAAAACAAAGATGGTCATAGTTTAGGCTACTTTTCTTCCAACCTGGGAATCTTCAATGCCCTAAAACTGACCTTATGGGCGTAGTTATGGCAATTGAATGTGCTTTTGACAGATATTGGAATCATGTTTGGGTAGAAAGTGACTCAAAGTTATCTACCTTACCTTTCAATTCACCACATATTGTTCCTTGACAAATCATAACATATGGTTGAACAGTCTTACTAGGCTAAGAAATATGAATTCTTTTATAACACATATATTCAGATAGGAAAATCATTGTGCAGGTAAACTGGTAGATTTAGGTTTATCTCTTAATGATTTCATTTGATGGAATTCGCTCCCTGTTAATATTTGTGATGACTTAGTTAGAAATGTGTTTGATTTTCCTTTTCATAGATTTTGTTAAGTGTTTTTGGGGGTTTGGTTTGGTATCTCTTCCTTTTTTTTCTTCTATATATCTCACTTTCTTTAATATATTTATGGTGTTGCCACTTTAGGCACATAAATTTTATAAAAAAAAATTATTATATTGAATATGTGTTGGCAAGAAGCAAATTAATTAAACAACTAGAACTCCGACCTGTGCTGACGCACGGGTCTTATAGAATGTAGTAACTAGCAATGTAACCTAATCCTGTATTAGACTATAGTAGAATGAGTCATAAGTCATATAACAATAAGTCATAAATCATATAAATAGAAGAACTTTAATTCCGTTCAATCATACAAAGTCACAATTTAGGATACATTCCGAGTCATAAATATTACAAATTGAAGAACTTTAATTCCGTTCAATCATACAATGGACACAATTTAGCATACATTGCGAAAAACTTCGTGATAAACAACATTAGACGTTACATCAGTGTCTTCACCATCATCATCATATATTAATATCTTCAAACCTTCTCTTGAAGTAACCCTTGGCAATGCTACGTACAATTGACCATGAGAAAAGATAGGCGATGGCAAATATATGCCTACATGTTTTAGAGACTAACCTTGACTTTTGTTGATAGTCATTGCAAAAGAAACGGTCAACGGAAATTACTTTCGTAGAATATATCATAACTCAAATATATTCTTTCTTCTCCTCAAGTCCAACAGATACTCTTTTATCTGATCAACAATTGAATTTTTGGGGCTAAGATATCTTTGTTTTGGAAGTAATCTATATTACTCATATCTTCTAAAAGATTTGGGTAAGTGTTAGAAACAATAGAAATCTGAATGTAATCAACAACGTGAATGTGTTAGATAAAAAATCTCATGAGTGTTTATGAGACTTCATAGCAAACCGATTGCAAAATCAAATGATATCATATTGGACTTCCACATTGACTCAATAATGATTGCTAGTTAATACATTCCTTTTCATGACATTGTAACTTACAAGAAACAATTGACTCTAATAACTACAAAATGGGAAATATGATTTGCGTCTATAATGGTAATTAAATAAGCAAAAAATCACGTGTAACTGCCAACCTATACATGAAACGTATGGCAAGATGAATGGAGAATTTATTGGTAGCTGAAAGGTGCTATTGCAAGAGGATTAAATGTACAATGCTTTACTGTCAAACCAACATATGAAATTTTTAAATCTCTCTGCACACAATATTTGTTTTTTGACAGAGTTTTATTTCTCTAACCAAATTGAACAGTTTTAATTTATATATCATGATAGTTGATCCATGAATAGTTCACCAGATTCTTGTGAAAGTTTTATGTCCCTCACTCAATTACACAAATCAATTAAATGATTTGATGATTTACATATGAATAGGTAAACTAACTGTATGTATATAACAATTCTTCAAAACTCTGCAAGTATATTACCATAAGTAATATAAAGTAATTTAGGTAGATGAATAAGTTAGTAACATATTGCTTAGAACAGATTCAATACATCTTTCGTACATCAGTCTACAATCAAAACTAACTTACCTTTAACAAATCAAACAACCTATAGGAAGAGTAGTGATTTTTAATAAAATAATACAAATGATAGAGTTCATTGCTTTTAGAAGACCTGTCCAATAGCAAAATGTTTAACAGCAATAAAAAACAGAAACTGCCATAACAATAGTTCTCAGTTGCTTAGGTTTGACATTATATAACAAAACATAAAAAGAAAGAACAAAAGAAAATCAGAAAATAGAAGCTCCTCCTCGGCCACAACGCATAGTTTATGTTCAAGGTCTTTATTCGTATTCAAGCACTTTATTTATATTCAACCAATTTAATTATTTTCAAGAAGGATGACTATTTTCAAGATTTTGAACACTGCCATAATATGCTAAGTTCACATAGATACATGAACATAGTCATCATAACAGCCCTAAAATATCAACAAAGAAAAATAATTTCAAAACAACTGTAAACCTACACAATCAATTTTGTTGATCGTCCTGTCAATCTCTGTGGATGGGTTACGGCTCAAAGGTCCTACAAGTAAAAAAAAAACTTCATGTTAGAAGGCTGAAACGATACGACATCTTGAAAAGGTAAAAAGATAAAAGGCAAAGCAAGTTTATGATGGTAGAACCATATATAACTGTGAGGCAATGATAGGTGAGCAATGTGGTGAGAGGACGATCGGTCATGTTTGAAACAGTGAGGTGAGTTTTATGCTTTGTGAGGATTTTGTTTGGAAAAAAGGCAAATGGTTCTGATAACTAAACACACACATATATATATGGACATGGAAAAGAGGTGGAGCTTTAATCTGCATAGGGAATTGTATTGGCATGTTGGAAAAAGAAAACAGCCTTAAGAATTGAAACTGGCGCAGTAATAATGGGAAAACAAAAGAGATGAATGATTTGAATTGATTAAATGCAATAGAAGAAAGTCAGATCGGCAGGAGTGAAAGGGGCGTGGGATTGAAACTTAAATTTCAAATGAACTGTTGATTAGGATATGCAATCAAGAGAAATTAATGCTTGAACATTGGAGGGGAAAAATTAGGTTAACATATAGCTTGACCAGACAAGCTTTAGAAAGAAAGATGTAAAGAAAAAAAGATTTTTAAATTTGAGAATGTTTCTTGTTATGTCACACCAATAAAAAAATTGAAGGAGGCATGAGAAGCCAGGATAAAAGCATCAAGTATATTTTTTAATAGGTAGTTTTTTTTTTTTTGCGTTAACCCTTCAATTTCTAAGGGAAAGAAGTCATGGTAATCCGAGTTTTAGTCGAAATGTAAGTAAAGTCTAGTAAAAAATTGTGTTTTATATATATATATATATATA